>Ga0209367_1008078_pt1 | contig 14420 bp, 13 predicted proteins | sample WorMetLIZISLAND2_FD_187412 | JGI IMG/M metagenome (GOLD analysis project Ga0209367, IMG submission 187412) | Marine gutless worms symbiont microbial communities from Max Planck institute for Marine Microbiology, Germany - Olavius geniculatus... ... | reverse complement strand
TTCATGTTGTCCTTTATATAATGACCAAGGTACCGAAATTCGGTCACAAACTGGAGCTGTTGCCCATTCAATATGAAGTTAGGAAAAACATGAGAAATTACTTTCGATTTCTCAATAGGAGAAAAAACCATACAAACTGTTTTCTTGGTATTGCAAGTGAAGTCCAGTTTAACACAATATTTCCCTACGGTGGAAATAAGAACTTGCAAAGCCTGCCATGAAGGGGCAAGTAATACAATGTCATCTGCATAGGCAAAGATGTTGGCAGACATATTGCCGATTCTGCAGCCATATCGGCTACTAGCAACCGCAGACAACAGCACCCGTATATATCTAGTAAACAGATACGGAGAAATTACACCTCCTTGCTTGGTCTTATTCCCAGCTGTGAAAGCATTAGACCTAACATTATTCCACAAGACTGACATATCTTGGTTAGCATACCAATAGGCTTATCTTATTTTTTAATAATTTAATTTTAATAATTTAATAGACTTATCTTTTTGGCTATTTTACGAGTAGTATAGGGTTTAAATACTGGGAGGGAGTAGTTTGTAAAACCCATATTCGACTAGAGTAGAGCAGATAAACTAGTTGTGTAGTTTTTATCATGTTTGTACATCTACAGTGGCGGTACAAAGGTTACGGTGACCGGCAGTCATCTAGACTCAGTGCCGGAAACACACATCACACTTACGGTCGTCATCACCAGAGTCACCAACAAGACCACGATATCCAACACCAGTTCAGAGGTACAATACATTATTATTTACAAAAAGATTTTGCGCCAAAAGAATCTGAAATAAATTTAGTAGGTTTAATTTTAAGTTCAAGTATTAAGTTATTGAGTTATATGATACCAATATAGGCTAATAATTTTTTTGAAAGTTTATACAGACACAGGAACCATGTTCTGTGTGGCGGTATCGCTGTGGTGTACATTAACGTATTTAATCACGGCTTGTGCGATAGCAACAAGCTGTTGTATGCGATGTGCCAAGTCAATAAAAGGCCGAAATTTTGACCCTTTCACAGTTCCCACATTTTCTAACCGATTTTGATGAAACTTGAAATCAAGAAAGATATCTAAGATACGACCCGACACGCAAAATTTGGTCGATGTGGGACGACGGGAAGGGGGTCTGCCTAAAGAGGGCATTGTCCGTTACTTTTTGTGTTCAATCCTTTTTTTGTATTCTTTCTCACGCCTAAAGGTCACACCAGAAGACCGATCACGACCGTTAAATTAAATCTAAGATGGCGGCGACCGCCACCTTTGATTTTTGCACACACAGCAATATCTCGGCCGCCGATTGACGTAGATGAATAAAATTTTGCAGCAATGTAGAGGGCTGCTACCGGAAATGGGAAGTTTGACCAAAATAAACAAAAATAATAATTGATTTAAAATAGTTAACAGTAAATAGTGTAACCTGCAGCACGTGATGTTTATAACCAGAAGCAAATGCTTTATCCAGCATGTGTTGGCAAATCGAGACGGCTAGAAATTTCTGCGTTGTTCTGCAGTTGTGCAAGTTCGTGAAAACGCAGCCAAAGGGCAGAAAGATGGTGTGCCGAATGCCGGTTGTGAACGTTCCCAATGACTTGATCCAAGACCTGAAAAAAAGTCAATCTGGAAGAATCGATAGCACACAAGGACCTGGAGTTGCAAGTTACGTGGCTTCAAACGCTGACGCTCGTGCTGATGTTTACGTTGGATTCGACATGAACGGATTCCAACTGTATCAGAACGTGAGCGCCATACACCATCCCGACCTTAACATCAGGATGCAGTTTGCACTGAATCCTGTCATCACATGCCCGTCGGAACTAATCGAGGAAAACGATCTCATCTTTATACAGGTAACAACAGGCTTGACGCTTGCTATTAGGCCTCCGCCATTAATAAACATCGGAGGAGGAATGGTCTTCGACAGCGCCGTCGTTGGTTTAAAAGTTTGGACGCAAAAGGTTGCTTTTTCCGACATACAGTTGTAAACTACGAAAACGCGGTCATAATTTTGTAATATCACAGTGTCAATCTAATGTTTTAATATTTCATTTTTCAATTAATATCTGTTTAGTTTAGTTCTTAGTCTTAGTGTCTTTTGTTCGTGATAACGTCTGTACGTGTTTTAATTTCCAGTATTACTCGTATATTGCAAAGGCAAAGCTAAAGTTTACAATTTAGTTTCTGATTATCTGGATTTTATTTTACAGAGTATTTATAGCTGTAAGTCATTTGGTCAGGCAAAAAGACCACTGTTTGAAAAAAATATAGATTGAAAATTTGGTTTTATCAAAAACACACTATTTTACATACGTTAATGTTTATTAACAACATAAAATGTTATTACAAAAATTTTCACACGTACTATTAAATGCACAGCAGTTTATGAATTTTGTGACTATTTTTTACCGCATGACGGCAAAACTGAAATTAGGCGTTCTTTAAAAATAAAACTTGTAAATTTGGAGTAGACTAGTTGATTGGTTGCTAGTAGGGCAATTGCTACAACTGGAATAGCACTTTACGCGCAATGATTTTGCGTAATTTTTGTGTTTTTTAGCTTTTCTTTATATTCTGCATATGCATTTAATTGCAAATTAAACTTTTGTCTGTGTAACTGCAGTTGCAACATAAAATGCGTAGTTGCGTCACTTTTACGATTAACTGTACAAAATGTGTGCAACAACATATCTAACATGTTTTTTTTAAAAACATTAGCAAATACTTTGTCATCGTATGTTTGTCAGGGAGAACACCTACAACGTGGCAGTCGTCTGGAAGACTTTGACATAAGACTTGGCGACTCTGCGTGTGTTCCAGTGTCATTAACTGACAGTCAAGTCGAGTGCAGACCTCCCACAAACAAACCCAACAGAAATGTCAACCACAGAGCCATTTGTCAGGATGAAAATGCTCTCTCTCTAGATGTTTGTATGCACGTGTTACTAACTACAAAGCTGCTTATATTATAGTTAACCATCTGTTATAAATTAATTAATTTCTATGTGCTGAACAATTGAATAATGCCAAATAATCGTTAATCATTAAAAGGCAAATTAATATAGAAGTAGTGAGCCACAGTGATTTAACTATTATTTTGACTGCGCAATTGTCACGTAGAGTGTGCAAAAATGTTCCATTTTTTGTTTCGAACTTTAAAGATTTTTTTCGTTTTCTGGGTCTACATTTTGAGTAAAGTCCATTCTTACACTTTACATCGAGAGAGGTAAAAATGGAGAAAAAGCGGAAACGGTAAATAAACGTTTCTGATGACTTTGGCAGTCTTATAGTCGTCACAATGTGTTGGGTGACTAAAGGCGTACATGGCGACAGAAACAAACTCAACGGAACTAAACTAAAATGCAACTTAAGGTGCGTCTACAGCAGTGTACTAAGCGAACAAACTGAACTGAACTGAACCATGTAACGCCATGTTTTTAAGTTTAGTTTTTTTCAGGTCATTCTGCAACGTGTAGCAAACTGTAAATGTATACTAAGCGAGTTGAGTTTATTTCAGTTCATTTTAATGCATTTCTGTCGCTTTGCACACGCCACGCTTCAAGTTCCAATGTCTGCTTGTTTCAGATACTAATCGGCAACGCTCAATACAACTGTTCGTGCGTGCGTCACGCAAAAGCGGAAGGCGCGAAAAATCTTGGGCTAACTGTCGGTCTCTCGGTTGGATGCGGAGTTTTGCTGCTCGTCATCATTATAGCAATCATCGTGGCGGTCGCACGGTGCAGACGTCGCTCCTATGGACCAACGGATGACGCCGCGAACGCTTTCTACAACGACGGCGCAGCGTCGACCAACTCCGATTACCCTCCCAGTGATCAGCAACATTCTGAAAACATGGCCGCCGCCGCCGCCCAGAACGCTGCGAACCCACCGCCCTACAAGAACATCGATGACGTTCCAACGAAAAGCGTCGACGATCTTCCGTACGATCTTCCAGCGGAAAAACAGTGACCAACAATAACAAACACTGTAACATAATTTCATCATTGTAGCTTACAACTTTTTAAGTTATTGCTGACTTTTTGGCCATCGCTATAACTTGCTATTTCAGAACGATGCGTTGCGATTTTAATGAAATTTTACGCGTGTTTTTCAACCGTTAAACCTTTCGTACGTTTGTTTAAACACAGTAGCTAAAATTGCCGAAAAACAGAGGTCCAGGTTTTGCCTGAGTTAAGCGTTTTTGCTGGCTGTTATATATAATAAGATCTATAGTAATTAATGTTAGTGTACACATTTGTGACTTGAACATTAATCACATAATAATTATGTCAACGTTATAATAAAAAAATAATACATTTATTACAAATGCATTTAATTGTCTGTCGTTACACACAGTTGTTCTTAATGCGTTCATGGTCCGATGCTTTGTACAATGTTTATCATAAAATAGAACATAACTTGTGAAAGTCTAAAAGTTAACGCTCACGATATATTCGCTTTTAAAGCACAGACGACATTATATAATGGCATTTTGATCATGTCTTGAGCGTTTAAATTTTAGGTTTAGTTTATACAGAGGACACTCCGTCCATAACAAATAATCAGCTGACAGATAAGTAACTTTAAGGTATTATGATACATTTTTAGCAAGTCCAGGAATTATTGCGTAGCAGGCTCTTAATTAACATGGAGTTAATAAATGCAGTGCCCTCAGCTTATGAAAGTTGTTTGCCAATACACTTTATTTACAATATTACATAAAGTACGACTTTGAACAATAATGGCAATTATTATGTTGCCGGCATATCAAGTAATTAAGTATCAGTAAGGTAAAATTTATGGGATCACACAGGTGAACGCGCCCCGTCTTAACCCCAGCCAGATAGGCCGGTACACTGTAAAAAAATTTCCGTAAATATACGGAGAGTATTCTCAAAATTATCCGTATATATACGGAACTGGTTCCGTAGGCATGGTGTTCCGTAAATAGACGGAAACCAGACCAATTTCCGTACACTGGAAAAAAATTTCCGTATATGTACGGATCTTTTTAGAAATTATCCGTATTTTTACGGAACTCGTTCTGTAGGCATCGCCATCCGTAAAATGACGGAAATTTTCCGTAGCAGATTTACTGACTCTGATTGGTTGATGAATCTGATTAGTTGATGTATTTTGAATTGTAAACAAGTAACATTGGCGCCTCAGTTTGAATTTTAAGTTGTTCATTGCTGCTTAATTTGCATTTAGTGCTTTTCTGTATGTAAGATATCTGTTTATACATATTGTGGTAAGCTCATGTGTATTTTTAGTATGTGCATTCAGTAGTAAATTGGTTGTTTTAAGGTATTACGTAAGGTAAAGCGCAAATTCACCTGGTTTGTTGTTGGGCAGCACGGCGCTGCTCTGCGATTATTGCGTACAGAGCCGGTGGCATTGCACAGATTAGAGAGTGCTAGTGACTGGGTTAGGAATGTAGATAGATTTATGATTAGAGAGATAGGTTTGGTGACCGGCAACTGTATACCAAGATGGTGAGAATGTAGTGGAATAATCCCTGTAAGCCCCTGAGCAATCTATAAAGAAGCGGCTGGGCACATATGATTTTCTTTGTTATTGTTTGTATTTGTGTGTTTTAGTGCACAAAATTTGCATACCGTACTAACCATACCCCGACACTTGTCCGTTAATTCACCCGCACCCGAATTAACTGCTAGAGTTAAGGTTAGGGCTAAGGTTAAGGATAGGGATAGGGTTAGGGTCAGGGTTAAAGTTAGGGTTAGCGATAACCGGCCATGAAATGTTTGACTTATACCGTTATGGCCGGTAAACCGGCTGTGAGGTTCCCCATTAGAAAATACTTCGAAACGACACATTTATACATGATTTTGACTCAATTTTTATCAAACGACTTTTCACGACGTATTAATCATATCTCTCTCACAGACTAACTGTAACGTAACGTAGCAGTTCGCAACGCAATAGAGAAGCCTGCATCTGACACCGGCCACCGCCTGTTTAAATATATCCCTAATGGTCTTTAAACCGGCCAGCGGTTCTGATACTTAGGCAGACCTTTGTTGATGTTACTTTGTAGAATTCTATGTGCATGGCTTCAGATAATGTTGTAAACAATAACAGAAAAAAGATTCGACTTAGTGCAAAAAAAGTTGCTGAATTGCTGATGGATAGTGATGAGGAAACTATTGGTAACCATGACTATGATAGCTCAGAACTGGAAACTGAAGACGACGACGTTTCTCAGAACACCCAATCTGCTACTAACACTTCCGACGGTGGTTGCTTGTAACTCAGCTGCACTTTACCTGTACTTTACCTGTACTTACCTGTACAGTACAAACAACCGTTTGGCGTGCTGTGGGAACTGCTCCGTTACCTGTTATGTGGAATATAGGTTTTATGTTTTGGAAGTAGGTGTAGTTGCTCACTTTTAGAAATAAATTCACAGTGTTATTTCTTTTATGTGTACGGTTGACTTCTTCATTGTTTTTATTATCTTTATTTTTGCGCACTAAATTTTATTTATTTTTGTGTGCCTAGTTGAATTTTTGGTTGTTGTCGTTACTGTTGTACTTTGTGCATAAATTCATAATAATTATAGTAATAGTAAAAATATTTGGAAATAAAAAGATAATAGTAACAATATTTGTCCACATCTGACCACCCCAACCTGTTTTTTTGCAAATCCGTTTTAGCATTTATTTGCTGAAATTTTTCTTATATTTTTATTTTTATTTCTGAATATTATATACAAAATTTTATTTTACATTCACAAAAGTATATGTTTTCTGTTTGACAGGAACTGACACTTCACAGCCAGCTAAACGCAGTAAAGGCACTAAAAAATTACGTTCTACAACACGAAGTCTAGATGACCAATTGCCATCTACCTGGAGTCACGACTGTTCATCAATCATCATATTCATCTGCTGATGCCGAATTTGTTTCGTCTCATACCATCGGTCCACGGAATCATTTCCGCAATTCGCAAGCTTTGTAATGGTCGAGCCGCGGGACCCGACGGTATCCCACCAGAGCTCCTAAAATGCGCAATCGGTTCTATATCAACAGCCTTGCACGCAATTTTTACAAACGTATGGAGGACTGGCCACATTCCTGCCGACTGGAAGGACGGTATCCTGACAGCACTGTACAAGGGAAAAGAACCGAAAACGGAGTGTGGCAGCTATAGGCCAATCACCCTGTTGTCTGTCCCGGGAAAGGTTTTCGCGCATGTTCTCTTGGCTCGCATCCAGCTTTTCCTCGACATTACACGACGTCCAGAACAATCCGGATTCGTAGCAGGCCGATCCACTATTGACGCCATCCTAGCACTACGATTGCTGTCGGAGATACATCGCGAGTTTGATCGGCCCCTGAACGTCGTGTATCTCGATATCAAAGCCGCCTTCGATTCCGTCGACAGAGCAGCTCTCTGGAAGGCTCTGCGAGGCAGGGGAATTCCGGACGCCCTACTGGGCCTCATCATTGCACTCCACGAAAACACCTCTGTTTGCGTCCGCCTTGGGAAGCAGCTGTCAGACCCACTCTTAACAACTTCCGGCGTAAGACAGGGCTGTGTCTTCGCCCCAGCACTCTTCTGTGTGGCCATCGACTGGATACTGAGACACATGAAATCTAGACCTGGTATCACCGTCGGGCGTGATCTCTTCACCGATTTAGTATACGCAGATGATACGGCCTTCTTCGTTGAATCACCAGCCTCTGCCGCCACATGCCTCTCGAGCTGCTCGGAAACAGCGTTAGTGCTCGGCCTCCAGGTCTCGTGGCCAAAGACCAAGACCCAGAACCTGGGGTCCGGCCCCAAACCTAACACAATATCTGTCAACGGAAACCACATAGATGCTGTTTCCGACTTTATATACCTGGGAAGCTCTCAGTCATCTGACGGCCAGTCTCGTCCGGACATACGGAGACGCACTGGCTTGGCTTCCGCAGTAATGTCCTCATTAGATAACATCTGGAAAGACAAACGATTATCCCTTTCTATCAAACTTCGCGTTTATCTTGCCTTGGTACAGTCAGTGCTCCTATACGCATCTGAAACTTGGTCCCTCACAGTGGCAGACAGTAAATCACTAGATGCATTCCACATGAAATGCCAGCGTCGCATCCTAGGCATATCATGGCATCAATTCGTACGGAACGAAGAGATTGCCACTCCTACCGGTCTCCCTCCTCTATCGACCACCATCTGTTGCCGTCGCTCAGCCATCTTCGGACACCTAGCGAGGCTTAGTGACGAAGTTCCAGCTCACAAGGCACCCCACAATTCCGTCAGGTTGTCTCAGGGATGCCTCCCAGACCCCACATGGAAACGTCGTCCCGGTCGTCCACGTGGCAGGTGGATAGACCAACTTCGAAGAGACAGCAACCGCCAACCTGCTGATCAATGGAAGCTGGCTATTAAGCGCGGTCACGGAGGAAGAGCGACGCTACGGTCTTACGACTACGCGACAACCTGACCTGACCTGACTACGCACCTAGATGGTTAATGAATTTGATGTCGAGGAGTTAATCATATCGACTCCGCTTGTCGTGTTTTTGGTCGATCTTTATATATACTGTCTCCGCCATTTTCGAAGCAATCCGCACGAAATTTGGCACACTTGTAAGAAAGGCCAATGTCTAAAAACGCTGAAGAAAGAATTTCTATATCGTTCCGCAACCAATTTTTGGCCATTTTTCCAAAAAATTGCATTATGGGTATTGGTTAGCTTTTTTCCCCAAGTTCGATTTTTCTGAAATTTGCACACATTGTGGGCAGCAACAATGCAATTATATTGGTATATTCAAATAAAATCCCTGAGTTTTTTCTGGCCTGAGAAATAAGCTTAACCCTTTTTGCCCATGCAAAAAAATGTCAAAACCTCATAACTTTTTCCCCAAGTTTGATTTTTCTTAAATTCACACATTTTGTAGGCAGCAACAGTGCGCGTGCACCGGCATATATAAAACTCCTGAAAAATTTTTGGCTTTAAAAATAAGCTTAACCTTTTTTCACCAAAGGCCGCCATGCAAATTTGACGCCGCCTAACGGCCGCATTTATAAAGCAATCGGGCTGAAAATAAACACTTTGTTAGCGTTGACAGTTGCGAACATTCCTGCCAAAGTTCAGTTTTCTAGCTTTTACCCATCGTTTTTGGCGTAAGTTTGAATATCACAAAAACTGTAGCCTGATAAAGAACACAAAGGGCAAGCATCTAATATGTGCCCTGAAAAACCGTACCGTTCGCTTCATCGCCGCGCTGAGTGCCAAGATGTGTTTTGTAACAATTAGCTCGCCGGCGTACGCTGTCTGCCGATGCATTGCAAAAATATTAATAGTCGCGAGTCGCGACGACGTCCAGTAAAATAAGAAGCCCAGCTGTCGTTAGGATAGCCGACCACATTGGTTGTCAGTGATCTTGACGGCGTGATCCAAGGTCGATGATTTTCATGTCATCTGAAAGCGTGTATGCTATAATTTATTAGTGATCTTAGTGATTATTAGTGATTTTTATTAGTAGTAACCTCGGCTTTATCTCTCTCCGTTTTCAAGATATGGCCACTTAGAGCTTAAAACTTTCCGCTAAAAATTGTGGCCAAACCGCTGCAGATGGAGACATGGTTACTACTAACAGCCTATAGGAAGTCGCCAGCGCCCTATTTGATGACCATCGCCGACCCTCTACGATTTACCGTTTAGCCACCATCACCGTCCAGTAAAGCAAAAAATCCAGCTGTCGTTAGGATAGTCGACCACACTGGTTGTCACTAACATCGACGGCGTGACCCAAGGTCGACGATTTTTATTTTATCTGAAAGGGCGTATGCTATTGCCTATTAGTGATCAGTAGTAACCTTGGCCCTATCTTTTACCGTTAACGAAATATGGCCACATAGAGCTTGAAAGTTTCCGTTAAAAATTGCGGCCAAACCGCTGCAGGTGGAAACATGGCTACTATTGACAGCCTATAGGAAGTTGCCAGCGCCCTATCCGATGGTATCATCGCCGACCCCCTACGACTTACCGTTCAGCCACAATTCATCCGTGACCGACGGCTGACAGACGGACGACAACCATGCCAATAGCTCAACCGTTGCTCAAGTACGATTGGCTAAAAACGCTTGTTACCACACTAGATGGTGGTCTGTCCGCAAGCCGCATCACAGACCCGACTCCGATCACGCTAAGTATGAGTTTCTGTGCCCATCAACGCAAATCGCACTGCTTACAGTTCAGCCTACGCAAATGAAATACGGTTATGCGTCATAGATCACACGAAACTAGCTGATGACAAACATAAAGAATAGCAGTATGACTGAGTATATCGACGACAGCATTTCTCAAGTGAAACCATAGGCGTACAGAGATTGTGCTGATGTGCCGTTAAGAAACTGCTCACTCACTCACTCACTTAGAGGGGCAGAAAAGCCAACTTTCAGTCATTTAATTTAATTCATACCAGACAAAGTTACAAACATAAAATCAATAACGCAGTGCATGTGGTCTGATAAAGGACACAAAGGGCAAGCATCAAATATGTGCCCTGAAAAAAAAAGAAAAAATATGCAATACATAGAACAAATACAAATAAAGCTAATACCTATCACAATCAAACTATAGGGAGCTCAAGCTTCATAAGCAAAGATTTAAAAATGTCTATTGTTGGGGCTGTCACAACAGTTTCACGCAGAGAGTTCCAAACTGCTATAACACGATTACTGAACTTGGCAACTTGCCCGAATATTCAGAGACAGATCATGGTCCTTTCAGGCCCTGAGGCTTGAGAGCGACTGAGGGTCCCTTATAGATATATTTGTAATATTGACTTTATTTTAGTTATTTTTGTAGGCCTACTGCTGCCTGAGTTTCATTTTTACGATGTCGTGCTGTGACTCCTACGTCAAGAGTGAACTGCGCCGAAATCGCTAAAGTTAAGCCAAAACAATCTGCATAATTATGAAGCTTAGTATCAGCATTAAACGTATATTTCAACAGACCAAGTTTCAAACCCCTTTTCAAGAAAACCTGCGCACGCAAGCATCAAAAAACGCGTACCTTCTAAAAGTCGTTATTTTACCGTTGTTGGCTCGTCCAGCGTGAAAACGGTTGCAGATAGACGTAAACTTTAGGTTTGCAGTAACAAGAACTACTGACGGGCTTTCAAGAGGTATCAACATTGATAACCTTAAACGACTTTGAATCTGTAATATAGAAAGTTTTAGTAATTTTTTTGACTATTCCGAATCTAAGGGGGCGCTCCCCTCGCCTTTCCCCGGCTTTTACGCCCCGTGGAACGAACAGTCATGACGCGGCATGCTGATGAGCTCTATTCAGTGGGGTGGCTACCCACGGCCAAATGATGTCTGTTGTTCATGCTGAGAACAGATACACGATCGTCGTGCAACAGAACCGTAGCGAAGCTTAACGAACAATAATAACCTTTACGTGAGTCATTTCAACGCTCTGTTTACACGATATTACAACTATTCATACCTTCACGCGGACCCTGCATGTACGTCAGCCCGTGGCAATGAAAGCATAATAATTTATATAGGGTTTACGTACGGTGCGACGCGTTGCGCGGTATAAGCTTACGGCATAGAAGAATGCCGACAATACGCCGTTGAAACAAAAAAAAACTATGTCAGTTCTGGGCTGATAAATTGAGGGGCCGTTTACTTTGACTTTAACCCTGGCCTTTAATTTTTTAACCCCAAAATTGGCACATCCATTACTAAATGAGTGATTGAGTAGGCTAGGGTTTAACGTCGCACCCGACAAAGTATATAGGTCAATTTGAAGACGGCCTTTCCAGGCAATGCACACACGCATAAAAACGGAACAAAAAGTCTAACTTTTACCGAAAAACCTGATATGAAATACAAAACAAAAAAACCTCAATCTAAAATTGTAAAAACTGTCCATTACGAGTGTGCTGTTTTATAACAGTAATGACAGTCTTAATCTTCCCTCTATTTTCCAGACAGCCATCAATCTCTGAATGTTATATATTGCATTGTTTGCATTTTCTTATTTTTTGACTTGGAAACCAGTAAAGGACGTACGAACGGACGGACAGACGAACAGACAAACAGACGAAGAAAACCAATGTTATTGTGGTTTATTATGACTGCCGCACTGCAGTAGTCTAATTATCGCGTTACATGGTATGGTCAGTTTGTCATCAACGTACATCAGTAATTAGGTCAGAGGTTTTGCTTTTTGGAACTTCAACGAAGGCACCTAGTCCTGAGATAAATTTCGGCTAAAACAAAGGACGACTGAAAACGCGAGTTCTGACGCCAGATTGAAGAGGTAGAATTACTCACTCGAAAAACAAACTTGCTATTTTTCGTTAAGAGGAAGTTTCTTACGCGATTTTGATTGGTAGCGAAACTCAACGACGTTGGATAACCTTGAACGGCTATTATGCATCACGCAATTTTCGTGCGACAGAACGGCTTTTGAGTTTGGACACGGTGCATCGCTTACCGAAACCGCGGGCCGCTAGAGTCATGTGCTACATGCGTGCCTTGTATGATCGCGTTGCTATTGACGTGGTGCCGAATTGTTCACGCAGTAAAGTAAAGTCGCACTGCTTTCGTACAAGGTTAGGTGATTAAATTTCTACGTGTTTAAATGTCGGGTGATTATAATGTCGGTGATTAACTGTTGCGTGATTAAGTGTTTGTACATTAGTCTGTCCACATCAAATTAATATCATTTTTTTCTAAATTAATGCATATAAAATTTTAAAAACATAACCGTACCGAAACAGTTTATTATTAGTAAAATAACACATCAAAATTGGATTAAGTTTGGGGTGGGTTTTGGGTTTTTTGTGGGTTTTTAAACAGATTTGTTCAGTAAAACTCACCACTGTTCAGGTACGTGCGCGGTTGTCCGAATTGACAGCATATGCATAGTCGTTCTTGAGACATTTTTGTCTGTGTAACAATTACAAAAAATTTTTAGTTTTTAAATGTTGAAATTACAACTAACGATGTATTTTGAGTAGGCCTATTTTTATCATTGGCAAAATGCGGAAAACAACAATAAGCTTAGCTGTTCAACGCACGAAAAACCGGAGAGGCAAGGATACAAACACAAGCATCATTCACAAGGTAAAACAACTTCGTAAAGAATGGACTGGCTGTTTTGCAACAGACTAAATGTTGCAGAAACTAAAATGAAAACTTGCGTTGTATTTCAGAAATCAGTTTAGCACAAGTTCCAATATTTTTGAACAATAGTTTAAGTTTACAGTTAAAAATAAAAAAGCAAATATAACAGTTTGTGTGTTATGTGAAAAGAAGTCCGAGGTCCGAGACAACGACACCGGGAACGTCATGACATCAACGTGGCTTCTGTCGTCCGCACTGCTGTTACTGCTGCTAGCAGCGATGCCTCAACTGTTACACTCACAACGAGGTAACGACGAGGCTTTGCACGTTTGAAATGTTACACACCATTTTTCAAACCCTTGTATCAGACGCGTCAACCCACATTCATTTTGATACGGCAAAATTTTGTCAGAAGCAATTCACATAAACTTACTCTCACTTACATGGGTCTCTGAGAACCGAAAGGCCGAAAATCGAGGCGGAAGCCAGACAGCAAGAGCGGAGTTATGTAGAAAGATAAGCGAGTCTACTTCCACCGGCTAAAAAGTCTGGGAGAGCGCTGGAAGTTTCCAAGCGCAATGCGGGTCAAAGCCTGGTTGCAAGTGCGTGATGGGCATAGAATAGCTCAGAAAACGGTTAAAACCTTCAGGACGAAACGGTACTTTCGCCCGGATATTGGCTGTTCCGGGGCCGGCCCTAGGACAGACGCCACTGGTTTAGCTCGTCAACGTGGTTTGAATAGCAAAAACGCTAAAATTATCAAGCGCACGACAAATGTAAGGTAGTGCGCCTCACATAGTTTTAGCCGCTTTTCCATCGTTGTGCCGAAAATTATCAAAGTTGGCAAATATTTTATTAAGTTCTCACAAAAATAGGCCTAGTTGTGCACGGTTTGTGTTGAGACACGATGGTGTACTTGATGATGCTATAGGCCCGCCGGGTCCACCGGGCGACACTGGTGACACTGGTGCAACTGGAGCTACAGGATCTACCGGTGCTATCGGTCGTCCTGGCTACGGACAACCTGGTCCCAGTGGACCGCCAGGTCCACCTGGGTCGTTTAGTCCAGGGTCTTCATCACTCCCCGGACCACCCGGGCCTGTCGGACCTCCGGGATTTCGAGGGCCTGCCGGTTACTTTGGTCCAATAGGTAAGCTCCTCAGTGTCATCACAGGCTGCGCGGTAGCGCCAGCCCTGTGTTAATGGCGACCGGCTAAGTAAAGGGAGAATGGCAAAATTCGACCCCGCGCAGATCCGAAACCCCTCAACCGATCGACACAAAATTTGAAACAG
>Ga0209367_1008077_pt1 | contig 14421 bp, 9 predicted proteins | sample WorMetLIZISLAND2_FD_187412 | JGI IMG/M metagenome (GOLD analysis project Ga0209367, IMG submission 187412) | Marine gutless worms symbiont microbial communities from Max Planck institute for Marine Microbiology, Germany - Olavius geniculatus... ... | reverse complement strand
CGAAAATTCGTATATATTCCACATGCGTGCTGGCAGTTCTCCTCTATGGCTCAGAAACCTGGACCCTTACACAAGCAGACTGGAAACGATTGGACTCCTTTCACACACGGTGTCAGCGACGGATACTCCACATTAGATGGTACGATTCCGTATCTAACAATGAAGTCTTACGCCAGACCGGTCTCCTGGCAGCCTCCTCTTCCATCATTCGCAAGCGAAGACTCGGACTGTTCGGTCATGTTGCCAGACTCACAGAGGACGTTCCAGCAAACCAGATCCTTCGGACTTGCTGCGAAGCCCAAGACGGTGCCCGACCATCTCCTGATTGGAAACACGCTCGTGGTCGACCTATCACTTGGATCCATCAGATCTGCCGAGACACAGGAATATCAGTGACCGACGCTCTGCAGCTGGCAGAAGATCGCTCGTTCTGGCGACAAATCGCAGCGGTGGAATGCTACGGCTGAACGCTTCGCATCGATGATGATGATGATGATGATTCCTCTCGTGTATGCCAATAAAGCCAGCCGATAACAAGACTGGGGAATGTGAGTCTAAGATGTGCTTCATGCAATATTGTTTTAACTTTTTGCCTTGAAAATGGTGACTGATTGTTAATGCTCATGGTCACTTGTATTTTTATAATCTTAAGAGGTAGAGCAAAAGTAATGGTAGTATGTTGTTTTTAAGTCGTTAGATTTTGTTTAAAAGTGTAAACTTGTGCTCATGTTTTACATGAAATCATGGTTTTGCGCTTTTACGAGTATGTCTTACTTATAATCTGTTACAGTTTTGGGAGTCAACTGGATGAAATAAAGATTCATGTACTTCAACGGCAGAAAGTTATAATATATTTGTAATCCAAGGATTTTACGAGGGGCATTCAAAAAGTTTTGCTAGTTGATATTTTAGACCAAAAAACTTTTTAAAATTTATACACCAATAAAACGTATGTTTCTTTCGAACACGTATGAGGTTAAAACGGATGTGACATCATTATAATGTATGACATCATAGAGCGTTAAGCAGGAACGATTTGGAGTGCTAGCGCAAACAGTGTAAAATTACACTAGCTGTTGCACGCCATTTCTTCAGCCTACAGCCAGATTTTCCAGTATGAGACCCTGAACATAATGATTTTATGAGAGCTTTGACAATTATGTCCATGAATTTTTCATTTGTAATTATAAATATTTAGTAGTCAAAATCTGTGCTGGCTATAAACAAGAACGCTTCTATCAGTTACAATGTCTCGTCAGGATTTGACATTGTCAGAAAAGTGTATTAAAAGTTAACAGTTAGTGATGTCCGTCGTCTTTGTAAAAGGTTAAACAAAGTTTACAACGTACGACCTTGGGAGCCCTGGTATGCCATGGTCTAGGAGTGAAGCCTGCAGATTGTCCTCTAAATCCGGCACTGCAATCCAGTCCCCAAGTTACAATTACCTAGCTAGCTGTTCGTGACTCTGGCTTCGTACAATAAGGTCATCCTACATACAGTAGAGACCTCATGTACAGCAACTATTATATTTTTCTAAATTTGAAAAATTTGCTCTGTGGTGTCTGCTATCCAAACAATAAATGACTTAAGTCTGTGGCAGAAGCTTGGCTGGAGGGACCGATATAAAACACATTTTGACGTTGTAAGTCACAATGACATCACATCCGCTTTAAGCTTACGTGAGTTTGCGATAAATATGCGTCTTATCGGTGTATAGCTTTTGAAAAGTTTTTCAGTCTAACATATAGACTTGGAAAACTTTTTGAACGCCCCTCGTAATTCGGGTGATGCAGAGTCACATGCCACAAAACACATGGTCTTTGCATGCCAGTACTTCTGGGCTATACCAGCCAACTCGTGGCACAACAAGACGTGGCTGCCCTTGACTAAACTACATGGACTACATTGGGAGCATCACCGGAATGAATACTGATGAACTGGTGGAGGTTTCACAAGATCATGAAACTGGCATGAACTTGTGGTCACATGCGTTAATCCACAACTGCCCAACTAGAGAGAGAAAGATGCAAAGTTTGTGTGGTTATTTACAGAAATTTCTCGGACATATGGCATCAAATGTAAACTGTGTGGGAGTTTTCAATCGACTGACGTGCCATTTCTGGGCATTAGCTGAGTTTGTTGTTGGCTGTGACTGGATTGCGCAGGCGACAACCTGGGAGTGTTCGTAGTAAACAATCTGAAAGCGCGAGTGGAACAGCGGTCAATGCCGAGCAGTGCATGGCTCATGCCATACGACACATTCTGGAACAGCTCCGAAGTCATTGTGCGCAGTCCACACAGGAACTATACCGTCAACGACTATGAGCAACTGTTTACTGACATCGGCTTTCTAGACGGATATCGGATGCGGAAGGATACTGTGAAACTGACAGCGGTTACTTTCTTATTTGTCTTCTGATAACAGTTAGTCATACTCTACAGGTTGGAATGAAATAAAGTGGGCATTCTGTTTTGCATTTTTTTATTCCAGGTACACTACAGTATGCACATGTAGACGTCTAATGTATATCACATCAACATTACATTGGTTTTTGTAAAAAGAGTTTAGCATGACCACAGTTCCCTGCAATGATCAATGCTAATCATTTCCATTATTGAGCAAATGTCTTCTTAAAGAAAGTATTTTTTTATTTTGGGGCCACTCTGTAGTGGTACTAGTATCAGCATTGTAAAAATTTGTAGTGTCACAATATGAGTTCTCTAATGACACAGCACCTTAAGCGTAAAAATATTGATTGATTTGGAAAATAAGCCAATGACCATTTTTTCCATTGAGGTTTGTCTTGTGCTGCCATCTCATTTTTCCAGCTGTACAGCTTTCTTTGTATGTATTTCTTTTTTTTTAGATGTCTTTTTGGTTTCTTTTCTCCTCTAATCTTGCAGCACCACAGTGTTGTTGTCATTTCTTTTCAGTGTATGTTCAAACCAGTTTCATTTTCTTCTTTTAACTCGCCTAGCACCAACTCTTGATCTTCTTTGCATATCTGTTTGTTGGTTATTCTGTACGCCAAGTGTTTGCTTATGATCCCTAGCAAACATTTATCACTCAAAAGTTTAAAATATGTTGATGTGTTGAATATTTCAGAAACTAGAGCCGCCAGGGGTCGAGGTGCACTGTTTACATGGCATCGGTGTGCAGACGCCGGGAGTGCTTGTCTACACATCGAGCAAGAACTGGTTTGATCATTCGCCATCGGTGATTCCTGACGATGGCGACGGGACGGTGAACGTTCGTAGTCTGCACGGCTGTCTGCGTTGGTCGGGCAAAGGTTCGACCACAGTGCATCACCAGGAATTTACAGGTGCTCCTGGAGAGCATCTTGAGCTGCTAAACAATCCTGATGTCATCACGTACATTGCTCGGGTTATCGACGCATGACTTAGTGATGACTAGCAGTGTGTTCGTTCATAGTTATGTTGTACATCATTCTTGATCACAAGTCATCTTTAGCATAGGTCAGTGCTGGTGGTAGATCGGCAATCTCGCAGTAGAAATTTACTAGCTGTCGGTCACTCATTTATTTTGTTCTGGACAATCCGCATTTTTTTACTACAGAACAGCAGTCTCATTCCCACACTTAGTCACTCAGTCACAAGGCTTGCCATGTATTAAATTGAGCAAGTTTGTTCAATATTGCTTTATTTGTATTGTAGTGAAACAGCTTTGACTCAAGCTGCACTCTTGTCAGTTACTGAATGAAATTTTGATTATTTGACAGTGTCATGGCATGTGAAACTGATTACAGATGTTCTGTGTCTAGTATGGTTATGAACGTGATGTGCCTCTGTCAGTTGTCCATGTTAACAGCGAGATTGCTGATCTACTGCTATAATTATCATCTGGCATTTTAACAGCATAAATGCTATAGCCAGAAATGCTGGAACATTATGTCAACATTCTGCATGCATAGTTCATATATCATGAGATATCACTTGTCAGAATTGCTTTTGCAGCTTTGCTGGTGGTGTTCATTTTAAAACATTTTAATTATTTTGTGTGAGCCGTGCACTAACTGCTGGGTAATTGTTCATTTAGGTTTAGGACGTTATTGAATTTTTGGCACTCTGCTTCCATTAACAACAAAATTCTGTCTTCTGTTCTCATATCTAAGTTTATTATTTGCTTTGTATTTCTCATTTATGCTTTCATATGTATTATTAACTGTTTGTATTTGATATTAGCATTAGACAAATTGCGTTATGTAATGTTTGGATTTTTAATTTGATCAGGGGAGATAAAATTGTTATAGGTTGAAATCAAACAGGCTGTACGTTATCACCCTAACTTAGTTCAGAATTGGTGCTGAACTTAATGTGTGTTACTGTGACATTCCTTAATTGCTGTATAATTATTTTGGCCATACTGGTAATTATCTTTGCCAAATTTTTGCTTTTAAATTTTTGCTTTTGTGCTGTGACTTTGTTAGTTGCATCAGCAGTAGTACATGTACCAATTTGAAGAACTAGTACCCAGGGATGTTACTCCGTTGTGTTGTATTTAACTTAATTTATATGAGTAATACGTGAGTACTGATAGATGATTTGAATTGTCTTTGTTGCATGTCTGCTATTGTGTTAGTGCTTTTTATTTTAGAGTTGCCAAGAGTGTTTGTGAAGGCTGTTGCATTAACGTGTGTTGAACAAGGTTTGTGCAGAGTAGAAAATCCTGGAAAGTCGTGGAATTTAAAAGTAAACATTTCCAGACTTGGAAATTTTTGAAATAAGGTTGTGGTTTTGGAAAGTCCTTAGAAAATATTCTGCGGAGTCCTGGAATCTTACCACGGGTAATTAGTGTTTGATTATTTTTCTAAGTGAAAGTACTCCATTGATGTGTTGGAAACGTTTTAAGCCAGTGTTACAGGATGTTGGCTATGTTTACCGATTTTGTCGACTGATTATATCACTGAAGTAAATCCTGCTCAGAAAAATTGGCAATCTTTATCAGAAAGTGCAGTATTTTGGTCATGGAAATTATGAAATTTACTTTTCAGGATAAATGTTGAGTAGGTCTGTACAAACACTGTTTGAGATGTTGCCTGCTTTCGTGTTTGTCTTGTGCACTACCCGTTATGTCTGTTTTGCACAGATTTGGTCCCTTGCTTCTTGGGCATGTAGTGTTTATTTCTGGCATTTTCACTAATGATTTTCATCACCCTATTAGAGCTTTGCAACCTTAAGGTGAGTGCTCATCTCCACTTAAATGGCTCACTTAAATGGCCCTGAACCAGCAATGAGCTGCAGACAAAGCTGAGTTACGTGGTTGGTAGTCCACACATCTCTCGTATACTGCTGCTAAATTTTTGGCTTTTAGGCTGTTATGAAATTGGTGACTGAGGTTTATATTTGTGAAAACATAACTGAGGTTGTTAGATTAAATTACACGATAAGTGCACAATGCACAGCCAGGAGTTGAACTCATGGCCTCATGATTGTGCTAACCAGCACTCCGCAGTCTGCACGGCTTTTAGTTATAGTAAGAAGCAAGATTGCAGTTGCAGGTCTGTTAGTGAATTAACTTTGTTTAAGCTTTGAATCTTTAGTATGCTTTTTGTATTTTTTTGTACTCGATGCTTCTGCTTAACTCTGCACATCCTTAAGTTTGTATTTAATATATTTGGTTCTTTTTCAGTTGGGGGGTTTGGCACTTATTTTATTGTTTTGTTTTCCATAGTTTTCACTGAACTACTGATAAAATTTACACGTTTTTTTGGTTGCAGCAGGATATGGTTCAGTTCTCCATTTTAATGGCTAATTTTGAAAATCAGTCCAATTTATAATATGCTAAAAATATTTAAACTCTAGTAAAAATTGCATTGTTTTGCAAAATTGATTAATGTGGCATGATATTAATGCTGTTGTGTATTTTACATGCCTGTCACTGTTAAGCAGTACCAAAAGTATTTTGCTTTCATGTGTTCATCAGTCTCTGTCAGGCCCGAAGAGAGGGGGGGAGATAGGGGATCAGTTACCCCGGGCTCCGCGACGTTTGGAGGTCCCCACCATCACTCAAAAATTTTATATACACCAAAATGCACGATTTTAAAAAGAAACATTCAACAATTTTCTCCCCAGAGGGGCCCCACGAGAATGTTTCCCTGTGCTGTGGCTGTCGACGGGCCTGGTCTTTTTTGTATGCTCGTGTCCATCTGTCTGTTATGTTATTGTGATATCTATGTCAGTGGCGGTTCTAGCATGCAGCATCTGGGAGGGCATGGCGCCATGGCGAGCACGGCAACGCGAGCCTATATGGGGGTCTGGGGGCAGAGCCCCCAGTGGGGTCATGGGGCAGAGCCCCTCGTCAGGGGGTCAGAGGATAAAGCCCCCCTGAAGCTAAAGCACTTTTGGTTTTTTGGACGTTCAATAGAAGCTGCAAATTTGCCCACTTTTCTACAATTTGAAAATGCAAAGAAATCAGATATTTGTGTTATCTTTGCCAAAAATCATGGTTGGCCACGAAAATGGGGGGCTTGGAGCAAAACTGGGGGGCCTGTGCCCTACCCCCTGGCCCGGGCCTAAACCTGCCACTGATCTTTGTTGTGTTGGTGGAATTTCACCAAAGTTTTGTCATTAGAGCATCTTTGGACAGAGACGAACTGACAAGAGCACAGCATTAATTCTAACTATCTACATATATCTGAGTATTTTACGTTGTATATTTCCTGTTGTATCTGATATAATGCTACTGATGCAGAAAACCTGTGACTGTAAGTGTAACTGTGAATACAGTGCTTGGAATTTCAGCCTGCACTAATTGAAAGCGTCCAGCAGAGCTTATTGCTATGCTGCACCTAGGCTTTTTGGCATTACTGCTTTAACAAGATTGTATGTCAGTCGTCATATTGAATGTGAATCTGACTTCATTGTGTAATCATCGTTTCTTTTGGAAAATTATGCTGGTCATTATTAGTATAGTAGCTAGAGCATTGTCTGTAACTGCAACAGCGGTGTGGCATTATATTATGTTACTGTTCTGTTTGAAGAAATGATTTTGCTGAGTTCCGGTACCGTATCTGTTAACTAGTTGACTGAGTGTTATCAGAAACTTGTGTAAATAAATTTCTCCAGTTGCTGTTGAATGTTATAGGTTTACATACAAATGCTAGTTATTAGTTTTTAAAGGGTACTGCTAACTTCTGGGTTAATTTGTAGTGTGTATGATCAGAATTGTCTTGCATAATGTGTATTGTGTGTTATGGATGAGCTACTTCGTATTCTGTGCTGCTGTGTTAGTCTTTACATATTGTCAGTATTTTTACTGTCTTTAATTACACTGCTGTTTGTCAGAAGTTGTTTCTGTTTGTGTCTATTCAGTTCAGACTTCATTCTGCAATAGACAGACTGTGATACAATGTTGATGTGACAACAGTGCATGCATGCTGTATTGCATGCATAGAAACTTACTTAGAAGTAAGTTAAAAACTTTAAAGTTAACTCAGGCCATTTATTTAGAAGGTAGGCTATTCTAAATATATGGCTAGGCCTGAGTTAACTTATTATAGTTAACAGCAAATGCGTGTAATGACGTTAAATCTTTTCAAAGGTAGTATTTGACTGACTTGTAGTTGTATCGGCAAGTCGTTTACTATACATAAAACCAAGAATCCAAGCTGTCGCAAGGTCGATGATTTTCATTTTATCTGAAAAGGTGCATACCACTTTCTATTAGTTGATAGTAACCTAGACCGTATCTTTCACCATTTTCCAGATATGGCCAGTTTTCCGTTACCATAGTGCATTATGACGCTTCAAGATCATCCAAGGTCATCGATTTATATGTCATTTGAAAGGCCAGTATGCGAATTCCTATTAGTGATCAGTAGCAACCTAGTCCCTATCTTGCACCGTTTAGCCACAATACATCCGTGACGGACAGACAGATGGACGATAACTACGGTAGAAGCGGACCTTTAAGCTTACAACTTAGCGGTCGGCCCAATAACAGAAAACTGTTGATATTGCATACTGACAGTAATAAATATGTCACATGTGAAATGGACACGAAACCCAGCTGTTGCTAGCACGGCCAACTGTACTGCCTGGCAATTTGTGAGGCACTGTAATTGTTTGGTGGAGATGTGGGGGTCAGCAATCTCGAACCCCTGCTACGTCAAGCTTAAAGTCGTGCTGTATTGCCCCTAATAGATGGGTGCCCAAAAATTATCTAAGGGAGATGTTGAGACGTCGAATGGAGCGGGGAATGGCAAGGGCCATTTCTTTCTCCGGTCTATAGGGTATTTGAGGAGCATTGTAAAATCTCTTAATGAGAGACAGGAAAAGAAATAGTGACCCGCCCGTCGCATCCTTGAAGTAGCCAGTATCACGAACATGGTGTGGGAGGCCAGGCTGAGATGGTTTGGGCGTGTACAACAGAGAGAAGTGGATATTGTGTCAAGCGAATCCTAGGAGGCAAATGTTTGTCGACAACGGAGCAGACGAAGACAGAGAAGGAGAAAGAGATAGACTGACGGCATCAAGTGCTGAACTTGGAGGACACAGCTATAGAGAATCGTGCTGAATGCAGGAGAAGCCGAGTACGTGGCTAAACGCCTGAAAGATTCACAGCGTGGAAGAGAAAGGGGGCGAGATAGAGAGAGTAATTAGGATCCTCTAGTAGGATCACGGGCGAAATGAAAAAAATGAATTTCGTGCATTTTTAACCTTATAAAACACTTCTGGATAAAGTTCTGGTAGAACGATTACTGCCCCCTGAAGTCCTGAAAGTTGCCCCCTTGAGAAAAGTAATACGCTTTAAGCGTAGTCCTCTATGGACGTAGACGCTTCTGCAATGCAATTATGCCTACTTGTGGCTGGGGTGCAAACAGTAGTACAGTACCCTCATTTCGGGGGACAGGTGGTCGTAGGGGATCCGAATTGGTACGATAGAATAGACGTCTGGGAACCTTATTTACATGTTTAAATCGTTTTTCCGTAAAACGTATCGTTTAGCCACAATACATGCGTTACAGACAACAGACAGACGAAAAGTCACGAAATCTCGTATTCGTCGGCTAGAACCTTGCTCCTTCAGCGCCGGTTTATTTTACATATTTATTTTGGCTTTGCCACGCCCATCGAGGGCAGCATAAAAACTGTAAACAAATTTGTTTACGTTCGTTTCGTTGTTGTCAGTTTTGATGTGATATTACGACAATGACGTCCGTATTCAGTAACGTAACCAGTTGGTTAGGCGTAAGCCAACAGCGGGACTCGTCACCCGAAGGTCAACGAGATACGTCTATCCGTACGGATGAAAACGATCCTGAACCGAGCCAAGATCCGTCGTCGAACAGTGCTGAAGAGAAAGCTGACTCCGCTACCTGTGAGACTGGACAAGAAGATACGAAGGTCGGGCTACCGATTGACGTACAAGAAGTCTCCGAAAAAGCTCTTCACACTGCAAAAGAATGGGGCAGTGAGTTGATGCTGTATTATGATGTTAAATAGCATAGGCTAAGCCACTTTTACATAGGGTTGTGTAACGTGCTGACAATTTGCATAGTCATTATAAAATGGCTGTGTGTCATATCTGCAACCTTAAAATTTTGTACGAAAGGCCTACAAATGAATTTTGAAAATTTACAGTACATTGAATAGTTTTTTACACAATTGTTTTTATGCAAAATTATTTATTTAGTTAAAATTATTTTTGTACTTTTTGCCACAAATTTTGCTCAGCATAGAGGTCAAGTTACTGATCACAAGAAGACAATATTACTCCAAAGGATTAAGCTGTCATGCAGCAAACTTATTTTGTTAGTGTTTGATGGACAGAAGGTCGAGCATTTCCCATTACACAGCAGACTGGCGACTGAGAACAATCATCTAAAGGACAGTGGCCATGCTTGGTTATGGTTAAGTCACATAGCTCTTCAAGGGGAAGTGCTTACTTAGGCCACCAGTAATTCTGGTGGCTTTGCTGAATTTGGTGAAAAAAAATTTTGACGTTAGTGTACAAAATCTGGAAGTCATGCAGTATTTCGTCTACAAGAAAACTGAAGCAAAAAATATCATTAATACAAAACAGTATGCCTAATAGTTACTCAGCATGAGTCATTTATGCACCTCCAAAATAAAAACAAGCAGCATTCAATTCTAGCTTTATGCAAAACAGACGCAGTGTGGATCAGAATGCGTAGGGTATAACGTGTCAAATTGCTGTGCCACGTCTTCCTGAAAGAAAGTATGCAGAAGCACGACAGTCAACAAAAGTTACTAGACTAAAGAAACATTTGAAAACAGATTCTGATGTCAACTTGCAGTTTATTGTATAAACAAATGGGCATAGTAAAAGCTAGTTTGATTTGGATGTTGTGACATCTATGTCTCAATAATTGGGCATACGGGCTCAACTCAACTCAACTCGGGGTTTAATAAAAACGACAGCCGATGGCTAAAAAAATATACAAACATAAAAGTAGCAACTACACGTAGCTAATAGAGCATACAAAATACGAAATAGTCTACACTCAACACTCCTTTAAGTCCGGTTCGCATCCACATATATATTTCCAGATACACCAAAACAAAGCACACACTGTTATATACATTTATATTTTAAAGTTATTGGTATTTAGCCAGGGCAAAGTGGATGAAAGACCGATATTTGTTAGTTCTCGTTCATGGTTTGGGATAGGCGGTATGTCGTCGGAGTTGAGAAATAGTATCTGAGCCTCGTCGTTGGGGAAGAAGGTCATGTAAACAAATGTCAGCGTTTGTAACTGCGAAAAAAATTTTCTCCCCAAATCACACCTTCGTACAGAAAGGGGTTCTACCCCAGTGTATACACATGCAGAATCATATGGCATGTCATATGCAATGGGATGGATGATTCTGAGGGCCCTCTTCTGCAAAGATTCCAATTTTTGGGACTGAGCAACAGTTAGACCATGGTGCCAAGTTGCACATCCATATTCTAGGACAGGTCTAATTACCATGAGATAGAAATACGATAGGTCATTCAAAGATATCCCAGTGCATCTCAACTGTTTAAGGTAATACAGCCGTGGAGCAACTTTTGCACAAATAGTGTTTACATGCGCCTCTCAACTCAAAGTCATTCGACAAAGTAACACGAAGTAGTTTGAAACTAGTAACACGTTAGATAACATCAGACTGTACAGTAAGACATGGTACTGACTGTTAGCAAGGGAACCAAGGATCATTTCCTTTGACTTTCTGCGGTTTACAATCATTTGATTGGTCTGAGCCACGTACTAAGACTTTCGACATATTGCGTCATGTTACTGGCATGGTCCCCACGGTCCAGGAGCTCTGACAAAGTGGTATCATCCACAAACTTGTGAACTAAACAGTCTAATTGCAGGTCATCAGTTAGTAGCAAAAATATCAGTGGTCTCAGCCAAGAACGTTGAGGCATACCTCCGACCAACTGAGCCCAGTCCGAAAAACCATAGTTAACTTTTACACGCTGCTGGCGACCTTCTAAGAATGAAAACATCCACTTGACAATAAAATGTGGAATGTTACGTTGCGCTAATTTGTGTAAAACAATATTGTGATCCACACGATCAAACGCTTTCTGGAAATCAACGAAAACAGTACGAACGGATCCGCCACTGTCTAATACAGTCGCCCACGAGTGTAACAAGCTCACTAATGCATGAGTTGTTGATCGCTCTTTAAGCGCACCAAAATGGCGATGGTCAATCGTTGTCTCTGAAATTTTTTGGTGTATTTATGCCGAAACACTCGCTGTTGAGAACCCTGCTACCAACGCAGGTGAATGTGCCCCGCCATAACCCCAGCCAGACAGACTGGTACTCGATTCACTTTTTTAGAGGGATGGAAGGCTGAGTTGACTTTGGTGTTAGTTATATACTGAAATGGTTTACCTGTCTGCAAAGAGGTAAACCATTACTTACTCATCTAAGTAGCAACCAGCTGATAGCAACCCAATCGGGAGTCGAACCAGCATCCAGCATGTTACATTACCCAGCCACTAGCTGACATTCCAAGAAATTATGTAGCTCGATTGTAGTACATGTAATTTTTGGCAGACCTGTGCATCATTTTTCACAGCTGTCTGGTATTGTTTATGCCACAATTTTCATGGTTGATATTCATGTTGCTTCAAATCTTTGCCAGCTAAGTCACCAGCTTAATGGTTTAGGTCAGCATATAATAACTGAGCACTAAGCAAAGTGACAATGCAACAGAAAGATAATTGTTAAAATTTGGGGTCTAAATGCTAAACTATTGAATTTGATGAGAACTTAGTCTGTCTTGCCAGTTTTGCTGCTAAGTTTTTGTGTTTAAAGAACAAATAGAAGTCTCGAGTCTGTTTAGTACACCCTTTGTCAAAACTTTTTTCTACAAACAAAGCCTTCACAAGTTAAGCTTGTGTCACAGTGGAGACAGGAAGCCATATATTCACTCTGAAGCTTTCTACGTTTAAGTGGACTTTGTCAATTCATCGTTTACCATTGTTAACTTTCAATGAGAGCTGCCATTTTTTTATCTTTGTTGACTGCACTTCTCCAGTTTGTTCGGTACCAACCTCATCCTTTCTTGTACCCTGGAACCTCCCTTTTACAGTGCTTGCTGTGCTAGATATAGATCATCTATCAGGTGCTATTTTTCCTTTGTCAGTTGTCACACACTGTGAGAATGGAGTTGCGTGCACCAGTGCACAAGCTGAATAGGAGAATAAGCTTGGCCTGGTGCACAAGGACAGTCATTGTAAACAGGCCTTGTATGCATTGTCACCTACAGCTGTTTATATTTTAGTGACAATGTAAGGCTGACTGGCTAGATGACACAAAGATGTTTATACCAGAAAATATTGATGGCTGGTTTTATGTTATTATTGATGCCAGTGAATGAATTGTATTCGCCATGTCTTTATTTCATATGTTCTGGCTGTAGCTTGTCTTCAAATACTGTCCATTGTCCATTTTGTAATGTGATATCTTTGAGTGTTCCTAGTTATAAGTAAAACATGTCATACAACAGAATAATCCACTGGTAAAGAAAAGATCATCTATCAGACCATAAAAGGTGATAAAAAGAGTTCACGTAAATTAAATTTAACTAATATTGTTTTTGTTGATCAGCAGTAATAATTGTAAAGTTGATCATTGTGTAATGAATAAGTTTCTCTATTCTTTACACAGCATTGGCACATTAGAGGCCATTTCTTGCCATGGACATATTACGAATGATGACTGGATATGCAGAATACGCAACAAGAAAGATAAGCAGAGACTTATAAGTAAGTAAGTAACTGCTTTACTGCTTGGTGTGATGTATTTAATTACTTCATTTACCTGGTAGTGTAGTTGACTATGCTTTGTATGTTTTTATGTCTTAGATTATCTGTTCAACTTTGGAAAGGCAGCTACGGAGCAGGTTGCAAAAACTGCCAAACAGTTCCGTGAAACTGTTGAAGAAAAGGTAGCGTTCTATCTATAAAACTCTATTTTAAGTTCAAGACCCTGTTACTGCTAGTCTGTGTGTAGATTAATCAGGTGCATGGCCTGTAGCAAAAAAACTTAAGTGAGGCCCTGGTCAACTGAAATAAGCAGTTCTCCCTTTTGTACTTGAGAAGTAACAAAAACATGCAACTTTAGTTTCTGTATTTCTAATTTTACAAAGCAAGCAAAAAAATGATACATTTTAAAGATATTTCAAAGTATCTAGATTATCTATCCAAACTCTTTGTTTATAGAGGATAGTTGTAAGAGAGGTGCACTTGTAACAGAAATAACAAATATCAGGCTAATAACTATTATTATACCTCAGTGCAAAATACCTGCTTGCAATTGTTCCAAACTACATCATGTGGCAATACAATACAATACAATACAATACAATGGAGAATTTGCACTCAAAAACTGACAAATAAACTGTCAGTTTAATCTAGCACATAAACTAAAAAGAACTGAAATGTTTAAAAGAAAAATGAAATGGGAGATACTGAGAATAGAAATACTGTTAAATGTAAAAAACTGACAAAATAACTGACAGAATTCGAAAAAAAGACTGAAAGTAAAGAAAACTAAAATAAGAGACAGAGAAAAACTGAAAAGGTAAGATAATAATGAAAACTAAAACTAAGATAAAAAACTGAGAAAAGTAAAAATAAAAACCGTGAGCAGGTCCGAATAGCCGTGAAGTCAGTCCGAGGGGGTGCCAGATGTCTATGGAGGAAAGGATTTGAGAAAAAGATAAGTTTTGAGATTGGAATGAAAGAATGATGGGGTGATGGATGACAAGAGTGGTGATGGTGACACTGATGAGGTGAGATGATCATAGAAGTATGGTGAGTCAGAAGGAGATAGATCAAGACGTGGCTGACGAAATGAGTGGGGGAGTTGATTCCAGAGGTGAGGTGATGCATAGCGAAAGGAACGACTGGTAATTTTTAAGGAGGAATGAGTA
>Ga0209367_1008076_pt1 | contig 14423 bp, 7 predicted proteins | sample WorMetLIZISLAND2_FD_187412 | JGI IMG/M metagenome (GOLD analysis project Ga0209367, IMG submission 187412) | Marine gutless worms symbiont microbial communities from Max Planck institute for Marine Microbiology, Germany - Olavius geniculatus... ... | reverse complement strand
GCAACATCATAGTCAGAAGTTACAGCAGATGTTCAAAGTGCTGTCCCTTTACTCGAACACAGGCCCGGAGACGTCTTCTCCATTCGTCGATTGCGTCATCGACAACGGTCTGCCGTAGGCCAGACCCGACCTCCACCAAGCGCTGCTAACCTAAGCTGGTACCCCGTTTTATGAAATATCGTACGCCCGTAACACACTACGATATTGAGTACCTTTTTACGATTTTCTCAGCTAATCATTATTACTATTAGGCACAGTTTGTTGGAGTTATTTCAAAACGTAATAGGGGTCCGGTTTTTTTTGAGACACAGTGTAGATGATTATCGTATCCATAGGCCTACTACATAACTTGCAAAAGGATCTGTACATTACTGGCAAAGAAAAGTAACCGTGACTTTTGGGGATTCTTTCGTAAAAGTCTGTATCCTGCATCATACGACTAATTTACAATGTGTTTATCGGCAGGTTTGCATTCGTATACTTGTCATTCACGTGGCATTTAACTTACCAAGTTGTTATAGGCCTACCCGTTCTGTTACTGTGCAGTTCGCAAGTAAACTGGCTCGTCGTCGAAAAAACCGAAGTAAAACAGACCACGCATCACGACTTTACCGATGAACCGGATTTTAGGCGGCATCAACACTTCAGCAGCGACATGGTAGCTCTCGATAGGCCCTAGGCTTACTATCGTGCATGTTCAAAAGTCCACTTTGCACCATTGCATAGACGGTTATACAATGTAGGTTGTGTTAACTGTCGCTTACTAAGCGTACTTTTATAAATTAATGCGGATCTACTGTTACCACGCATTATATTGTATATAGGCCTAGGCTAATATTATAATGCCTAATCTTCTTTTACTGGTTGATCCTTAACAGCACGACGATTGTCGTAAAGAATAGCATTAGAAAGCACACACGCAAACAACAACCTCGGATTAAAAAAATAAAAACTCTGTTATTCATACAAGTTAGATTTGATTAGGCACGACAAAAAAATCTGTTATGCAAAGTTGCGCGATTCAGTGCAGATCAAGCTAGATACGTTTGGCCATGTTGACGGATAACGCACATTATCTGATGCTTTGGCTCTACGGATGACACCCCGAATCTTGTTAAAAACCTTTAACATTTTCACCAAACCGGCTGACAAAAAAGTAAGCCTAAAATAAATAACGACAGTGGCTTTTATCCCCCAAATCTGAAATCAAAACTGGGCACAACTTCCCCCCCAGTTTTGGACTCAGGTTCCCCTCAATTTCTGACTCAAGTTTTTCCCTTCATTTTAGCTTCTTTCTCCTGTAGAGAGAAAGTTTTGTTAAGGGTGTAGTTTGCCCAGTACAAATAGGGGGAAATAGGGGGAAGTTTTGTTAAAGGTGTAGATTGCAAAGTAAAAATAGTCGGGGAGTAAAAGTAGGGGAGAATTTTTGTTGAAGGTGCAGATTTAAAAAATAGGGAAAAAATAAAATAATACGGAGAGGGAAATTTTGATAAGGGTGTAGATTGCCCAGTGAAAAATAAGGAAGAGCAAAAAATGGGGGGGGATTTTTTTGTTATATGTGCAGATTGAAAAATAGGGGAAAGCAAAAATAGGGGAAAAAGTTTTGTTAAGGGTGTAGTTTTTCCAGTGAAAAAATAGGCGAAAAGTTTTGATCTACAACCTTATCAACCCCCCCCCCTATTTTTCAATGGGCGCAAGTTACTGAATAACAACCTGATTGGCAAAAGTTTAAATGCTTGCATGGTGTGCCATATGCACAGTAGGTGGTCCACGGCATAGCTATATGAAAAAGACCAGTTTGAAACAAAAAATGGCTACGTACAAGCGTTTTTTTTACAATTTTATGGTCCCAGCGCATGACGCAAAATACACAACCAGCATCATAAGAATGATTAGCGACGCTCAAAAGCAACAGTAAGCTTAGACCTAAAAACGAACAGGATAAAAAAACAAATCACAACTTTTTAAGCTGCGACATAAGTAAATGCAAACAGATAAGGATACAAATTGCTGTAGAACACACACACATTCACAATTACATTGAGTGACAACTTGCGAAAAGTCTGAGTGACTTGCATTTCTATAAATACGAGTATTAGCCAGTGCAATCGGTTTGTTTGGTTCCCCTGCGCATGCGCTCTCTGGTATTGTTAATTTCGCGCAAAGAACTCCTTAACTCCTCAAATTCGTCAATGTCAAACCTTGGCTACATTCAGATGTCACCTAAAGACCCACTACCTTCAGTCAGCCTTTTCTGCCACCTAGCGTCCATCATCCTATGCGCCCTGATTCTTTGAGACTTTGGCGCTTTACTTACTTACTTACTTAATAAATGGCGACAACGACGAAGACGACGATGAAGATGTAGGCTAGATGATAACATATGAGAACAAATAAACCAGGACAATCAATAAGAGAAATGTAGTGTCAATGAAGCTACTTCAACTAGCAACAAACTTTCCACTAGTGAGCGAACTTCTTCCTAATGGGGTGTTTACACGATCCAGCAAACTTCCAGCAAATGTATTCAAAATACACGTGCTAATGCTGGACGTTTGCTGCCATATGTTATAATAGAGCTGAACGTTTGCTGGATCGTGTAAACATCCTAAAACTCAGTACGTAGCCCTATGAAACTGATAAGTGTCAGTACCTGCTGATGATCTCATCGTCCTATTAGTAAACGCTAGTATACGGTACATAAACATCAAACAGACTAAAAGGCTGACGCACGTTTTCACAGCGTGATGATACTAGTAGATTTGTAATGAGTCACAGAAGGACTTTTAACAGACAAGTGACGCCCACTTACTTCGTTAATTAGTTCATAAACCAGATCGCTGTTATAGCGTTAGCGCTCTGGAGTATAGTAACTGTCAGCAGTCGTTCACCCACGCTGTTGAGTCTATAGGCTAATAAAACCCGAAACTAATCAGTATGTAACGCGTTGCGCTATGCTAGCAAACTACAAATTCTACACGGTGAGACATAATTAACGGAATCCCTTGGTTTTTGGTGCATAGCTTTGAACAAATAGACAAAAATCGATAAAATTGACCGCAGTCTGCACTGCTAACTTAGGTTGTGTTCAAAGTGTCCGCTTTTCGCTTCACCACATCACACGCATGTCACGCACGAAGACGCGCAGTGGCGGTTCTAGTCTCAAAAATCTCACACCCAGTTCTAGGCTAAATCCGCCACTGAAGACGTTCGGATGCCTGACTGCTGTATCAACAATGCGCCACTCCAGTTCGTCCCAAATTAAAAAGCTGCCAGGATGTGCGAACGCATTTTGTCGACGTCCATCATCCGCCCTGTCTCTGCATAATGGGGTGTTTACACGATTCAGCAAACGTCCAGCAAACTTCCAGCAAATGTATTCAAAATACCCGTGCTAATGCTCAACGTTTGCTGGACGTTTGCTGGATCGTGTAAACACCCTATTACTGATCACACGTTGTAGTCCACCGGCTTTAAGTACGTTGCTTTGGTTCTAGGAGTTTTTTTTCTTCAGCTAGGGCGATTTAGAATTCCCACTCTTTTGACATTCGCAATAGTTGTTCAATAGCTACCTTCCGTCGCCAACTCAAAACGTTTTTTACGCGCGATAAGCATATCATAGCTATAGCGCGTATTAGCTATGGTAATTCTGTACGTCTGTCCGTCCGTCACGATCCGGTATACCATTCAAGTTCAGGTGAGATAGAGACTTTGGGTTTTCACCGTATGATAGTCTACAGTCTCTAGTATTTTGCGACAAAATTTTATTCCGCTGGTAAGGGGGTACCCATGAACGAGGGGGCGAAATAATGGCACCCCCTAAAAACGTTGTTTTACCGCTATTGACTCATCTTAGCGTGAAGACGGTTGCAGAAAGGCAGAGACATGCTGCTTACCATGACAAAGCACTAGTGGCGTGCTTTAAATTCACTTACTGGTGACGATCTTTTTAGCAATGTCAAAACATCGATGATCTTGTATGGCCTTGAACCTCAAAAATAGGGAGTTTAAATAAAGTTTCACGATTTCGGGCTGCGACACACATTTCGAAAGTGAACTGCGCCAAAATGGCTGCAGATAGACCAAGACAACCTGCGTATCATGTTTTCACCATTGAATGTAGATTCTAGGCTAGCAGTCTTAAGTTCCGGCCACTACGTTCAAGAAGGCCTGTGCACGCGGGTGTTAAAGACGGGTACCCTAAATAGTGGTTATTTCTGCGCTCATGGCTTGTCTAGCGTGAAAACGATTGCGGATAGGCACAGACATGCTGCTTATTATGACAAGCACTAGAAGTGGCGTGCTTTTTAGTGGTATCAACATAGATGACCTTAGTAGAAAGTTCAAAGTCTGCGTCTGACGTTGAATAACCTTAAACCCCCAAAATCGGCGTTTTAGTGAATTTTTTTTTCGATTTTCGGCTGCAGAAGAGTGAATTGCAACCAAGTGGATGGAGATAACTCGCGCGTTTCATGAGAATTAGCTCAATTTTTTGTTTTAACTTCTTGCCATCTCCAGTGCGGCGTGACTCATCACACCCCACTGACCTGAGCGCCTCAGATTCGGCAAGTTTCTCGCCGACGGCGACATTATTGTGCGCTATATAAATTTACTTACTTACTTATTAACTTACTTAGCGTTCGTGTAAAAAAACGACTATTCAAATTTCCAAATAATTAATTTTACCTTTGAAATAAGAACACGAACCCAAAGTTCAAACACGGCAATAAATTTGCAGCGAAGTTTTTTTTATCAAATAATGTTTAAGGCAATTTATTTCAACTGCAACAACAACGTCGACTTTCTGTAGGCCTATTGCACGTCTAAGTACAAAAAATTTGAGCTAATGCTCACGAGACGCGCGAAAGCCTATAACAGTTCCGGTTCAGTAGTTTAGCTAAAAATTGGAGCGTTCACGCTAAGTTAATACACAAATACCAGATTCTCTATCTGGATCGCATAACGATAGTTCCGTGGCGCCACATTGTGAATGATAGGCCTATAGACTTGTGTCGCAGCCCGAAATCGCCAAAAAATCCATAAAACCCCCTATTTTGGCTTCAAGGTCATTCAATGTCATTGAATTCGGCGCCAATCGAAAGCCAGTGTACGACTTCCTATTAGTGATTAATAGTAACCTAAGCCCTATCTCGCACCGTTACTGAGATACAGTGACTTATTCGCCAAAAATCGCAAATTTTGCCCACCCCCTCTCATTTAGCGCCCTCGTTCGGGGTGACCCCCTTCGAATTTATGGAAAAGCTTCACGGTTCCTAAAACTAGAGTTTTCCAGGCAGCCGAAGGTGGCGATTTGGTGATTCTAGCTTGCGCCGCTTTTGCCCGATCCACCCGTGTGACAGACGGACGGACGAACGGACGAACAGACAGACGGACAGACAGAATTGCGATGACTAAGACGTGCTGAAAGCAGTAGCTGCTTTCGCGCGTAAAAACACTAAACATCCATATACTAATCATTTTTTATTCACAATAGGCTAACTAGAGCATAAAAAATTAACAATATTGAGCTGCATGGTTGTTAATATTGCAGTATTGCAATAAGTATTGCAATACTTTTTAATATTGCAACAGGTATTGCAATACTGGTTCCACGTTTAGTATTGCATGTGGCATATTGCATGTGGCATTGCAATACTTTTAGAGCTAAAATATTGCAATACTTGGAAGCAATACTTTTTGATGTAGATTCCTAATCATGAAAATTTTGTTTAATTACGCAAAGAATCTTTTCATTCTTTGTTCTATTGTGTAAAAAGCTAAACAAAAAATGAAATGCCAACACGACTTGCTAAAATTTTTAGATTGAAAACATTATCGCGTAGTTTGTAGTTAATCCAAAATTTCGAAAAAGTTGTACACAACGGCAAAAATCAAGATTTATTTGGGGAAAGCAAATAGCGACGAAGTATCGCAAAACCCTGTTGAGCTGTATATTACAGCACGTACATGCGAAGCACATTAATTCCGCACTGTAGGCCTAATCAGACAGCAATAAAAACGATGCTTGCACCCAACAATTTTTGCAATTAAAGTACAATAACGTCATTGGCCTACGGTATCGTACATATCTTCAGCTGTGTACCAAGTGAAGAAAGCTAGCATAACTTAAGTGCATCGATGCATTGCTTGGATATAATGCATTAAGTTCTTAATTATTATGACATCTCAAAAGTCCCACACTCGGACAGCGATTGGTTATGATAAGTAAGTAAGTAAGTAATCTTTTACTAAACAACGGTCAAACGCCATTGCAAAACGAAACATAACATTGCAAAATCGGTACAATATCGATAAGAAAAATAAAATGAAATGAAATGAACCAACTGCGGAAACACTCACATTGTTGTTGAGTGTCGACTTATAAAAAACGAACACTTTCTATTTGCCAGACACTTGCTGTTGCTATTAACAGCACACAACTAGGAGCCAATCCCCCCCAAAAAAAATTCTTGTAGAGAGAATGAAATATAAATCGAGGCATGGCGCCCGAAGAAATCTGGCACTGCAAGAATGTCGAATGCGCCCAGAAAAAAACCGAAAAACATGAGGAATTGCTTCACTCAGATCATTGCTTTCCTGGAGATAAGCCTAGCTGCTTCCAAAAGTGATGTTTTAAAAATGTTAACGATAGCCGCGGACTTAAGAGTAAAATAGAATATTCTTAAGAACGCTTGATGTGCGCGGTGCCGTAATAACAAGCCTCATTATGGGTCTTGCCCGTTTGTACGGCTTTCTACAGAAAGGTGTACATAGTATTTAAAAAAATGGTGCGAATGTTTCCCAGAGCTACAAACCGGGGTGCCAATTTTCATTTCCAAAGATCAATGGTCAGGGTTATGGTTGCGCATTGCAGTGTGCTAGTATACGTACTGCTAGGCGAACAACCGCATATGATATCGGCACAGGGCCGACATTTTCACCACTTTCACATTATAACCATAACCTAGCTGCACCGGAATAGGGGGGTCTATATCTCAGTGGTCTAAAACTGTGATAAAACATTATGAATTAAATTTGTGCTTAACGTTACGTAACAACGTACTGGTGAGGGATTTTTTTGGCCTCAATATAGCGGCTTTTTCGTTTGATTTATCGCCTCATAAAGCAATCAATCTAAGCGCAGCGTTACAAATAGCGTAGATCTGTATAGACACCTGCGCACACCGGAGGAGGGGAGCAGAAGCAAAACAAGAATCCCAGCTGTCGCTAGGATAGCCGACCTTTAAGGTCATCCAAGGTCGATGACTTTCACTTCATCTGAAAGGGCGTATGCCACTTCCTATTAGTGATTAATAGTAACCTTGGCCGTATATCTCACCGTTTCCGAGATAATGGAGCATTGCAGAATTGTCGCATCTTGTGTTATGCGTAGGCTATTCCGGTATTTTAGGCAATTTGCCATCGAAAAAAAATCTTCCCCCCAGTTTTCATTTTTTTTACTTTCCTCTGATTTTTTTCCCGGAGGCATTTGCCTTCACCGGTCAATGGAGTGGACTCTCCTGTCCACCTTAATATCGAAAATTAGGCCCATGCTCAAAAGAACCAGTAGACGTAAATTAACAGTAAGCTGTACATACCGATCGCAGAAACTGCAAAGCGAAGTAGGCCTACTGTGTGCCTCCAGCGAAACGAGTAGTTTAATTTGTGCTGTGTATGGCCTATATCGGCGCGATTTACCTGATGGGAAACTTAACTGCAAATCAACTGCGCGTCGAAGCAGCCAGTCGTTAATAGGCTTACAAGCGGGCGGCGGCTATCACAGGCTGAACGTAGTTCAAGCCCTGTGTTAACGGCGACTTCTCTTTCGTATGGGAAGCCAAAAATTCGACCACCCACAGAATCAAAACCCCTGATCGGATTAAGATAAAATTTGGCCGGTTGATTACGTCGGCAAGGGGACCCATCATACAAAATTTTATGCAAATCCCTCCAAGGGGGGCTTCTCGGCAAATGGGTGAAATATACGCAAAAATCAGTGTGATGCGGGCAATATCACCTTTTGTGTTTTTTGCTGTTGTCGATGTGCGAGTTCTTTAATATTGCCGTCAACAGGTGCATAAACTGATGTTTTGTGCACTTATCTATTATAGGCCTAGTATAGGCTTATACAGCAGCCAGCCAGCGACGAGGGCGACTATTATTGACTATTGTGTCGAAACTAACGACCGTCAAGTATGTCAACAGATCCGCTTATGAGCGACGTTGCAAATGCAAAAGCCGACGCCAAACACCTTGCCATTATTTATTGTCATCGTACATACAATAGGCCTATGCCACCTTCTGTTTGCCCTTTCCCCGGCTTTAGTCTACGCCCTCGTCGTTATACCCACTGAGAGGGGACCTCCCACAGGCAGATATAGGCCTAACTTGATAAATATAGCGGAGGCGTCTATGCTATCGTAGACCTATACCAGCTGATAGAACACAATAACTGTGTCCACGGCGCTTAATAGCTTTCGCCGAATTACAGACATTTTCTTTCACGCCATCAGAAGCGGCCGATACACCTCAAAAGCTGACGACTATTAAATGGATGGCGACTTAGTGGCATGCAGTTCGTTCAAAATACTTGAAAACATTTCGGTACAGTATAGACGCTAAGTGGTTCGGGATCAGGAAGCATCCGGCTGGGTTTTCTAGGTAGTCTCGCGTAGCCCAGTAAAGGATTCATTTCTCATGAATGTAAGGTTAAGACTTGTTATCAGATTACCTGATAACAAGTTACGTTACATTTCTGTTATCAGGTTATGGTTATCACAATTCCAAAGACAAATTTTCAGCGGCTGAACGTAGCCGCGTTGTGTACGCACGCCGCACTGCGGTCCAACTGTTCGCTGTGTGTAGCAGGATTATGACAGCACATGCCAATCAGCTGCCAATTCCGTCATTACAAAGCGCTTCTGGACAGTGCAAGTACACCCGCACTCACTCACACCAGTAATGACGTCATGGCAAAGGAGGGAGCAATAATGTTCCCACCTAAATTTTAATCTATCCGAAAAAAAATTTTTCTTGTCGAAAATTTTTTCGCATAAAGACTAAAATATGGGTCTGAAAATGCAAGTGCTCCAGAATTTTTTTTAAAAACGATAAAAATGTGGCAGGGTATAAAAAGTTTATAAACGTTGAATAAAAACGTTCGCCCTAATTTGTTCAACCTACTGCCTTAAGCTGAGATGCAGTATAGATAGAATGAGAGAGCATTATTGCGATTTCTCGTACTTAAAATGTAAGCACTTACACATCGACTGAATACAGAAAACTGCCAGGAAATAACAAACAAAATGCCTATCTGACTTTCCAAAACTAACTGCACAATTCCTCTCTTGCTAAAAGTAAAATCACGTGACCACATTTTGGCCAATCAGCGCCCAGATTGCACGTGGTCCTAGACCGACATTAAGGCCTGTTCCCACATCGGACAAGTCTACATGTAAAGACTTTGTATGAAGATTTATCTAACAACATTATTGAATTTCAATTCAACCGTGAGGACATAAGACCAAGTAATAAAAGTATCTATAGACTAACTGCGTAAATGAACTACCAACGTTTCTGTGGCTTCAAAGGTGTTCTCGAACTTCTTGATAAACTTTCTAATAAGATTTTCTTTAAAAAAAACTTTGGCAAAATATGAAAAAAATGTTTAAAAACGTGGCAGGAATAGAAAAACATAAAAACGTTCATTATATCTACGAAACATCCCCATTTTTAAGGAATTTCGATGCAAGATTAAAATTCTGAGCATCCACGATGTCCTCTGTCGGAAATTTGAACGCGTCTGTTAGAAACTAGCAATTGCCAGCGAGAAATCAACTTTCAACGTGCATGTGTATTTGCTCAATGCCGATTACTTTATGCTTCGCAACGAGATCACTTTATAACCAAAACTGTATTTGCAAAAAAAAACGAAATAACGTAACATAGAAACACCTCAAATAACACAGGTAAAACAGAACGCGCTAGACCCAAGTCTGTACAAATGCATAGAACTTTTACGTACTACTGCTGTGAGAAATCAACTACATTTGCTGAAGAACTTGCAGACGCATCCCTGATACTGTTACAAACCCGCTACATGCGTTGATATGACTGGCTCTAACAACACAATAGAACACTAGTCAATCAATCAACGTTGCACACACTGTAATAAAATACCTACACTATCACTGCTACTCAATGCAATTCGTTAAATACAAAAATATCTTCTCCGGGCTTACAATTCTTACGTTCACTACTTACAAATGCCACTTATTCTTCGAAGGCCTACTCCGGATAGCCAACCAGTAGCTGGATATTTGACAAAACAAAAACGGCAGACCAGAACAAAGCCAGAATGGTGGTAAGACAGACTTATCGAAACAAACACAATATTTCCAGTGCTTTTTTTGTACCAAAGCTGCCAGAAAACAGTCATAGTTGAATAGTTCTAGCACCACCATAATTACAGTCTTGCACGATTCATGCTGAGATAATGCATAACGAGTGACATGTTGTGTTCGTTTTTGTTGAGAAAAGCAACTGCCAAAAGTAATATGGCAGAGGTAATCTCCATTTTAAACAACCATACACAAAATATATCAGCAGCATTAAAAGATACAAAATACACCAAACCACTAGCTATTAATCTCCACCAAAAGTAGAGATTTCTGAAAAATTCACAAAAAATGCCAACATCACCAATTAATCATCTGTTTCGATAATCGGAAGCAACTAAAACTCACTTATAAAACAAAAAGAACAAGAAGGCGCTCATGAAAGTGCTTATCTCCGCCAAATGAAGCAATTTAAACATTACTACTGTAAAATGTAGAAGCTTTCACAGGAGGGCGCCACCGTTCCTGCCGGTTGTGTATGACATGCGGAGATGATGATGAGTCATCGTGTACACACACAGACGTTCACCTAGGCGGAGATAATAAATGTAGCACATTAATGACAAAGCCTAACCAACAACCAACAAAAATTCACAAATTTTAGACATAACTGCAGTAAGACCAAAATCTGCAGACCAAGGCCAACACCAACAGCAGGCTGCTTCAGAACTAAACAGTTAAAAGTTTTAAAACTCTGTGCACAGCCAGAGTATGCTTCCAGCTTCTGACCAAAAAACATACATGTGATAAGGGCATCACCGCTGCAAGTTACTGACTAAAGTTTAGCTTAGCTTCCACCCAATGCAACGCACACAAAGCAAGGCGCGTGCATACTGTTTTCATGCAACTTATGCCAGCAACCCAAAAAAGCACGCAAGCAAGGAAGCAATGAACAAAATAAATGCAAAAAAGTACATAACAAATGCAACGAGTGCAGCTGATGCAATGGGCGACTTCACTTTTTTCGCTGAGCCTTTTTGCTGAGCCAAAGCTAAAGCTGAACGCTAAAGTCTGTACTTAGACCAAAGTTCAACTAAACGATTAAAAATGGCGGAAAACCGGTAAACCTAACAGGAAATAAATCAACCAGTTACGGTTGGACTTGCTTATTTAATTGCGCCGTGCACGCAAATGACGTAATTACATAACGTCTTACGTCACTGTGTAGCCATTACAAAGTTTATTTCTGGTACCAGACTGTTTTTAATTTACTAAACTATCCGTGTTATTTGCCATGAAATCACATTACTTTTTGACTTAAGTAGGTACTGAGACCGAAGTTTAGGCTCAGCGAAAGTCTCAGCGAAGGTCTTAAGTCAAAACGTGAAGTCGCCCAATGGCCAAAACACAAAGATAGAAGCGGCTGCTATTGTTGCATCCATTGCGGTACATGGGTTGGATGCAAAGACAGCCACAGAGAAGATCTGTCGATGAATACCAGTAACGCTGCAAAACAACATCCAAGATGGACGTATGCACAAATGATAAAAAAACATATGACCTCTAGCACTAGCTAATGGTGGCAAGAACGTAACAAACTTACAGAAAACAGTGTACGTTTACAATCACGAGTTACACTAGAAGCATACACTGCATCTTCAACAAGCTAACATGCTAAATACTGCACACTAAGAACTAGTCCGATATTCATACACGACTACAAATACAAAGACTCCATCATGGCAAGACAATGATCAGGTTTGTACAATATCATTATTGCTCCACGAACTAGTGGAAAAATTACACAAAATCGATAAAAAATACTGTCAACAAGGACTTCCATGCAGAATCCACAGAGCAGAGCCTGATTTACAAATAAATGAAGTCAAACTTATGGAAGATTTTCAAACAAGTAAGACTTACAAACAACTTACTAGAAAATGTGTTTTATTTGGAAAAATGTAACAAAAACTGCCAATAAAGTTGTGAAAAAACTAAAACTCATGACCAAGTTGCTTGCTCTGGAAGAACCTCAAAAAATCTTAGCAGAATTCACCGGATGTTTTGTAAATCAGACGCTACATTCCTTATCAGAGAAATCATTCGCACAAGTCATAACACTATACTGACGTTCAATAATCGATCCATTCGGCCACAAAATCGCACAGCAATTTGTCACAATCGCAAGTACACAGACAAGGCCACCAAAGATGGACGGACTTAAACATGGGAATAAAAATAGCAACGAAAAAAAGAATTAAGTCCTTTGCGAATGGCGCTGCAAAACCGAACAAGAAACTAATCGTTCGGCAATATGTAATGTTGTTACACACACAACAAACTGAAATAAATAGGCTTTATTTTTCCACTCACTCTTAAGCAGAATGCTGCAGTTCTAAGTGTGATAGATTCACTCCTGCTGTCATGTTACAAACACTTATGTGCAGAGCTCATCAAAGAAAATAACGTATCACACTCTTCACCTACAACCTAGCCAAAATGTAATGACTTTTGATTTTTTTTTTTGGAACATAAACAGACATTCATCTAACAAATGCAGATGCTATAGATCTCTAGAATCTCACATTATTGCTTAGTAGACATACCATTTGAAAAACCAAAAATGCACACTTATATTGTCATCTGTGATGTGTAATAACATGTGATGAGATTCTGTACAGATACGCACTTTTGACTCTCCATCAACTGAAAGCCAGAATGAAACAAAGCAAATAGGAAAATTTTCAGAAAGAAATTCAAAAAAGCACACCGTAAACAAGCCATTTCACCAGAATCAAACTGTTTCCACTGAAAACTGTTAATGTATGATTGAGTGAGTGAGTGAGTAGGGTTTAACGTTTCACCCGACAGAGTATAGGGCATTTTAGGGACGGCCTTTCCAGGCAAAATGCACACAAACACATAATAACAGAACAGTAAGTTTAACCTTTAAAGTAAAGAAATGGAAAGTTTAAACTTTATAGAAACAAAAAAACACACAAAACTAACTAAATCTAAAATGATAAGAACTCCATTAAATGCACCCATTATGTTGCTAACAATAATGGTAGTTCTAATAATCTTCCCTGTTATCCTCCAGACAGTCATTAATTACCTCCGCCAAGGAGGTAATGCTTTTGCCAGACTTTGTTTGTTTGTCTGTCTGTCTGTGTGTCAGCAAGATAACTCAAAAAATTATGGACGGATCTTTCTGAAATTTTCTGGGAATGTCGGGAATGGCAAAAACTACCAGTGATTCAATTATGGGGTGATCCGGAAGGAATCCTGGATCACTTTGAAATTTTGGTTAACATTGCTTTCACTGGGGCATAAGGGAAACCTCTGCCAACCGAAGATGGTGCTGCCACCTGGCGAACAGCATGGCGTTGAATCACGGTTTTTTGGGTCACACAGAACTAGGTCAATGTAGAAAATGCAACTATAGTTTGAAACGCACTCAAAACTTCCGCTTGTTTATTTTCGTCGAACAAGCTGTGTTGAATCAATATGCTTGGCGGAGGTCTGTGCTCTCCGAGTGCTTTTCCAGTTTCAGAATGCTGTCTATTGATGAACAGGGGTCATTGGGTCAACTAGTGACATTAATAACCATGGGAAGACTAACTACTGCAAACTACTACTACCATGACTGATAGCCAATGCAAATATAAGTAACATGTCCAGATGGCATATGCAACATCAAAAATAAAACAGTGGAGCAGAACAAAATTCCAGCAATTAACACCGTATTTTATCAGTATGCTAATCACAGGCTGAACGGTAGTTCAAGCCCTGTGTTAACGGCGACTTCTCTTTCTTATGGGAAAGCCAAAAATTCGACCCCCCACAGAATCAAAACCCCTCACCGATTGAGATAAAATCTGGCAGGGTTGATTACATCAACGAGGGGACCCGTCATGCAAAATTTTATGCAAATCCCTCCAATGGGGGTTTCCCGGCAAATGGGTGAAATATATGCAGAAATTTTCGTAGCTATACATATACCTTTTTTTCAGAAACTCACCTACAGGTCAGACCCTTCGGCCGATTTTTGCGCGCGATGGCTCAAACGACGCAGTCTCGCGCAAG
>Ga0209367_1008074_pt1 | contig 14423 bp, 5 predicted proteins | sample WorMetLIZISLAND2_FD_187412 | JGI IMG/M metagenome (GOLD analysis project Ga0209367, IMG submission 187412) | Marine gutless worms symbiont microbial communities from Max Planck institute for Marine Microbiology, Germany - Olavius geniculatus... ... | reverse complement strand
ACGACACGCTGCTGGTGTTGCGACCCGTGCCGCCGGCGGCACGGGTCGCAACACCAGCAGCGTGTCGTCGTACTATCCGCGTCGAAAGTCAGCCGAGTCGAGCCGCCGAGACGTGGCTGCGAGCGTATGCGCCGATAAAATCCTGCAGTCGCCGAGATCCGAGTCCGCCGACTGCCTCTTCGGGGCCCCACCACCAGCATCACGACGTTTGCCGCCGCCGGCTGCAGATCGTCAGAGAGACAGACGACGAGAGCGGTCGACGACTACGACTTCCGATGTATTCAGACCTACTAGACATGAAGAGCGGCGACCCCTAGCGGCTGCTGTTACAGTCGAACCACGTCGACGTGGGTGCAGTTACAATCTGATGTGGCAGCTGTCCGAGTCAGACGTTGATGATCTCAGCACGTCGACGATTACTTTGGTCAATTCTTCTTTTTCTTCTTCTTCGTCGTCGTCGACAGGAACACTGACAGACGACGACGACGAGTCCACGGCAAGAGAGTCGCGGCAACAACGAGATGATGACCACTTTGATACATCTAAGCACGCACCGGCGGCGTCGTCGTTTAACCGAGATCGCCATAAAACACGCACCAAACCGCCGATATGCCGCCACGCGCCGTCAAAATTACAATCCCCGTCGTCGACAGAAAACTCACCAAGGCCGGCTGAAAAGCGTAGTTCGAATGGCATTCAACGAATTGGTAATTACGGAGTGACTGCACCTGTTACGCTCAGTAAACTCGCCGTCGTGCCGCCGCCCACGCAGTCATCTGCTAACCAGCCGGGAAATCGACAAACTCCGGCGTCCGCAAGTTCAAAATACAAAACTCCGTCGTCGCTTCGGTGGTTGACGTCACAATCTACCAGCACTGTGGCTGAAAATGGTGTTGAACGTGTCGTCCGTTTGCTGCCAGTCGCAACGGCGGTCAGCCGATGCCGAGAGCCGGTCTTTGTCGGCGATTCTGGACAACATACGAACACAACCATCGCAAAGACTCCGACTTCACCGCACTCTCGTGGACTGCAAACGCAACACAGCGCAGCAGTCAAGAAAGCGGCGTCAGCAGCCATCGGTGGCTTTTCTAGTCCCAAGTCGTGCGTCAGTTGTTTACCAGTCGGCACGTCATCAAAAGTCGTCGACGTGAAACGTGTTACGTTCCAATCACCGGCGCAGCGTGCTTCCGGCACCGCTAACAAGTGTGCTGTGTCTAAAATTCCTTCCGCGTCGCGTGATTATGTACGTCGAACAGGAAGTGGCGCATATTTTCACAATGAGAACGCAAACATCACTAGTGACCGTAGAGCAGTTGACAAATCAGTTAGCAACGTTGCGTTAGCTTCCCGGCCGGCAGCAGTGAAACAGATCACATCACCAGTCAACGAGTCTGAAAACGAAACTGTTCGTAATACAAATATCAGTCGTTCGGCTCAGACCGTCAGAGACACGGCAACGCCGTCGACTCGTGGTGCCAGAACTCAGACGCCTGTAAAGGTCGCTGCGCACTCTGCTGACAGCAGAGTGTCGTCGGCAGTTATCAAGCGGCCGCCGTCGACACCTCCGAAACCGAAACGACCCGGTTCTATGCCCGGCACGACGGCAGCAGCCGAGCGTGGGCGCGCTGGTGCCACCGAACAAAGACGACCAGCGTCCGCAGACTGTTCTGCTGTCATTCCTGTATTTCGACAGCCAGTTGACGTCGTGTGTCGTAAGAACTCGGACTCCTGCACTGATCTTTGTGTCACCAATTGCTCGGCGTCGGTCCAACAACAAGCGATGAGCAAACTAGTCAGAAACGTGCTGAACAAAAACAGTCACCTGACGAGAAGTCACGACTGTATCACAACGCTTAGCAGCATCTCGTCGAAAAACGAGATGCAGCACGGTTCATCGACGTCGTTGCACGCAGACATGCCACCACCGCGCAGATTGGTCAAACCGTATTCCGTCATCAACAGATGTTCCGCCTTCGCCCAGAGAATATCTGCAGCACCGAAGGAGGATCGTTCAACTTTTGCGAACTCGGAGGCAGTGCTTGAGACTGAACGCGCATCTGCTGTTAGCGCGTCACGATCTCAGACCAGCAGAGTTACAGAACTGTTCGATCTATCGGAGGTCGACGAGTGTGAGTGCGACCGTTCAGTGCAATCGGACTACAGACTATCAGCGGATGAGAGGAACAGACGCAGCGATAACGAACATCAGCTGCCGACTGCAGTAGAAAGAACAGAGACTGTGATATCAAGACTCGTGTGTCCGAGCATTCCACAGAAACCAGCAGAACGATACAGAGCCGAATATTCGACATTCCTCACCGCCGTTTTGCCACTCAACGACGAAGATGTCGGCAACAATGTATCGGCTCATCAAGACTGTGTTTACTCTGCGATAAAGCATGATGAACACGTCACAGAAAACAGCCGTTCTTCTAAGACAGAAAAGACAGAAGATTTCCAACTGGCTGCTTACGATGAACAAGTTATTAACGCCGTTAGGCCGGCTACGCTATCGGCAGAGAACGCTCAACTAGCACCTCCAGCGGACAGTTACATCGTGACGTATGAGAGTGACAACATCATCGTACTGGACCGCGAGCCAGTCATTGACTGCCTGACGCCAGACGTTGACGTCGTCAGCACTGAGATCGTTTGCCAGCTCTTGAAGACGGCGCCCACCAACACAGCGCCGGGCGAGAGCAATTTGCCGCGTTTACTGCCGCTGAGCGAGAGCGGCTACGACACGTGGAAGTCGTCGCAGGGGTCCGTCGCTGTGATGTCTGCTACCTGCACCGCTGCCGGCAGCGTCTGTGTCGCGGCGCTCGACTACAACGCTTATCAGCAGCAGAGACAGGAGGAAGACGAAACATCACGTCGTGAATGCGCCAGTTTGAAAACTGTGGATTCTCAGAGCGCGCCGGAGCAGAACGGTTATACCGGAATATGTGGGATTTGTCGGACAGGAGACGATAATTTATCGCCGTTGTTTGGAGACGAGTCAATGTATACTGAGTCAGGCGCTGCTACGGCCGCTGAATCCAAGGACGCCGACAATGCAGGCGCTGAGTCACCAGCAAACAGTGACGACGATGACAACGGGCGTGACGCTGCTACCAGCGCACACGTGGATTCTGCACAGATGTGCTTGTCCATCTGTTCAGACGCCGCCGTTAAGCAGCATGTGTCATTTCCCGGCAGACCGTGCGTCAGCATGATCGGCCAGGCTTCGCTGCAAGCACCGCCCGCTAATACGCCAGCATCGGGATTAGCGGATCCTGCTGCTAGCGGCGGCATTTGTTTTTCGTCACGAACAATACCGTCCAACGACGACGACACTGATGTATCGTCAGCGTTTCGCGGCTCGTCCGATAACACGGTCCATCTGGAACGCTTTGACGAGGAGGCACATAATGTCTCCTCGTTATTGCCGGCAATGGACCATTTTCGTTCCAATCACGTGACTATGGAAATAAGTGAATCGTCTGAGCCTGCTGTAGTGCGTGATGACACATGTTTAAATTCTGTAGATATTTCGACCAAAAAGACGGCAGATTTAGACGGTTTCGACGTTGGAGGAGATATTTGGCAGTCGGATCAACGTCCTGAAGAATTTAGCGAAGTTTGTCTACAGTTAAAGTCGCCGTGGCAGAACAACAAACCGTCGTCGTCTTCGACTGCATTCGCTCGCAAATTTTCCGATTCGTGTGCGCTGGTCGACCCATACGAGACGATCTGCGACAGTTTGCTGGAATCAACTGAAGACGACGTTTCGGATGAAGAAACGTCACACGCATCATTTTCGACAAGTCAAACAGCTGTAGTGGTTTGTTCTACGGACGGGAGTGACCGTAGAACATCTGCAGAACGTTCAGAGAAACTGCGGCCGGAGAATGACCACAGCACAACGTTGACCAGAGCAGTCGCGCTGGGTCCCAGTGACGTCGATCGCCAACCGACCCGAGGGCGTGTGAACAGCAGCGGTCCTGCAACCCCGTCGACTAGACGTCTTCCTGTAACGTCAACTATGCGTCGAGTCAGGACGAACTTCTCGGTCGTCTACCGTCAGACTGCGGCGTCGCAGTCGACCGTCTCGCACGGCGACCACATCGAGGCCAGTACTCGCGAGACTCTGTCCCATCGCAGGGTTGATCGTGAGCCGGGAACTGCGGTAGGCTGTCGACGAGCACTGGCCCTACTCGCCTCTCGACTGGATGACGACAACCGAAGACGTCGACTGGCGTCCGAGACGGACGTTGACAACGAACGTGCTGCCGCGATGTCTTCGACGCAGTCAGTTTCCGTCAATCACGATCCAGTCTTCACTGACGCTGTGTCGACTGCTGTCAGCCTGTCATCTAGCGTGAGACTGACTGCTGGGCATAACGAAGCTCCTGTGTCGCAGAGTCTGGACAAGTCCGGTTTGCAGAACTCGCCGCCGCAGTCGCCATGGACTGTTCAACCCGAAGTAAAGTCCCCCAGTGCCGAGTCCAAACTGTCGACATCCTCAAAGTCAACTCACGGTTCGTCGTCGCAGTCCAAGAAGCCGCCGTCGACCTTTCACAAACTTCTTTCGTCGAAGCTGACGAACGCCGTTCGGCGAACACAGCCAAATAAAACGACTAAAGCAAATTAAATGCATGTTTAGCATTTTTCTGAATGGTGTGTTTATTGAGCATTGTAATATTTTGCAATTGCAATAGTAATTACTGTTTCTAATCGAGCTTATGTTTGTTAATAGCAGTTAGGCCTAATGTAAATATACAGTGCTGCAAACCTTGCAAAGAACTTGAGATAGCGTTCACAATAAAAGCAACTGTATTAATAATTTTATTTTGTAGCTATGGGCCCACGTGACGATAAGTTATTAAAACGTTTGGCTGCTTAATATCACTAACGTACGCCAGTCTATGAAGTAGGCATACACTAACCCGCAAAATGAAATATTGTATTTGCCTACTGACGCACTTATGGTGTTGTAACATACATGCTATACATGTAGGCCTAAGCCTACATAAAAAGACAAAAAAAGTGTGTTTTGGGAGTGTTATATTGCAGTCTTATTATCCGCTTAAAAAAGAAACAGACGTACAAGCTACAGCAGTGTACTGCTGTGACTTTGTTTCTGCAGTAGGCCTACGTAGCATTAACGCTAACTCTTATCAGTAAGTTTACTAATATGATCATAGTCCGGCGGTTGCATGGAATCGAACAACAGCTGCTTAGGTAGTCAAACCAGCGACGGACAGCTGGAATAAGCAACGTAGCAACAGGTGGTATAGTTCCGTAGAAGAACTAGGCCTACAGCTTCATTCTGCAACCAGTCAGCACAGTGCATGACCCCACCGTACCGAGGAAGTTTACTCCGATTGGTTTTAATGCTTGGTTGGTTTGGAGAAAATGCGAACTCCAGCAAGCTCAGTTGTTGCAGCGCCGACTGTTTACGTCATTAAGAACGCACGCATTTGAGTCGGCCCGCCCACGAAGTTACGTAGGCCTATACCGCTTCTGACGACCAACTGCAATGTATTCTGTAGCATATACGCCTCTGCTTACTGTATTCTGTAGCGTTTTGGTTATTCTGTATCAGCCTTCATCTGCAGCCAAAGGTGTTAAACATTATCATTTCTGGCGGCGAATACACGACAAAAATTTCACTCATACACCGAGTTATGACGACAACGACTCTCAACGTCTTTCCTTAAGACATAGTGGGGAGCTTACGGCAGAGCCTGAAGACGTACCGAACCCCCAGCAGGATCCATAGGCAATCCATAGGCATAACCCTGATAAGAGGGATCAGAGCTAGGGCTAAGCTTAGGCGTCACCTAAATACTGTTGCTACAATACCTTGTGAAATGCTGAAGTCGCAGTTTGACCGATTGCAACAATGAATTCATACTGAGTAGCGCATGCAGTTTTTCGGACACGGTGTATAAACCGATATACCCCCAGTTGCTACCCCTCCCCTGATTTCAAGGACATAAAGGCCAAGCAGTGCTTAGTATCAGACAGACGCACACTACTCAAAACTCGTCTAGCTCAGTCGGTTTAAGCCTACTGAAATGTTGGCTAGTCACGACAAATTTCACCGGATACGCCTATTAGCAACAATAACGTGCACGCATTACCCTGAGTATTCATCCTGTGACTGTATGGAATGCATGACCAGTTCGATGTAACCGCTGAAATCATCACCATATCAGGCGCGTCGAGAGGGGGGAGTTTAACCCGGGCCCCGGGCCCGCGACGTTTAGGGGGCCCCGCCGTCGCTCAAAATATATAGCAGCCTACTGTACACCAGAATGCACCATTGGAAGGAGCAAAATTCAAAAATTTTTCCCCAGACGGGCCCCGCGAGAATGTTTACCCCGGGCCCTTCTGAGGCGCTCGACGTCCTGCACGTGACCAATCACCATAGCCTATCGTCACATACTTACAGTGCGCCGATATACAGCAAAAAAATCAGGCCATTGCACAGCTTAAGTCAAACATAGCCAAAAAACTTAACAAAGAAAGAAGCTAATTAAAAATAGAATTTTACAAATACGTATGCTCGTATGTCCTCAGACCTTCAGATGCTGTGTAGGTGACAGATCTGAGATCTTCAGAAAGTTCGTTCCTCCTTGCATATACCTAATTGTTCTAATTTCAGTTTTTTAACCAGCGCACTCTGTGGTTAACAGGTTAAATGGGGTCCTCTAGTAGGAATCTTATGATGCTGCAGCACTACGGTATTGTTTAATTAGTTCAGAAAAATATTCAAATCAATGGAACAATTCTTATTACTTTACCTGCGACACTACAGCTTAGGCCATGTGCTATGGGTTTGTCCTTGTGGAAGATGCTAAGCAGATGTAGAATTTTTACAAATGTCACGTTATTAAAACATCAGAGACAAAGCATTTGGTGAAATTATAGTTATTTATACTTTAACTTCTCAAAGAATATTTAACTAACAGCCATATTTTGTCCATATATTTTGAATTAGCATTTTTTCAGCTACATCTGGTAAAAATTTCGTGTAAATTGATCATCATTTGAGTGGATTATGAAAGAAATAAAAAGGGTGCCCGTTTTTTGAAACACAGTGTAGTAATTACTGTATAACTCATTCTGAAAAATGCAAAAAATAAGCGTTGCAAGGCACATGGAACCAAACGAACACAGAAAGTCGACAGTAACAGTAACAATTATTCAAAGAACACACACAGAAAAGTTCACTGAAGAAAAAAATGCTACCTAGTTATTATTATTAGTAGTAAAGGTTTTCGAAGATTATTGTTATTTTTTTCAACCCTTGGAAAAATCCAAAGGTGTCTCAGAAATTAGCTATATCAAGCAAATGGAGTGACCATCAATCCGAGCAGTCAACTGAAACGAAATTGCCTTGCAACAAAACAGATTCTTATTACTATTACTGAAATACCGGGTGGCCCATAAAAACGTCCCAAACTTTGCGCAACTATAACGGCGCGTATACTACATAAAAATAAATATCGTTTTGCACATTTGTAGATCAATGTGTACTCTTACTTACTTATAAATTTTAGCAACGTCTTTAATGACACCACTGAATGTCGCTTTATGTCGTAAGGCGCTTTAAAAATCGAATTATGTAAAGACAACATTCCATCACTCCACGTTCGTCAGATTTGACTACGCTATAGATTACTTAGTTTGGGATGTCTTGCAAGAACTTGTCTATGAAGAAAGGCGTAAACCGTTTGCGAACTTCAAAGATTTTCAGAATGTTATCAGAGAGACAAATGGCATAATGTCGACATCAGACAGTCAAAATCAGAAAAAGGCACATAGCAGTGGAAAAAGCGTCTAGCAGCAGCAGCAAAGGAAAAATGGAGGACCTATTCAGCACATTTTCTGCTGATCAGTTGACTGATGATTCGGCCTACTGTGACATCAAATGTCAAATTTCGTCAAATGTCTGTCTTCAATGGCAAAATCCATAATTTACAAACACGCAAATATGACGTCAGCATGACGTCACTGACAGTAAACAATAATTAACTTTTCACCTGTGGATTACTTGTTTCTGCTTTAACATTCCCTGAAAATTTTATGGAAATTTGGACATTTGCTATAGAGATATAAAAGAAAATGCAAGTAAGTGTTTTTTTCTGAATGCAGTGTATAACAGTACAAGTCTCACGCAATATAAGCTTACAGCTTCTTGCGTAACAGTTTTTTTTTCTCATAAAGAGCAAAGTGTTCTTAGCCACTACACTGTGTCTCAAAAAAACGTCCCACTTCGTGATTGTCCATATCTTCATCAAATATTGACCGATTTTCAAAATTTTTTTGCTAGTACACTCTGTGGACAAATAGCAGTAGTGTGGTTATTAAACATTCCATCACATCTTAACTGTGTTGCTATGTGAAACTTAAATTGTCAAAAATCACTAAAATTCTAGTAATGTGTGTGCAAAAATTATCTTCTAAAACAATTTTTGACTAATTTGCATGTTAAAAGTAAACAATGTTTAGTTTTTGATGCACTTCTTGTGTTTCTAAACAAAAGCAATAAATATTATTGTAAATAATAATTTTTAATGCAGCGATGATACACCGTTAATGTAGCAATGAGGACAAGGCTTTGACTCAGAACATATACAAGTTTGAAAAATTCAGTGCGTAGAGAATTCTGGCAAAATTTTTGAGGAGAAACAGCAAAAGGGAAAGACTAGACACGTTACTTAAAAAATTTGGTAAGCAGGAAGCAGCGACCACAGGCATGAGACCGGCATACTGAAGCATGCACGTAGCCACGTACTGAAGAGAACGCAACCACTGTGGATGAACTAGTAGGCCTGCTAAATAGTGATTGCAATCCCGGGATGCGGAAATTCGGGATTGGGAAATTTGTAATTGCGGGATCCCGTTTCGGGATTAGGCTTACATATTGGTCGCCATTTTGGTATCTCAGTTGACTTAGTTCATGCATAGGATGTAGGCTAGTATAGGCCCCTGTGAAAAATATATCTGAACTGTGGGGAGTGACAGCGACTGTCAAAATGCAAATTACAGTGCACAGCAAGGAGAAGGACTTGTAGCGCACATAAAATAATATTTTATTCATCAGATTTTTCTATCTGTATCATTTAAAATGCGAAAAAGTACAAATTTAATTAGTTTTTGTAATCCCGAAATCCCGGGACTGGGACGCCACCAATCCCAGGATTCAGGATTGGCGAAAATGGCCGGGATCTGGGATTCGGGATTGCAATCCCTACCATTAAACCATGAAGGCTGGAAACAAACAATATGCTATATATCCACATAGACAGGTCTAATACAGTCTTGTTTCTTACAGATCATTCATCGCGATTTTGGTCTAAAGTGTTTTTCATCTTCCAACATGCCTGTTGCCGATTGTTGTTAGTTTTCCTTGCATTTATATTTCACAAGGTGGTGTAGCGTCACAGTTACTGTGTGGTGGGTCGTTCAATAACCACTTTATTGCCAATTGTCCAGAGAGTGTGCCAGTGAAAACACTTTGAAAATCGGTTAATATTTGTCAAAGATATGGACAATTATATAGTAGGACGTTTTTTAAGACTCAGTGTAGTAAGGCTCAAACTATCTACAACTATCTATTCAAGCCATTTCAAACATAAATAGACAACAATAATTCATGCTGAACTAGTATATTAAAAGTCAGTTAATGTTCACATGAAAGCAAGTACACTTTGGTTCCATAGTCAATAACTCAATAGCAAATAGCAAAATGAACACAAATTCTACAGCACAAAATACGAACACAGAAAAAATGGAAAACCATTCTGCATAGCTTATAGTCAATAATGCACCAACAAACAACAAAATATCAACTGATTCTGAACGTATAAATGTGAATATGAAAGAAAAATGGAAAAATCATTTATCGTTAACATAAAAAGTGGATTAACTACCGGTACCATTAACATTCATACAATTGCACAAACTCTGTCTCAGCAGTACTCTAGCTAATAATCCTGAACGCAAACCATAAAGCAGTTTTTGTCAAACAAAGAAAACTTTTAGCACAAATTACTGATTCGATGGCTCACTGTCGGCGATCAATTGTTGATAATGTTGGTCTGTGACATGCAGAAAGCGTTGCTGAGATCGACTGAACATGTAAAAGTCAGCATCATGAATGTTAAACCACAACGCATGCAGGCGCAGTCTGTCGGACTCTAGCTTTTCTTGGAGGAATGGATAGCTGGCAATGTGCTCCAGCTGCTGAAGTGTGTTTACCTGCACTCACATATCAGACTGCAGATGTTTTGTGACTGCTGGCATGAAAAATAAGAATAAGAATAATAATAACTGTGCGTGATAGTTTCAATACAAGCGACACATCAAACCTCCTGTCATTCCAGTAGTTTTTAACGTTTAGCTGATTTTTTAACCTCTGCCACTTAAGACTACTGGGGTAAAAATTTAAAAACAATAATAACAATAACTGGTGACTATTTCCAATGTGCCGTAATGTGGTAAATCATTACTAGAGTGTGGGAAATCATGGACATCTCGAGGACAAAAAATCATAGCATTGGCCTTGGCCTTGAAGAGGTCTGGAAGACAATGGTCTTGGCCTTGGCCTTGATGCCTGGCTTAGTAATTAATGACTGCTTGCAATGAGTTTTTTGATATTTGCATAATGAGATATCCACTAAAACACTAAAAGTATAATTGTCTGAGCATTTTACGGTTCACTATGCAGACTTAGGATGGTTGCTATGATATGGCTAGAAATGAATTGTTTATCCAGCTGATTTACCATATGATTCAAGTTGCCAATGGCGATGACAACAAACGCCCAGTTGACGTTTTAAAATAATATATTGCGACAAACACAAAATAATACGTGAAAATAGATCAATCATACAATTACCAACACATTCATATGTACAATGGCTGGCAATGTAGTCACTTAATCGTTCTTTATTCTGGCAAAGCAAGCGAATTTGCTAGCTTTGCAAAGCTAGCAAATGCATACGCCTGATGAATGGCTGCTTGTCGATTCAAATTCTCCAAGCTTCTACTGCCGTCAAACGACGTCCATGAAACCTGCTGTAGTCAGCTGCAGTTGGCTGATGACGAATTCAACGTCAGGTCGCAAGGTACACTTTGCGCTGTCCCAGAATTACCCAGAAATTCACGGTTGTCGACAACACCTTCCTGCCCAGTCAGTGAAGGTTTTATTCGCGTATGCTTGGCCAAAACGTCACAGTTCGAATCAAACAGCTCCTTTAATGTTCAACGTAGTGTCTCTGCTAGACTACGACCACACTCGTGGTTTTCACAGTTATCAATACTAATTCTCAAATGAGAAATCTGACTTTTCTCACTAAAAATCAACGTTCACATGAGCCCATAATGCGGCTCCTTACTTCTATCATTTGAAACTCTTGTAACTGACGGTTAAATTAGTGATGCACCGGTTTTGCAATTCCGTAAACATTTAATTGTGGCAATGTAGCAGCATTCTGGCTGATGCCCAGGAAGCAAGCAAGCATTGCAGATGCGCAATATAATCTATTTACTACAATCCTATGCCAGCCTTGCTATAAAATATTGGTGTGCACATTTCACAACTTTACACACTAAAAACGCACTATGGTTTGAATAAAATGAAGCTGGTTGTTGATTTGCAGTATAAATCTGTCACACTTAATTTACTCACTTAATTATTTAGATGCTTTGGCCTTGACCTCAAAGCCCACTGGCCTTGACCTTAGCCTTGGAGATCACTAGCCTTGGTTCTTAAGAGTATATAATATAGACATGGATTTAACTAGCATACATCACCTGAGACAACTTGTCTACTTCGGAAAATTTGCCTTCAGGATCAATGTAAGCACTAAACGTCTTTGAAGGCAATTCTGCTTGAAATGTTATTGGCCCGACTCCTCTAGCATTAAGCAGTTGATTGTATTTAGCAACAGTAGCAGTGCCATGTCTCTTCAGCCAGATCTGCAGCGGTGAACCCTCATGAACATGCAGAGAATCTCGCAGACCAAACAGTCCAATCATTGCCTGCAGCATGACAGTCATTGCAACTGATAACATTTATGAAACATTTCATACATTCTCTTCAAACAGCTTCATGCTGAATCAAGTTGAATTACCTACTATTTCACTACTGATCAGTAATCATCGAGTAAGAAAAAATACTGCTACAAAGAGAAAAAGCATTGTGTTCACAGTGCAATAAAAGGCACAGAAGAAAAACCAAAACTTTTCTCCTGTTGTCCAAACATAATACCTATTGCACCCATACTCTAATAGTAAACAATCAAGCTATTAATATTAATTAATTTAAATGATAAATGAAGTAATTATACAGTCAGTTCTAAACATATGTGTGTGAGCCAAGAGCCACTTGGTCAGCTAGTAAAAAACAAACCTATGTACACAGTCTGTAGCAGCAGCATGTGCAGCCTAAAACATAAGTTACACACGTCAGAGTGCACTATGCAGCTAAGCTACCAGATGCATCATGCAGACTTAACAGTGGCTTCTATCCCTTCAAATCTAGAATCAAAACCAGCCATTCCCCTCCTCCTATCTTCTCCTCCTTCACCCAGATCTGGGCAAAACCCGGCTGCCAAATGGTTTGTTGTGCATTTAGAGCTAAAAACCGCGCTTTTAATGATAGCAATTTGCAAGGTACAGGTAAAGTCCAGTACTTGCTATAGTGCTTCTTACATGAGACGGACTCAAGACCAGAAGCGCTATACAATCTTGGAAGTGGCAGCTGATTGGCATGAGCTAATGATACCACAGTGCACTGTGCAGCCATCCATTGCCCGCATGAACGAACAATTGGACCCGCGGTTTGCAGCTAGCAGACATACCATCTCCCGAATCAGCCACACCAGGCCTTCACCCTGTAGCCCATAAGCTACTACTCATTTCCCGTCCCACGGAGGGTAAGAAGCTGAGTTGAGCAACCTTAAAGTTATGAGTCGACCCTAACCACTAGACACTTGCACCTACACAGGCAGGTAGGTGTGAACAACTTGCCCAAGGTTGTTACTTGGTAGTGCATCAGCTGGGCATTGAACCGTGGACCTTTCGGTCTCGTATCCAACGCCCTAATCGCTGAGCCACCAAGTCACCTGCATGCATTCTTAACAAAACTTCCTCCCTCCCATTTTTCACCGAGTGCAAGCTGCACCCTCCAGGTATAGGGACGGAAGCCCCTGAGACTGAGCGCTTACCTTGCAGTCAGAATGACCGCAGACCAACACGTGACGAATGTCGTTGATCACACAGCCAAGCTCCAAAGCACCAGGCTCAGTGCCGATGCTGTCAAAACCGAGCGAGTTTTTGTCTGGAACGAGATTGCCGGCATTGCGGACAAGGAACATGTCTCCAACGTCCGACTGAAGCATTCGCGTCATTATCACTCGACTGTCCATGCATGAAAACATCACCGCTTTCGGCTGCACAACAAAATGCCATTGTTACACACAACTGCTATTTAAACGTTTCATGGCATATTCTTGGTACTAGATTATAGAAACGTAACACAAATGTATCGATAGCATACAGTACGGTCAATACAATACAGCATTAATACAGCAATACAGTTAATAAGCTAGTGCTCAAAATAATTACAGGTTACAAAATGCACAGTCAACAAATTTGATCTATACAGCGTTAGTCTAATATACAAACAGGGGTGTTAATAAGCTACAGTGGGTCTAAATAACTTGTTACCGGGGTAATAGGTAGCCTTGTTATACATGGCTCAGATTTCAGATACTGCATTCTATGAATTCAGCTTATAACTAGGCTAGGTAATGGGGTATGTTTTATGACCTAGACATCACCCCTTTACAACTGACCAAGACGAAAGTGATTCAAAACTAACTTGTGGGTTGTCCTTAAACATTTTAAACTGCTTCAACATGTCATTCTTCATTGTTGCGTGGTAATTCAATATACCACGAATAATTTTCTCAATACCACCCGGCATCTTTACGTGTTTATAAATTATAACCAAACAGCAATACAGCGTACTCGGCCACTAGTGATAACAAAAATTCCCACACGGTGGGATTTCCCAGCCGTGGGCGAGTAGCCGGGCGGCGGGCGGCGGGTTCTAGGTTTGGGAATTTCCCTAAGCGGCAATTTCTTTGCTTGTAAACAATGTGTTGCGATATTGTGGCAATATCTAACATTTTTTTCTTTAGTCGCAGTGGAATACATACAGGTGATTATTGCTAACTCAGAAGTTTCTCAGACCTTTATGTCTTTCCAGTTTCGGTCTCTCAAGAGAAACATGCTAAAAAGAGAAACATTTGACATACCAATACAATACAATACAATGAAAAATTTGCACTCAAAAACTGACAAACACACTGTCAGTTTAATCTAGCACATAAACTAAAAAGAACTGAATTGTTTAAAAG
>Ga0209367_1008073_pt1 | contig 14425 bp, 8 predicted proteins | sample WorMetLIZISLAND2_FD_187412 | JGI IMG/M metagenome (GOLD analysis project Ga0209367, IMG submission 187412) | Marine gutless worms symbiont microbial communities from Max Planck institute for Marine Microbiology, Germany - Olavius geniculatus... ... | reverse complement strand
CCTAAAAATATTGATTTAACGTGATTATTTGGCGATTTTTGGCTGCAAAAGAGTGAATTACAACGAAATGGATGGAGATAGACAACGATTACCTGCGAACAGGAACTGCTATAGGCTTTCGCGCGTCTCGTGAGCTTTGCTCAAATTACTTGTTAGCCGTAATGCATTTTCAACGGGAAGGTTCTTGTATCACAGTAAAAAATCGTGTGGGTAAACAGTGGCACTTAATAGCTCAAAACGCGTGTCTCGGTGGCCGCTGTAGGCACAAAAAAATAACTTAATCCCCCAAATTGAGCCCTCAGTCCCCAAAATTGGGATCACTGCATTTTCAATGGAAATTTGCTCGTCAATTACAGCTGTACCACAGACGATTAACATTTTGCAACATAAAGTCGCTTCTGTGCAAAAAGGCTGAATTAGTATTGGTTACAGTATTTAATTAGCTCATGTGTATAACAAAGGTAACAAAACGCCAGAAATTCCAGAAACTGAACTATTTTATACAGGTCTAAATACGCCAATTTAACAAAGTAGGCCTATATCTGTCTTCGCTAGGTGTCGCTAACTGTGTATGCATCGATTACTGTTATATTTAAAAATGTACAAAAAATAAGTTTATATAGGCCTACTTGTTTACGGCAACATTTAAGGAGTTGCACATCGAAAACAGCAAAAATTACAAAAGGTGATATTGCCCGCATCACACTGACTGTGTGTCGATGTACTGCTGAATAATATTTAATATAGGCCTACTTAACGTTCATCGCCTTTACAACAGTGTCAGCACTACCGTGCTGCACTGTGATAGGGCCTATACACCTTTTTCCAGAAACTCACCTACAGGTCAAACCCTTCGGCGGATTTTTGCGCGCGACGGCTTAAACGACGCGGTCTCGCGCAAGGATGAGCCTTTTGGGGGATAGAAAATGATTTCTGCTGTTTCGGATGTGTGACTTGGTCGCTCTTGCACAGTAATGTAAACTGGTAAGTTTTTTATATTTAATATTTGCTGCTTTATTAGCAAATTTAATTGTAAATTTGTGAGCTAAAAGCAATAATGTGACCCAAACTAATCACCTGACTATTTGACTCGCGGTGGGTGACTTCCTACAGGTGGTCCATTGTAACCATGCGTCTATCTTGCACCGTTACGGAGATATGGCGCCTCAAAGATAATGGGGTCACGACTTTGACCTTTTGAGATCACGTGACGTCATCGGTCACGTGACAATTCGACTCGCGGTGGGCGACTTCCTATGGGTGTTCCATTGTAACCATGCGTCTAACTTGCATCGTTAGGAAGACATAAAGCCTCAAACTTGCGTTTGCCCATGTTAAAGGCCAAAAGTTCAAAGCGCATGCGCCGCGTCACGTGACCTGTAGGCAGGGGGTCCAAAATAACCGCATAGGGCCTATTTGGAATTCCCGAGGCCACATTGTCTATTCACTATGCCACTTTGGTGAGGCTACGATGACGATTAATGGTAGTTTGTAGATGAGCATCTCCGTTGTTAAGCATTTTCAGTTGTAATTTTCTAGGTCCAAAAATGGGCCTAAAATTTGCGGTTTTGGGGGATTAAAGGGGGAATATGAAAGATGAATGTTGAGACCACCCTAGGAAGTCAATCCCTACCAAAACACGTCGTCCAGTGCAAAGAATGCGGCGATACTCCCAAAATTGTGTTTTCCAGAGCTTGGCAAGAAAAGTAAAAAGAAAAAAGAACCCAATTAAACATTATATTTCACCCCTTTGCCCCGCCGACCCCGCTGGGCCGATTTGTACCATTTTTGGCACATAGGGTCAGACCGCCGACGTGATCATCTAAGTCAAATTTTAAGTCGATTGATTCAGGTTTTTTTTACTTGCGCACGGCAACAGACTAGGCGTTGGACCGATCGACGCGGCTAATTGTTTAAAAGAAGCGTCCTGACGCCAGACACATTCCTTGTATGTTTCTCTGTCCCATTGTTATAGCATAACATGGGACAGATTATAAAATCACGTGCGTCTGTCCAGTGTTTGAATTGTGATAAGTTAGCTGGTGGGTTGAAATTTTCGACGGTGGGAGACCGAACAAAATTGTGATGTAAATCGTATGTATACAGTATATAGCTGACCCCCTGTACATAATTTGGCAGTGTGTTAGGGGTTGAGAAAACAATTGGAAGGGTTCAACCCCCAACCCCTTGGCAATTCAAACACTTCATCTGTCTGTCATTCTGTCAGTCTGTCTGTAAACACTCCTAGGGCCGCAATTTTGATTCGATTTTGATTAAATTTTAAACAGTGATTTGGGGCCCCAAAAGTAAGATAGAGTTTGTTTGGGATAAACATTTGCTGTTTTATTGCCAAAAGTCGAAGAATGAGCCTGGCGCATGTACGGAGCGCAGAACCCGTATCTTTAGCCTACCTTTTACTTTTCTAAGGCACAGCTGCAGTATACCTCCGGTCGGGTACAGAACGTTGGATGTGTCTACTACTGCTGCTGCACCTACTACGCTGCTGCTCATTATATCTGGAAATCAGGGTTGACTGTGGTAGACTCCGACTGACGTCATCTAATTGCCAAACTTTCAACCCGCATCTACGTCAGATGCAAGGATCTTGCCTCTTTGATGGCAAGACACAGCGCGCAATTATCTTTTAAGGGGGACCGAGTTATACCTCTTTGAATTCTCCATAGGCCGTAATGCAAATTTTTTCAAATATTTGGGTAAAATAGAAGAAGCAGTTATCAGATCCGTTTAACGGTTGTAATGCCGCAAGGCGTTTTCCACGGCCCAGTCAGCCTACCTAGGCTATAGCCACACCTTCCCAGCAAGGTAGCGTTTAACGTTTAGGCCTAGAGTTAGGATTAGGGTTACAATAGGGGTTTAGGGTTAGGGTAAAGGGTATTCTAACTTTTCCGTCCATTTTGTATCATCTGTTGTAATCTCTCTATATGCAATTGTATCTTCTACCTCACAAAGCCTTTTTACAACCCGGTAGCCTACCGCGCCTAGTCAGCCTACACAGTCTAGAGTACTAGCCACCTAGGGTAGGGTTTATCGTGTAGGCCAAGGGTTAGGATTAGGGTTACAATTGGGGTTTAGGGTTGAGGTTTAGGGTTAGAGATAAGCTTAGAGTTATAGTTATCGTACATCAGCTATTGCGTCTACCGGCAGGTAGTGTCACATAATGACCAGTCAACGTCTCATAAGGCCACGCCTTTTCATAGCCCCATACAGCCCGTGCAGGTGTCACGATCCACCTTTTTGCTTTTTCCAACATCCACCACACTACGTAGGCCTACTCACGATCACATAGGCTAATATGCAGCACTAACAACAGATTAGGCAGAATAGCAGACTTCATCGTAGTTCTGACTTTATTCTTCCAGCAGATTGTTCTTCTAGTTGTATAGTACATGGGCCAAAACCCGTGTCCGGTCGCGTAGGTAACCGTGCAGGCGTCCATAGTAACGGTTGCTAAGCAAAACTATAATCACGTGTTTTATTATATATGGTAAGTAAGATTTCATTAAACCTTCATGCCTATATCTCTGCTGAATAAGCCGTTGCCATGCAAAGTCGCCGTTTATAGCAACCGTTGCTATGTAAAACATACGTCGCTAGATTTTCAATAGGCCTAGTACAAAATAAGGTTTAGGTACTAAAACTTCAATTTTTAGCACATCAACACAGTTAATCCTTGTATTATAGCAGCACTAAGTATGATGCTAAGGGCTATTTGTTGCCATAGCAACAGAAGGTCACATATTATATGTAAAATTTGTACCTTATTATTTTTCCAAACAGCATTACGAAATCTAACTAAAAATTCGAAAAATGACAGTTGTGGCAAACACTATAAGCTCTACATGTGGACCCGGACTACATGTGTTATCAAGTATTATGATACATTTGTGCAAAATAAAGAGATACCATGTATCATGACTAAGCTACTCATTTGGAAAGGTTATCATGGTTCATAACATATATACATATATGTAAAAAACTTACTAGTTTAAAACTGTGTGTAAAGACGATGTGATAATATCAGTCCTCTAAAACAGCAAAAATCATTTGGGTAATCTTAGATGGGGCTATGCATATATGGCGTCCTTACAAGCTGACTTTAGTTGGTAATCACTAACATGGTCTAAAGTCTTCTTCATTTGATGTTATTTGACGTATTATACCTACATGCCCAATGGCTACCGATTTGGATATTTGTTGTACAAGACGATATATAGCCCATTTTATCCTCAATTTTGTTGCCATAGCAACAAAAGTTGGTCTGGGTAAAATTCAGTTAGTAGCATTTGATGGCCCATTTCCGAAAACTCCCCAACAGATGCATAAAATCTCACCGACATCTCTTACACAAGCCAAGTTATAGCCAATTTTGTTTCAAATTTTGTTGCCATGGCAACGGAGGTCGGTCGGGGAAAATGCGATTGGCAGCATCTGATGGCCCATCCTCGAAACCCCCCACCCCATATATAGGCGCAAAAATCTCGCATATATCTCTCACAGAAGCCGAGTTATAGCCAGTTTTGTCTCAAATTTTGTTGCCATGGCAACGGGGGTCAATCGGGGTAAATATAAATGTCACCTTTAATTAGGCCGTCCTCGAAAACCATACCTAGCACCAAAAATTACGACTCTGTGTTGCACACAACCGAAGTAATGACAGTTTTAAGAATTTTTAAATTTTCCCCATAGGCGACGTTGTATTTTTTCGAATTTTTCGAATAAATAAGTGAAAAATAACATTTTTATTTTATAACAATAAAAGGCACTTTCTTGCGCAGAACCGCGTCACTTGACGTATTAATCGTAAAAATCGGTCTAACGGACTCGCCTGTAGGTTAGTTGAAGAACCAAAACAGTGCAGTAGCCTAAATTTCAAACAGGAGGGGTGTATATTTCACCTACATGGGGAGCAAAAACCCCTGGGCTGATTGAGCCCAATTTTTTTTATGGTAGCGGTCCATGACGTAATGACGTCATTCAAATTTGGTGACGATCGGTTCAGGAGTTTTTGGTTGGCTGAGGGTCAAATTTTGCCGTTTCCCATAGACTTTGAAGGTAGTCCTTACAACACTCACATAATATGTGAGGTGTGATATGTGAAGAAGAAGAAGAAGAAGATTCCGCATAGGCAGCTAGGTCCACTGCGAGGGAGTTCATCCCCTTGACGGCACTTTGAGCCGGCGAGGGCGAAGCCCAATTAAGCTAGCATACAGCCCAAGTCGGCCAGGTTAACCGACTGGATCGGTATACTTGCAGTCCTGGCCACAGGGCCTACTGTTGCGCAGAACTCGCCGTTTCTTCCCTAGCGATGGCCTTGACCACCGCCAGTACTCATTCTACCATCTTACGGAGGGTGGAAGGCTGAGTCGACCTAGTTGGCTGGCTCCGTACCGTACCATCTAAGTACTAACCGGGCACGGCGTAGAGTAACTTCGTCTCATCCGAGACGCGCTACCAATACGCCATGCCACCAACAAACATGTGCCCAACAAACAAAATGGCACCACATAGGTTTTGCGCCCTTTTGTGGTACCAATATCTGGTCTGGCCCATGGTCTAGTAGGCCTATTTTCTGATTATGTTGCAGTCTGCAGACATTTTGCTAACGAGAAGGTTAAGCCAATAAACATTGGTTTATTGCACATCAGTCGGGTCTTCGACATTTTGTGCTTTCTTTGAGTTTTTAACTTTTTTTCGCCAGTTATGTACTCTTTGAGATGAAGGTCTTGATCTTGATGTGCCTCGAGGACAAAATAGTCTTGGTCTTGGTCTGGAGAAAATGTTTTAATTTTGGTCTAAGTTGTGAAAAAGGTCTTGCTTTCCATCACATAGGCCTATTAGATTACAATATGCCACGATGTAATTTAAGACAATGGTAAAAGGTTGTAGATGAAATGTATTTCTGTCTGAATCCAATATATACACTTTGCTCCAAAATTAGCGACACCCTACAGGTGATTATTACTGTAAAATCGTTAACACACATGAAAACAATCATATTGAACTAGGCCTAGTCTTTAAAGTTTGTGGTTAAGGTGACCAACTTTGGCTTTAATGCAGTCTCTTAGTTTTACGCGAGTACGCCACTGCTTGATCTTTTTGTCAATGACAACGTATTGAACGTAAATTACGTAGGCTACCCCCAAATCTGACGTCATAATGACGTTACGAGTACACGTAGCGCACACGGTAAGGTGCGGAAGTCATTTAACTGTGACGGTAAGTAATGATTATGATAGTGCGGTGTACGATATGTCGTTGACTTTCATAAACTACAAACTGAATTAGACGTTGTACCCTTTTCTGGTAGGTCTACGGAGTCATAATCAGGTGCTGCAAGGTGTGAGCTGACGTTTCGTTGAAATAAATAACGTTGGGCCGAATATGTAGCGTACGCTTACCGCAAAATATTTGTCGGTCCCTATCTGCTATGTCTGCTAAACAGAGTAAAGCGCTAAATAGTCTTAAAGTTCACTATTTCGATCTGTTGTAGATTTATCGGACATAAAGTTGCACCACAAGCTATACATACAACATCTCAACATATTGTGATGCTGTGTGTTTGTTGTATAGATAGCGATTTTACACGGACTTTTGTAGTACGACTTTTGTACAACAGGTTGAAGAACAAGTTCACAGGAAATCGAAGCAAATGGATTGTTGGTCTAAATAGGCCTATAGGCGACAAATGTCACAAGTCACTCGAAGTCGCTGTGATTTCATTGTTTACGACGACGTTGCTTTATTGTGTCTGCCGTTTCGACGTCGCTTATAATGTACCAGTTTCTATAAGGTGTTTACATGTGCAACCGTTGCCTGACGGCGACCGCAAGATTCTTGCCTTTATTTAATAAAGTCCCCCTTGTTTGAACATCTTTGAACTGAATGCTTGCAATCGTAGGCCCTAAATCAAGATGAATTGAACCTGTGTTTAAGCGGGACCTGACTATAGAAAACATCATCGGTCAATAATGTGATGCCGGCTATAGGCCTATAATGGCCGTGATATAAGTGTTGGGCCTAAATGCTTTTTTTCATTATATTGTCTTTTACTGTGATAATGTGTACAGGCAAAATGCAAAAGTCGGTGATAGTAGCGATCGTTCTATGCTCGTGGTTGATCGCATGTCATGCGCAAAACAACGGAGGTAACATCAATAGGCCTAACCTACTTTTGACCTTTCAGATACAGTAAAATAGTGATGACGCTAGGGATAGAATCTTGGCACGTAGCTTGCTGATGTTTAAATATCAGAATTTATTTTTTTTTGATGTTTAAATATCAGTATTTATTTAGTGGCAGACGGCTCCACATTGTTAGATGCTGAATGGGACAGTCTCATTTTATATTTAGCATCTAGCCGTACTTTGTAGTTTATTTGCTGCTCAGTTTGTGTTGTTTTTTGCGTTTTTATTGTCGTTCCTTTTCTTTTTTTTCTGTACCTCGTGTACGATTAAATAATAAATATATACAGGCAGCGGCATAGAATGCAGAATATACCACTCAACTTCATAGTCAGCAACATGAGTGTCCACGGAAACAACAGCGTTGACAAGAATTTCATTCTGGAGATCGAGAGTGCCCGCAGCCAAAGCCAGGAAGGCGGAATGTGCAAGCGGAGCAGCTCTACGGATTCCAAGACCTCAATCTATCACCGGCAAACACGCCTGCAGCTGCACTGGACATCTGACAAATTGCAGTTGGTTACAACCGTGAGACCTGATTTCAGGAGATTATCGAAAGTGGTCAGGGCTTGGTGACTTGGTGACTTCCTGTGAACATGGTGACTTGGTGACAGTGGCATCGCAGTGTGTGGGTACAACGCAAAATGTGCGGAATCTTCGGTGCACAAAAGCATGACCGCAGCAAAACCAGCGCGTCATGGGCCTCGATGTGACTCAGGCGACTGATAGCCTTCGATGTTATTGGAGCAGCACATATCCAGCGCTCTGTCCAGGCTTTTGCTTGGCAACAACGGGGCCCAAGCAACGTGGCTTCGTATGGCGCTATTGACTTTAAAAAGCCCATGACCGCTGAATTTACACCGCTGCCCTCGGGATGAACAAGCTCACACGTCGCCACGTTGAGGTAGGAGCCCAGACTGGTGCCAGTGCTTGCCACCACAGCAATATCACGGTCCACAACATCCTCCGGGCCACACAGAGTGAAATCGTCCATGAAGCCAGCAACGAGTGGAAATTGTAGAGAGTTCATAAGCGGCTGGACTGTCAGGCAGAAAAGTAAGGGCCCAATGGGTCACCCTGCTGCGGGCCTGCCTCCGATCATATCACCTGCTCGTCAAACCACAGTATGGAGTGATGGATGTATGCTGAATGGCATAGTTGTAAATCTCCGGAATTTGTTGAAAAACGGCTTTAAGCATGGAATCACGATGCAGACAGTTAAATGCGTTTGAAAAGTTCAGCTTGGCAATGACAGATCCTGGCTGTAGAGAACCAAGAAAACGACGAGTAGCATGAACTGCTGCTTCACAGCCGCCCTTAACACCCGTCCCCATCTGAAGTGGCGCAAAGTAGGGAGCAAGCTTGGACACTGCGAAAGAGTTGGCACATTTGGAGGCCAGTCCGCGCAAAGTGAACTTAGTTGCAATGGGACGGATGCCACTCGATTTCTTGTTCAACGCCACTAGACGCCCGCCGAACAGGACGAAGTCATATCTAAATGACATTTTCCCTGCAAGAAGAAATCGGTGAATGCCGTGAGAGACGTCAAGAGATCGGCATCAGACTCTCGACAGCTGACCAAATGCAGCAGATGTTGAGGACGAAAACCGTCTGGTCCACCAGAAGATCCAGCTGGAACAAAGCGAATGGCCTGCAAAACTAATAATAATATATTTTAGTAAAAACTAGAATGTCTTTTCACACCTAGCATGAGGCCCCTGAGCATACGTGAGCTCCCCCCCCAGCCGGGGGGTACGGGGGCCCTTTCGCTGGCTCTGAGTAGAAGCTTGAGACTAATAGGCCGAATAAAGTAAAATGCATCGCAGTGTGTGTATGCTGTTGTGGGCACAGTGTGCCTGCTGGACATATCTTTCGTCGTCGACTACTCGAGTACTATTCGAGACACCAATGAGGACGGAGTTGATAAGTGGCAGTTTGTCATCGAGTTCATGGTCAACGTCGTGCGGTCAATCGACGTAGCTCCAGACCGCACGCACGTCGCGGCCGTCAGCTTCGGTATGTTTATGATACTCTTGGGCACATTCAGAGGCTTTTTCATCTTCCTGTTTACATAATGTTTCATAGGTTTATTTTATCATCTCCCTGTCCACACGATTTCCCATCGTTTCATATCACTTTGTCGCTTTGCCATATGGTGGCGTAACAGTTGAGAGTTTGAACTTCACAATTAAAAAATCGTGAGGTCGACTCCCCGTCGGGTCGCTCTCACGTGGCTACTACGTGAATGAGTAAGTGTTTGTCCTCAAAGACAAACAAACAGTCTCGATGAAGCCTATACAAACCACTAAGGTTAACTGAACCACCGAAAGAGGTAAGTAAATGGATTGCTGCTCTGCTTGGCTGGTTCCGAACTTCAGAACGAGTGCGTTTACCTGTGTCGGGCGACAGGTACCTACATGAACATGATCGCATATAGCTACGTAGTGGGTATTTCGTAAAAAAGTTATAATCCTTTTACTACTGACGGGGACAGAAAACTGAACGAACAATTCCTGATCTTCTCCGTAAAGCCATAGATCTACAATGAGTGGCCGAAAGTGAGTAACCAAGCAGTAAAAAATCGTGTGCGTTACCAAAGCGTTGTGAGCAACATTTGAGCACACACTTCCGATATTTGATCATTTTGGCCATTTATGGATTTAATCAAGTAGCTACATTACCTGAGCATGAACTGGCGTCGGAATGACGCCATTACGTGCGTAATAGTATAATAACGCAGAATAGATATTTGTGAACGGTTAAAGTAAGCAAAAAACAGCAAAGGATTGTGTTGAAATGATTGTCACTAGTTAATCAACGAAGGTTTTGCTCGTACCAATATTGACAAATACGTACGAAAGCATCACTCGCATATTTCAGGTTTTCAAAAAAATATTATAGTTGGAATACTGTAGAAAATTGTTCACGAAATGTGGCTGCCAAATCGCATAGGCAAAAATGTGCCTCCCAAAGCGTTGGCAGAAACATTTAAGCAAAAATTTTAAATTGTTGAATATATTGATTATTTTTAGATCGCGTTGAGTAGGTACGTGTGTGGGCAATGACGTCAAAATGACGTCATTGTGTGCGTAAATAAATTTACACTGGATAGATAAAATTGTGAACGGGTAAGGTAAGAAAAAATAAAAAAAATGCCTGTGTTAAAATAACTGGTCGAAGTTACTGAACAAAGATTTTATTCATGTTCATATAGACAGATATGTAAGAGAGAGTCGTGCATATATTTCAAGTTTTTGAATAAATATAGTAACAGAAATACTATGAGAAATCAGCCACAAAGTGTGGCTACCAGAAGTAAGGGCAAAATGGTTTTCTTCGCAAATACCGACTGTGCTTTTTGAATGCATAACTTATAATAGTGTAGGAATAGTGATTCCAGCCCATAGTAATGTTGATGCTAAGAAGTCTGGAAATTTTTTGGATGCTAATTTATAGTTGTTTGTTATTAATTATGCTGTGAAAAAGTTTTTTTACATTACAAGAAAGTTAGTTCTAGCAACCACTACAAAATTTACCAAAAAAACTGGAAAATGGAAAAATGGATATTTGGTGTGACGTGGCCTGTGCAGAGCTAAGACATAAATGTAACAGAAAATATATGACAGACAGACAATTAAACTGAGGCTCAGGAAATAAACTGACTAACGTCAAAATGCAAGATGGTTTAATTAGAGCAGTCATCGGAATTTGGCTGCTATTGCCTTTCGCTTATATTCGCAGCTTATAGCCTATACCTCTTTGTTGAAAAAACTGTAATTGTTCATGTCGCGCCGCCGCCTCTCGCCGCCGTATGCACGATGTCGTTCTCCATGGAAACACCGTCATCTCGGGATCCAGTGTCTACGTAGTCAATTTTTTCGCGGTGCCCCCTAGCTCCACGACTGGCTCCTCCACAGTTCACTTTACTCTTTACTATCTACGTTCTCTGCTCAATTACCACACTCCCACACATGGGCGTTGGAACAGGGGGAGCAGAGGGAGCAGCTGCTCCCCCAACTTTTGGCACGGGAGAGCAGGCCATAGCTCTTGCTCCCCCAAAAGTTTGAGCCTTCTGCACTGCGATGTTAGACTGAGTCGAATCGACTTAGACATTTTAGAGTTTTGCCGCTCCGTGGGACGTTCAAGAACCAAAAAGCTTTCAGCTTCAGGGGGGCTTCGCCCCCTAACTCCCTACCAGGGGCTCTGGCCCTGGACCCCGCTGGGGGCTCCATGCGCTCGCCATGCCCCCGGCCACTGCTTGCTCCCCCAACTTTCAAACACTTCCAACGCCCATGCTCCCACACGTTCTCTGCGTTCTGCCAACACCAATCTTTTGTCGGTTCCACGTGTCCGCACAACCTTTGCCTCCCGCGGTTTTAGCATTGCAGCCCCCACAGTTTGAAACTCACTACCCTCTTGCATCCGTAGTTCTACCTCTGCAGACACTTTCCGTCGCTTCCTTAAAACTCACTGCTTCCAGCAGGCCTACTAGCTGCTCCACCTAGCGGCTCAGCCAAGTGCCTCAGATTCGGCCACTGGCTGACATTGTGCACTTTAAATATTCACATACATACATACATACTTACTTACTTACTTACTTACTCCTCGTGCGACTGCTCACTGGATGAGACGTCTCTGAATCGAACAGCTCCTCTGTCCGGTCACGATCTTCAGAGTGCGTGACATGTAATTTCTGCACGGCCGTCCGTAGGTCGGAGGGGTAACCGCTCCTGCCTCCTTCGCAGACCTCATCCTCACCGTGACTGCTTGGATGGATTGCAGTCTGTTTGGTGTGCGGGGTTTGATTATTCATGACTGTAGTGTATTTTGTTTTGATGTTAGTCATGTTAACTGTAATTTAAATATAACGGTGTAAAATGTTTAATAATATAGAGACCATGCAGATAAATATGACAGACAAAAGACAAGTTTAATTCATCTCTCAATACAGCATCGGTTTCTCACACACAACATCAACAAGTAGACGCTCGGTTGCATGCGTGTTCAGGTAACGAAGCCACTCTAAATTTTTATCTGACGAATTACACGGACGTTGAGTCGCTCGTTGCAGCCGTGCGAAACATCGCATACATCGGCGGAAACAGGAACACAACGGGCGGACTGCGACTGATGAGGACAGAAATATTCAGCGTTGCCAATGGTGATCGTTCGGATGTCCCGAACGTCGCTATTCTGATCACGCACGGCATTCCGACGAGGGAATACCGCCGGTTGCCCGACGAAGTGAGACGTATCAAGGACAGCGGCACACGAATTGTTACTGTCGGAGTAACAAAGGAGGTATTATTTGATTAATGTTTGATAAGCCTATAGGTCTATTATATCATTGTTGGTGCACTGTTGTATTTAGCCGACCGTACTTTAGTAAAGGTCGAGCTATTGGCATGAGTTGTTTTTCTCTGTCTGTCTGCCCGTCACTGATGTACTGTGGCTAAACGGTGCAAGATAAGGCCTAGGTTGCTATTGGTCACTAATAGAAAGTCGCATGTACTGGCTTTCAAATGAAATGTAAATCATTGACCTTGGATGACCCTGTAAGGTAATAACGCACTATGTTAAGCCAATCATCCAATATTGTGGGTGAACGGTAAGTCGTACAGGGTGGCCGATGGTACCATAGGCTAGGGCGGTGGCGACTTCCTATAGGCTGTCGATAGTAACCATGTGTTTATCTGCAGCGCTTTGGTTGCAATTTTGAATGAAATGTTTAAAGCCATAAGTGGCCGTATGTCGCAAACGGTGAGAGATACGGCCTAGGTTACTATTAAGAATTAATCACTAATAATAAGTGGCATACACCTTGACAAATTAGATGGAAATTATTGACCTTAAATGACCTTAAAGGCCGTTACGCGCTGTTGCGGCTAAACGGTGCGAGATAGGGCCTACGTTGCTAGCCTATTGATCACTAATAGGAAGTCGCATATTGGCTTTCAAATGTCATGAAAATCATTTACCTTGAATGACCCTGAAGGTCAGTGCTGCAACAGGAACTGTATAGGGCCGATGTACTATGATAGTATCGCCCCCCTGAAAAGTCGCCCCCCGGCGACATTTTACCGGTAAAAATTCGCCCCCGGTGGATTTTTACCGGTAAAATATCGCCGGGGGAGACTTTTTACCCGAATTAATACCAATTAAGAAGTCGCCCCCTTATGAAAAATCCGCCTACCCCATTAAAAATCCTCTCCCACCATTAAAATGTCTCCCCTCTCGGAAATGGCTTTTATGGCATAAGTATGGCGTTTTTCACAGTGAAAAATCCTCCCCCGTGATAATGTCGCCCCTTAAGTTATTATGGCGCACTTCATCCCGTCTGTCTTTACAGCGTCATGGCACAGCCTAATTTTTACGCAAGTGCTAGTTTTCATTAGCATGAACTAAAGCAAATAACAACGAGATCCGATAATGTGTCATATCAAAAGTCATATTTCTTCATCACTCCTTCATATAAACGTCAACACAAGTCAAAATGGCAATCTTCTGTCCATTACAACGATAAAAGCATCTTCTATGCTTTATTATGCAAAATAGCAATTGTCTGTCCAAAATACTCTGGAGATTTGAAAAATAGCGAAGGCTACTGCAGAACGTTAATCTAAGCACACATTTGACAAATAAGCGGTTTACTCATTGAGCACCATCACGCCACTCGCATCAACGGCAACAACGGTTTGCTCTGCTGCAGCTAAAAAAAATCAAACAATTAGAACTGCTAGTACTGAACTGTATCCTGGTAAAAAGTTCCGAAAACATGGCTTAAAACAGTTAGGAATGAAAAGGAGCGTTTGCACCTAGCTTAATTTCGAATTGCGAGAAAAACACAAGAAATCCTAAAACTACCGTCTTCAGGTCAGTCGATGTTGAACATTTCATAATCGTGGCTTGCACCTTTTTGATTTACTCATGGAGTTTGACAGACAAACAGACACACAGACGCCTCAATCACGGCTAAGACGCGCGAAGCATTACATGCTGTCGCGCGTAAAAACATTCATGAAACTAGTACGACATCTATGCACTACGCGTGACGTAACATTATGCTCTGTAATACCGGTGTGTACAACAACCACGTGAAGCAACTCTCACCGTTCGCAAGTCCGGACGAAGTGTTTGATGTCCTCCGTCATCGTCGGCCACCAGTAACGCTCTACGATCTTGCGATGAGTGGCGTTGATGCCGAAATGGCAACCTCCGACTA
>Ga0209367_1008072_pt1 | contig 14427 bp, 10 predicted proteins | sample WorMetLIZISLAND2_FD_187412 | JGI IMG/M metagenome (GOLD analysis project Ga0209367, IMG submission 187412) | Marine gutless worms symbiont microbial communities from Max Planck institute for Marine Microbiology, Germany - Olavius geniculatus... ... | reverse complement strand
GATCTATGCTGTCAAATGCCTTCTTGAAGTCGACGAAGCAGTTGAAGATCTTTTTACCCTTTCGTCGTGCTTTCTCTGCTATCAGTCTCAGGGCTAGGATCTGCTGTACTGTACTCCTGTCTTTGCTAACCGTACGTCGTATGTTATTAGCAGACGACAATGTTATTCGTTTATTTCATTCGACAAGAGCGTAAAATAGCCCAAATTTTTACGCTGAGGTAAACTATTTTGCCCGCGGTCTTCGACCTCGGGCAATATTTTACCGACTTCGAGGAAGAAATTTCCAATAATGACCTCGACGCCGGTCACTATTTGTATAGTAGATGATGCTAGAACTATAGCAGAGCATCAAGATTTGCATTTTTCGACTGTATAGTGCACCTTTGCACGAAGTCATTTTTCTGACTATTTCCCGTTAGCCATTAACATTTTCCATTAATCTCCCACCAGCGAACCTAGCAGAAGGGCTGGAAAATTGGACCGAAAAAAGCCTAGGCTTTTTAAAGTTGAAAAAACCATAAAAACCTCAAAAGTCAAATTTTTAGGTCTTTTGCTTGTTGTGAAATTTTATTAGATATCATATTTTATTTATTATTTTAATCGTGATTATTGATTGCTACAAGTTACATTAAACAAAGTGATGATGCGACGGACTGGGTGAATGAGATAAATAACAAATAAATACAATAAGCCAGTGATTTCAGCATATATTATCTATTAACTAATTTTACAAATAGCTACATTAAACAACAGTAGGCCGATCGATCGGTTAATGCAATTCAAGCCACTCAAACATGCAAACGTAAATTCATAGAGGCCATAACAATAGTAGTAGTAGTAGTAGTGATAATAACGACAATAATAACAGACAGACAGACAGACAGACTGCAAAACACATGAAAGCCAGATACAATATGAAGCATAGTGCATTACAAGTAGCATAGATTATCATCATACGTTACAAAGAGCAACAACTAAGAACAACAAAGCCATTGCATAATACAACAATAATTTTATCACCGCCGCAGACGCCGACTGCACCCAGTTCAGTTCACACAAAAACACACTCGACGTTATCAGCTACAAACAGAACCAAACAGGCAAATGAAGATATGCAGGAGAAGGACTTAAACCAAATATTACACGCAAAAGCGGCAACTAAACAGAACATAAACGTACTGGTTTACATTCGCAAAATGCAAATTATTAATATATTATTACAGTTAAGCAGTAAACCAAACGACGAGTCAAAAATCAGCTGCCAAGTTGGCATCAAATACAAAAAAAACACACACGCAGGACGTGTTGTAAAGAGAAACTTTGGGTCGGCTAAATGAAAGCCAAATAAGTCAAAAATCATTAGCTCGTCAGAGGTGAGAGCATTACAGGTCAGTTTCAAATATACAGATTCTGCACTGGATTAAATTCATGAAGTGCCCTACCCTAAATTACCTTGGTGCAAGCTTACCCCCAGTGCTCAGGAACTAAGAAACACTACTGAAATATTTTAACAGTTAGATCAAGTGTTGGCTGTAAGACTGCAAACAGTTTAACGAATAGCTTTGCAGCAATTTACACAGCACTTCATCAGCAGCAACCGGTGATGATGATAATTCATCGATTTTTACGCGCGAAAGCAGCTACTGCTTTCAGCGCGTCTTAGCCATCTCAATTCTGTCTGTCTGTCCGTCTGTCACACGGGTGGATCAGTCAAAAACGGTGCAAGCTAGGATCACCAAGTCTTCACCATCGGCTGCCTGAAAGACTCTAGTTTCAGGAACTGTAAAGCTTTACCACAAATTCAAAGGGGGTCAGCCCGAACGAGGGCGCTAAATGAGAGGGGGTGGGCAAAATTTGTGACTTTGGCCAATAAGTCGCTGTATCTCAGTAATGGTGCGAGATAGGGCCTAGGTTACTATTAATCACTAATAGGACGTCGTACACTGGCTCTCGATTGGCGCCAAATTCAATGACCTTGAACGCCAAAATAGAGGGTTTTATGGATTTTTTGGCGATTTCCGGCTGCAACACAAGTCTATATCATTCACAAGGTGGCGCCACGCTACTATCGTTATGCGATCCAGATAAAGAATTGGGTATTTGTATATTAACTTAGCGTGCACACCCGAATTTTCAGCTAAACTATGAACCAGAACTGCTATAGGCTTTCGTGCATCTCGTGAGCATTAGCTCAAATTTCTTGTACTTCTTTCTTTCATTTCACAGCTGCTTTAGACGCTATATTATCCATCATTCATTGCATGGAGTAACAGCAGAACAAACAATGGTGTAGACAAGAGGGGTCCAGCCGCCTCCCCAATCGGAAATATGTTAAAAATAGACATTAAGGACTCTGGAAAATAATTAAAATTGCTGCCAAGAGATCGCATATTTTGTGGCTACAAAATGCACCAATCCAATTTTGGCTAGGGCTATGCCCCAGACTCTGCTGCGAGAGCACCCTCTAGCTGGAATTTAGGGGTCCTACTTCTAATAAAAGGAAAAAAGGGCAGAAGAAAAAAATGGGAGAGGGGAGAGGAGGGAAGAGAGGCTAGCCCCAACCCAATTCACATTTCTGGCTATGCCACTGAGAAAAACTGGACAGTTTGTCCTCATTGAGCCATGCACAGTCAAGTCATGAGTCAAGTAGCGAGTGTTAAAAGCAAAAATCTGGATGTCATTTTATCAGTCAGGCTGAGTCAAGAGTCAAAGACTCGACAATTATCACAGGTTTGTGCATGATAAATAAACTTCTGCAGTTGAAACTGTCAGCTTCATATGCTGTGTTATCATATACAAGTGATAATGATAATAACAATATTAACAGTTGACAGGTATCAAGGGTTGTCGTAACAAAATCATGTGACAATGTCCCCAAAACAGAAAATTTCCGAAATCCTAACCAGAACACAGGTTGTTCTGATGGAATCTTATCATTATGCAATGTTCTTTCCAGATAGTCATAACTTTATTGAATAATATTCACAACACTCAACCCACAGACCTCTTAAAATATGGACTGACAGCGGCCGTTCTCAAGTCCAGGAACTTGGGTCTATCGGTGTTTTCAGTTTTTTTTACTATAACTTTGTCAAACGCGGACCGTTTACTTCAAAATTTTGTACACACAGTGTCACAGATAACGTGAACAAATGTTGCACATTTGGTTACTATATGATTTCTACTTTATCGTGCGTGCATATTGTGGCTAAACCATACATCGGTACATACGGTTTAGCCACAGTATATGCACACACGAGAAAGTAAAAATCATACAGTCACCAAATTTGCAGCATTTGTTCACGTTGTTCGTGGCACTATGTGTACAAAATTTTGTAGCAAATGGACCACGTTTGACAAAGTTGTAGTAAAAAAATTAAAATACCGATGGACCCAAGTTAGCGGACCTGAGCATGGCCATCGTCAGTGCTTATTTTAAGAAGTCCATGACTCACCCAGACTTGCACAAATGCTAATAAGGCATCACATTCTAAGTTGATTGAAATCAGTAGACTAGAGCAGAGAGAACAACTCCTGCATGACAGAATCCGAATCAGCACAAAATGACAAAAAATGCCGGCCATAATTGTATGGTACATAATAATCATAATTTTGCTATAAACAAATCAAACTCATTCGACAGCATTCGTTCTGCAGTTCTAACAACAGAAAATAAAGACAAAATTTAAGGACCAATCACGCAAAAACTTAAAGGCACGTGGCATAGTACCACAGCTCCATGTGCAATACGTTTATCACAGCGTGAACTGCAACAAAAATTCACGACAAAAACGCAAAAAGAAAATCATCATACAAAGCATCAAAATGTTTCCGAGCATAATCTACAATTTATCACAATAAATATTCAATTCACACATTCAAAAAAAATCACCGCTCTGACTTACAAGATAACAAAACCTGCCACCGATAATCAAAAAAAACTACTAGACACACAGGACAACTTGCTGTGAATTACAGTGGAGTTTGACACATTAAAATCATTGTTAGTAAGTGGCAAAAAGTCACTAGAACAGGTGCAGTGTTAATTTATAATTTACCGGAAGTGTACGTGTGCATTAAACGGTATTAAGCAACATTTGTCGACTTCTTCTTGGCAAAGATATCCTTAATGTTCACGTTCACCTGAAGTTTCTCACGGCGATCAGCGGGTGTAGAGTTGAAACAGAACCTGGGAACACACCAACAAATAATGCACATTTAAATGAACTACACTGTGTCTCAAAAAAAGTTAACACTTTTTATTTCTGTGACATCTTTGTCAGATTTCGTCTGATTTTGCTAATTTTTGGCAGAAACATAGCCCAGGATATTTGAAACAAACGCATGTACACGAACTATTCACATCTTATTCAGTATGAACACCGTATGCGGAAAAAAACATCCCAAACATTATCGACTGTCACTGGAAGAAGGGACATCTAATTGTAATAACTTTTAGTACAAATATTTCTGGCACAAATGGCCATCAAATGACCATTTTACATTCCACCTCACACAATGTCTGTTTCTGCACTACCTGGGGAAAGCAGAAGTAATGAAATACAAGTTGAAATAAACAGAAACACGTCAAAAAGCATCCCCCAACATTATTGATTGTGACTTGAAAAAATTGACAGATTTTAATAATTTTTGGTGCAAACATTTTTGACACTACTTTCCATCATATGACCGTTAAAGTTTCCACATCACCGAATGTCTGTTTATGCACTACCTAGGAAAACTATGCAATATTTTGTTGGTTTTCTTTCTCCAAGCAGTGCAGAAGCAGATAGTGGGTGCGGTGGAAAACTGGACAGCCATTTGATCGCCAGTTGTGTCGGAAATACAAGTGTCAGAAATTATTAAAATCTGATAATCCTTCTTGAAGTTACAATTGAAAATGTCCATCGCACAAGAATGCACACTATGATGTCGGCTGCTTACCGTTCACCGTCACTGAACCGAAATCTTGCAACTTCTTTAAAAGCTTATTTAAAGTTTTAACATTCCAACCTTTAGGACAACATTTACAAATTAACTTTTGGCTCTGCAAAAACCTTCAAGTTTATACAAATTTTCTGTCAAAATACGAACTTAACAATGTCCGACTGCTGATAGCCTTGTCTGGTCTGCATCAGCATGTCACCAACGAAACAATCGACCATGTGGCGTGAACGGCTACACACCTGTGTGAGAACTCGTGGACGAAACTTCAAACACTTGCTCTGATAATATGAACGTTTCCTGATAGTTATCTGATGTGACATATTGACTTTTACTTGTAAATTTCATGTTAGATGATATAGGCTTACTGTATGCCATACAAATCATTGCTAAATTTTACAGGATACAGTATGCACATATGAAATGAGATATAGTCGGCTGTCCATTTGCGTTTGTTGGAAATTGTCTTGTGTATGTTCCTGCCAAAAATTAGCAAAATCGAACAAAGTCGGACAAAAATATCACAAAAATAAGAAGGGTAAACTTTTTTGCAGACACAGTGTAGAAACTATGCTGACTTGGTGCCGATGACTGTGCAGCTGTCCACCTAGAAATATGCAACCCTGAGCCTAACCCTGATGTTTGATCTTTCAAGCTGAAAAATAGCACACTAGTGACTACTGCCATATCGAACGTTCACACCAAGTTCACTTTTCTGCCTACAACTTTCTGCTCTGGAGACAGAATGCGTATGGTACAGAGAAGACATTGTTGACGTGAAAATAACTTTTAAGAAACTGCTGAGAAATTTAGTGAATTATTTGCTCACACTCACAGTGATGATACTAGACGCAAACACAGCATCTAAATGAATAAATCAAGATTAAAATTACTGCATGCTGCTTTACAACTTGATCATTACACTGCCACAGTGAACAGAAAAACAGAAAATATGTCTTAGTACCTTAAAGCTTTGAAAGTACAGTACAGTGCAAATGAAAAATATTGTTAATGCAAAGTCCTACATCGATAACTTTGAAGCAAATTTCTTGCAAAAAATCATTATCGTCAAATGACCATTATCCAAATTTGGTGCAGCGGGTGGTCCCTGAAAGCAATCTTGTTTAATTTTTATTAATCCAGTGTTTAGACTAACTAAGACTGACTCATTAAGCAGTTATAACTCACCTTTTAAACTCTTCAATCTCTCGTTCAAAGTCATCCAAGCGAGCACATTCCACTTCTTTAGGCAGAAATATGTCATCTGAAACCACATTCTCACACAGTGACTGACAACATCAACATGGTACAGTGAGTGGTCTAGGCAGTCTATTTTAGCACGTACTGTCAACGACGTGTGCTGCATTCAGCTTATTAATAACACAACAGTCAATGCTGACAGCAGATTGAGCACGGGAGCACTGCCAGGCAATGACATCTAATTTTAGAGTCAACTGTCACGATAATTGGTGGCAAAAAAAGACAGAAAATTTGAAAATAATGACAAAACATTACACTGGCTAACTAAACGGAATAACTGTGAAATGCTACAGTAAACAGGCAACAATTATACATGTTATACACCCTACCCACATCTGTCCCAAACATTAACTCTCATGTTGTGTCGACTGTCAAGTGTATTCAAGCCTGAACTGAAAACTCACTTGTTTTCCATTAGTTACCAGTCTTCTAATGACTAAGAAGAAGCTAATAGCTCTACAGTGCTATACAAACCATATACATGGTGTTTCATAAAAAGGCACTCTTTTTGTTTCTTTTATAACTCAGTCGAATAATGATCAATTTGCATAAAATTTTTACATAATGTAGCTGAAAAAATATTAATTCAAAATATTTCAACACAATGTGTCCGTTAGTTAAATATTCTTTGCTAGTTGTGATGTAATGCTGATGTCATAATGTGTCATGAGTTGTCTCAACTGGTTCTGTCAGTTGCTACCCTGCTTCGACGGTGAACTTTATCTGGTTTGCTGATGAGAAATGTTCACTGTACCAGCACTAAGCAACATGGGAGCATAAAATTCAGGTGTCTCGCAATACAAAAACTCATCCATCTCGTAAGCAAAGTGTGCTGGTACACTGTCTTGCTGAAAGGTGTAAAAGTTTAGCTATCCCCACAAGTGCGTGAACGTGATCGTTTTGGTCATTTTTGTGGCTACAATGGTTAAACTTAAACAGTTGTCATCAATGAACCAGATAAAGTTTGCCATCGACGCAGGGCAGCTATTCAGCAAGTCTGTCAGCACTGGTTGTGACAAGGCAGTTTGTACTCGCGGAACACTATGACGGCAGCATTACGTCACAACTAGCAAAGAATATTTTACTAACAGCCACATTTTGTCCAAATAATTTGAATTAGCATTTCTTCAGCTACATATGGTAACAATTTTGCGTAAATTGATCATCATTTGACTGAATTACGAAAGAAAGAAAAAGGGTGCCTTTTTTATGAAACACCATGTACTGTTATTACTATTATAATTTAAACTAGCGATCAATCAATGTGACAAAAGAAACTATGTGCCCTTAAAAGAGAAAAGATTGCTACATGTAAATGCACAACAATTTGCTATCAGTCAACATGACTTGTTATCAATTACACTGCAAGCAGATCGACAGTAGGTAATTACTAACCAACGGATGCAAAAGCTTCTTTTCCTCGGCCTTTGCGACGAGCCTTCTTGCTCTTTGCTGTTGCCGCAGCAGCATTCACATGCTCATTGTGACCATTCACTGGATGACCTTCTCTCGAGATATCCATCAACAACCGACTACAAGCCTCTGACGACTTGGATACTCTAACGTGGCCGTTCTGTTTGTCAGCCTTGCTATCATTCTTTATCGGAGTCTTCCCGCTGGGTCCATTTGCCACCTCTGCCGTTGTTCCGGGGTGTTCTGATCCGTGCTGTACAGTGCTGCCACTCTGTGATGGATGCTTTGTGGTCTTAGCACAGATTTTGTCGGCATGGGCCTGAAGTCCATTCGGCAGATGAGCCAATGGCTTTGCTGGAGTTCCATGATGACTAGACACAGCGGTGTGGCCATGGGGATCGGTCTTACTGCACGGCTTGGAGTTGTGAGTCACAAGCCCATTTGGCAGGTCAGTCGCAAGCTTTGATGAGGTGAACAGCGGCTTTGAAGATGACGTGTGGCTGCAGACTGAATATCTGTGTTTGACTGGAGAATTCCTTGCGGCTGAAGAGCTTGAACTCAATGCTGTGGCAACTGGTTGCTGGTTGTGCTTCTGACCTGCTGATGAATTAACAACCTCCGCTGCTGGCTGCCCGATCTTATGACCATGCTTGCCTTTCGCCAGCTTGGCCAGAATCTGTGGACTCGTGTCGGCTGCGAGTGGCGAGGCCAAGTCCGATGGTTGCTGGATGGATTTAGTTCTGTCGGCGCTGGGTTTGTTTTGACTGTGGCATTCTGACGACTGTTTCAGTGGTGCTTTAGGTCGATGCTGAACGTTGCTGGCTCTGGTTGTGGCAGCTGTGCAACAGACGGCTGTCAACTTCTGGCCACCAATGGTTTCTGTGTCTGCCTGTGGACTAGCTGACTTGCCTTGCAACTTCTTGCTACAAGCAATTGACCCCGTCGCGGTGCTACTGCACGTTGTGGTGATAGTATTTACTGGACCAGAGGTAACGGTAGATAAACTGGTAGACTGGTGCACAGCATGTGCAGTGGTAGCAGCATTCTCCTGTAGCTTCTCGGCAGCCTAGCAAACAGCCAAACAGCATACAATACAGCAAGGCACCCACAGACAGTTTTCTGCGAAAAATTCTGCCAATTGCCGCGGGCCAGTTCGCAAAATTCCGCGGCTCACTGCGGCAGAATCGTTAAAATTCTGCAGCTTACCGCAGCCTTCCGTTCGTGAGCTCTATTCTGTTCAGAAACTTCAGTTATTAAAGGCTGGCACTGGGCTAAATTATGCTAGCAATATGCAGAAAAATTACCCACTGTTTTCTTTCTCTGTCAAGTCGCATTGTGTTGATTGCACCATATTGTGATATAGTTTTATGCAGTCCAGTTCAACTTTTTTCTGCGATATAGTTAGTGTGTATTTATGTCACCAAGCCAATGATCTTACTAATCGCTGGTCAATGGCTGTGACGTAACGGTAGCAACACTGAAATTGTCATCTCCATTACTGTTACCAGCATCGGAAGTGAGATGTACAAACATACACTTCACACACATAAGAAAATACCGTAATAAAAACTAAGCCCATCACATGAAATCAGCCAAAAAGGATGACTCATTAGAACAAACTGACACTCATACAGATCACAGTGTTTTTGTTCAGCCAGCCTACTTACGGTATACTATCTACGGTTAACCCAGGTTGAGTGGTTGGTTCATCATTCACGAAGACAAAATCCTGTCGAAACTTTTAATTTTACAGACCAGATGCCCATCAAACCGACAAAACGAAAGCACTGAAAAAATGAATAAAATAACGAAAAAAACCCTCGACCAGTAAAACACTGCCAGCGCCGATACCTTTCTCTGCTTTTGTCGGGCACGTTTGGCGGCTTTGCGTGTGGACATCTTGTCCTGTGCTTTGTTGTTGTCGTTGTCACCGTTGATGTATTTCAGTAGATCGTCGACGTCCATCTCATGCAGTGTCTCGGCGCTGGCGCAGGCACTGCTGACAGCTGCTGTACTGTGGGCCTCGGTGACAGAAGGTTCAGCAGCAATGCATGTGTTCTGCTGTTCATTCTGACACACACACATCAATTATCGGCCCATGTCTGTGACCAGAAGTTATCCCGAAGACTGTACGCAATGAATACTGTAAAAAATGTGTAAGTGCTTTCCAAGCCATGAACACAATATAAAGTGGCACTGATATCTGTTTCCTTAGCACTCAGCCAGACACCAGTTTACACTGCAAAACCATGGTGTGGCTGCTGATGTCCCAGCTTTCGCTGGTACTCACTGCACCTACGCACAGAGAAACGGCCAGGCTGAGCTGACCTGAGAATGAATACTGACAAGAGGTATAATAGCAGAATTTTGATGACTCAACCAACAAGGAGTGACCAGTAACAAAGAACGGTAATATACAACATCTGTCAGACTAGTCGGATGGCCAATGTTAACTAAAATACCCGATAAAAACAAATAACAAATGCTTTAAAAATGACAAAATACTGAAACAACCTCATCAGACATGTGAAAAACAGATATGCAAAAACTTCACAACCTTTTTCTTCAATCGCAGCCGCAAGCGCTCTCTCATTTCTGGATAGTTTTTGCTGGTTGGCAAAGTCGGTGGCTACAACATGACACAAAACTGCAACTGTAAACTGGAAATAGCTCAGCATTCCAGTGCAAAATAACACACAAAGGGTTGACACTATTTACCCACAAAATGCATCTACCTCACACAGTTTACAGAAATGTTCAGCTAGACAGACTTAACACTCCTCCGTAGATATTTTTTGGATCATTCCTAAAACGTACATTCTACTTCTGTGGCTTTCAACAAGTGTCCAAATAACAGGCAACCAACAAGCATACGTACCAGTAGCTTACACCAAAAATTCTAAAATTATTGACTGAATAAACACTAACAGCAATCAAAAAACTGAGCATTAGCTAATCATTATGCTAAGCTACAAGTATATCATAGTGAGAATAAGAAGCATACGTCAGCGTGGCCGAAGAACTCGCAGCGCCAGCACTCGCAGCATTTGCCGCTGCCGCCATCCTTCTGGTTTGACGTCGTCGAGCTTTCATCAGATACGCTCTCATCATCATCTTCATCTTCGTCTTCTTCTTCATCTTCATATTCCTCATCGACATCATCATTGTCGCAGATGTTGTGTCGACAGTTTGCGACAGCACCAACACTGGCTGGAGAAGTCTTGCACGCTGGCAGTTTGTCAGACTTCACGGGAGAAAACATGCTTCCCGAGCCTGCCGATGTCGTAACGACGACGGACGAGGTACTAAGGCACTTTGATGCAATCCCGTAGTTCTGTGGCGAGGTAGAGATGGTCGAGGTGGCAGTTGCGGTGGCAGTGACCGAGTGCCAACATGGAAGAAACCTCTTGCCCATCGGTTCGTCACTAGCACCGCTACCATCTTGTTTCCCGACAACACTTTCCGTCGTCTTTAAGGTACTGCGGCAGTCTGGTAACAAACCATTTGTGAACTTGACCACCGGTGGCTGGGGAAACTCTGCAAAGACCTGTGGCTGGAAAAAGCGTGGAAAGGGCTGGATGGCGGTGGATGCGGATGGCGTTGGCAACAGCGGAGCACTGAACACTGTCTGAGCTGGTACTTTCCACGGTCCGGTCCCTCCACAGCTGACCACCGACACTGAAGTCACAGTACCGCGTAAACTGTCAGCGTGGTCGGGAGAAGGTGCAGCTGCCATGGCGAATGCTGCCAGACCGCTGACGGCAGGGAACGACGACGGAGGACACTTTGTCACAGAAGCGTACTGTGTGTCAGGCCAGCCATTATGGAACATGGTATCGGTCTGCGGAGCATCGTGGTAGATGCTGGAGAGAACTGTGGTGCCATCTCCGGGCACTCGCTGCTGGGACACCGCTGCTGCATCACAGTGCAGATGGTAGAGCTGAGGAGGTGAGGGTTGAATGAGGCCACTGCTGACCGATGCCAGCTGCTGTGGGTAGGAGTGCAGAGGTAGAGGTTGTAGGAAGAACGGTCGTGCTGTCGCTGAGTCTATCAGTGCCTGGCCTGATGTCTGCTGGTAGCAGTAGTGACACTGACAATGCTGCTGCTGCTGTTGTATCGGCTCACCGCCTGCACTGTAGTTCTGTCACAACACACAATATTCAACTTGTTCTTTCATTTTTGTATATAAACAGGGATGTTAAGACGAAATTATTCAAATTATTCAGTAGTATCTGTCCTCGACCTCGATGTCAGCCTTATGGCAGCTGTCCTGGGCCTGATAGAAATTAGCCTTGTGACCTTAAAAATTTACAGTGTACGTGACAATAATTAATACTCAAAATCTAGCCACTGAAGCTCATTTCTGTTGTGTATTATTTGCTTACTTAAAACTATGACGTATGTAAGTTGATGACCGGCAAATTCACGTTTCTGAACTGCAATAACTGCTAGGACTTTAAAGTTTAAACGTAATCTTCATCTTAATATTCATAGTTTATACACAATAAGTTGTTCTCATACAATGTGACCTTGCCATCAAAAATATTATTGGGCCTCGGTCTTGTAGTATCTGGTATCAACCTCGTGCCCAGTGGACTTCATTAACATCCCTGTATAGAAGCTATACTGCAACTTACCGATCAAATGGCAATAGTCAAATATGATGTGGGTTTGATTTTCAGCGGTGAATTGCCAAGGGACAACACTATGCACAACTGCTTACATTTGTGTTACAAAGCAACTCGGACAATATAGCAACAGCTGCTGGGAAGTTAACAAGCCAGCAGAAAGTGACGTTGCTCACTTAGAAATTGTTGCTGCTAGTACAATCATTACTATATGATGATTATTATTAATATTATTTTATTATCAACATTACTTAGCATGTGTGGCTTGTTAGTGTAGTGGTAGTGTGTCGAACTAGTGACTGAAAGGTCCCCAGTTTGACTCCAGCCTGGTGCACTGCCAGGTAACAACCTTAGGCAAGTTGTTCACACAAGTACCTATGTCACCAAGCAGTATAACTTGGTACCGGCCTAACAGCTGGGAATGTAACGGCAGTATATGAGAGAGGTGTGGCCTACCGCCCATATAGCTGAGTTGAGTTTGCACTCACTGCCGGCTCAGGGCCTTAAATCGAGATAAGCGCCAACCTGAAGGTCGCAGAGCTGTGAGAGGGCGATGCTGACTATGCAGCCAGTTACGTTTAATTACTTAGCATCTTGATGTCGGCTCTGTACAACAAATTTAAGCCTGTTAATCAGAACGGACATGTGGTATGTATTACCGGTGAATCCTGGCCATCCACTTGTCGATCAGCATCATCTTCACCTTCAGCATTATCATCAGTTTCAATCTCATCCTCATCCTCATCCTCATCATCATCATCATACTCATATTCATCATCACCGTCGTGTGGTGAATTATGCTGCTGTGAGTACCTACAGCACCGACAGAAACACACGTGTTCATTGCCAGCAGCTTCTATCCCCCAAATCTGAAATCGAATATTTGAGCACACATTTCTCCCAATTTCTGAGCTCAAGACTCCCCTTTCAAGTTCCTTCCCCCTCCTGTCTCCCCCACTATCTGCCCCTCTCCTCTTCCCTTTTTCCTTGCCTCCTTCCCTATGCTTTTCCCCGGTCTCATCCGAGTGTAGACTGTCCGGTAAAAATGGGGGTTAGATCAAAACTCATCTTTATTTTTCACTGGGTGCAAGCTGCATCTAACAGGTATAGAGATAAAAGCCCCTCATTTTCATTACTAACGTAACAGTGACATAGCACTACCACTATCATGTTTCAACATCATTAGCAAAATAAGCCGCGAGTTTTTGCTCATCGAAAAACCCACACGTGCAAGAGCTGCACACTTAGTGAAAAGCAGATAATCACAGACTGAACGGTAGTTCAAGCCCTGTGTTAACAGTGACTTCTCTTTCTTATGGGAAAGCCAAAAATTCGACCCCCCATAGAATCAAAACCCCTGATCTGATTGAGATAAAATTTGGCACGGTTGATTATGTCGGCAAGATGACCCCTCATGCAAAATTTCATGTAAATCCCTCCAAGGGGGGCTTCCCGGCAAATGGGTGAAATATACGCAAAAAATTTTATAGCCATATACCTTTTTTTTTAGTCAACTCACCTACAGGTCAGACCCTTCGGCGGATTTTTGTGCGCAATGGCTCAAACAACGCAGTCTCACGCAAGGATGTGCCTTTTGGGGGTTAAAAAATTTGAAATTAATATTTAACGTATTTATTCGCAAAAATTGAAAAAATTACAATGGCGCCTATGGGAAAAATTAAGCAATTCTTTAAACGGTCATAACTTTGGCTGTGTATAAGATAGAGTTGTAATTTTTGGTTTTACGGTATGGTTTTCGGGGATGGAGAATCTAACGGTGTCATTTAGTTTTACCCCGGACCCTCCCTGGTTGCCATGGCAATGAAATTTGGGACAAAATGCGCTATAACTCGGCTTGCGTAGGAGATTTTTGCGCCTATGGGGGGTTTTTGGGGATGGGCCATCGAATGCTGCCAATTGCATTTTTCCCTGACTGACCCCCATTGCCATGGCAACGAAATTTGGGACAAAATGGGCTATAACTCGGCTTGCGCAGGAGATTTTTGCGCCTATAGGGGGGTTTTCGGGGATGGGCCATCAAATGCTGCCAATTGCATTTTTCCCCGACCGACCCCCGTTGCCATGGCAACGAAATTTGAGACAAAATGGGCTATAACTCGGCTTGCGTAAGAGATTTTTTCGAGATTTTTGCGCCTAGGCCTACAGGGGGGGCGTTTCGGGA
>Ga0209367_1008071_pt1 | contig 14428 bp, 11 predicted proteins | sample WorMetLIZISLAND2_FD_187412 | JGI IMG/M metagenome (GOLD analysis project Ga0209367, IMG submission 187412) | Marine gutless worms symbiont microbial communities from Max Planck institute for Marine Microbiology, Germany - Olavius geniculatus... ... | reverse complement strand
GACGCATGCTGGTGATGAAGAACACTGATCGTGATTCGCATTTGACACATGTAACATTTGGTCAGCTGCTCTATTGACCATTACTGGTCTCGCCAAAATATCTGAAACTCGGGGCCTACAAACATCTTCAGTGGCCGTCAGCAGTGGCCGCTCATGAATAAGGGCCTTATTGCGATGGCGTCTGATGCCAAATTTTGGGGGCAATGCTCTAACCAAAGGCCTTGAGCTGGCCGGAGAGAGATAACCAGCACCTAGTCTCTTCCCCGGCTCAGCTTTGAACGCATCAGACGGATGAGTTGCAGAATCTGACGAGTCGCAGTCGGAATGGCGTGATGACGCTGAACTGTTGTGCTCACGGCCTGGAACAGTCAGCTGCAGAAGCAAAGGCTGATAAGGCAACGTCGACAGCAGCGGTTCGATGGTCGCTGTGTCAGGTCCAAGTTCGCCCAGCAAATCATGACCGACGTTCCGATCGCCTGTCCGCTTGCTCCGCACTGATTCATACACCAGCCGTTGATGCACTCCGACAGACTCTGGCGATGTCGCTCGCCCAGACATACGATGGCGATGACGTGCTTCTGCAGCTAGCCCGTCCGATGCGCTGGCCCTTGACTGACCTCGTGCTCTCCTCGTCCGCAACAATTCTTGCTCTCTCCTCACAAGCACAATTTCACGATCAATAGAATCATCATCAGACAACAATCGATTATCATGACAACTAACATTAGACTTAATACTAGAAGCCTTCATATCCTGGGCCTCGGCCATATCGAAGTCGACCAATACCCTATACAACTCTTCACAATCAAACAAAAAAAGGGCTTTATGTTTTTGCCCCACGAGCGGGCGCCAGTTGTGACGTTTGCCCCCAACGCAGCTAAGTCGACTTAGCTGAGGGGTCCACAACAATCTCGTAAAGATCGGGTGGGTCCTTGATTTAGCCTAGACGTAAGACTGAAGGCCTCTAGTTTTAAAGTTATAACTAGTAATTATTACTTATTAATAATAAAGGGGACTATTTGTGAGAGAGTAATCCGCCAGAGTAATCCGCCGGAGGAATCCTGGAGTAACTCTACTAGAGTAATTAGCCTAGATGACAAAACAGACACGAGATTTTATTGTGAATAAAGTCGGAATTCTACCGAACAATATTTAATGAACGTTAGACCCAGAACAGACAATTTGTAGTAGCGATAAAAAAAGTCCAATCGACGTTTATAAGCAATACGCACTCAAAAGAAAGTCATACACTTTATCATATGCACTCTAAAAGAAAGTCCTACACTTTATCACGCCATTTAACAGCATTTTAGCAGTTCTTGCAGTTAGAAAGCGGTCAAAACGTCGTTACACGCGAAACACACACAAAAAAAGAAAGTCCCGTGCTCTGTCATCAATTTGACAGCATTTTAGCAGTTCGTACAGTTAAAAAGCTATCAAAACAACGCCTACACGCGAAACACACCTTTGTCACTGGTGGTGGAAGTATGTGACATCCTAAACCACTCCGACAGCAATCTAACTAACATAACTCTTCGACAAGTCACCAAAACTAGAGCCAAAGCAAGAGCAAGAACAACAGAGAGAGAGAGAGAGAGAGAGAGAGCTCTCTCGGGCTACCCCGCCATTTTATATCACGCTTACTCGGAGTAATCTGTGAGGTCAAAGAGTAGGTCAAATAGAGTAACTCTGACCAATCACAATTTACTTATCTAGGCCAGTTCGAACAAGACAATTAGAGATGCGCGGAATGATAAATTTAGAAATATTTAGTTATTAAAATAAATAAAGGATGTGCTGGGGCCTAACTGTTACAGAAACAATTTTGCTCTCCCTCTCTTCCCCTTCCCCTCCTATCACGAAGCCAATGACTGCTGCTAACAACTTCTACACTGCATGTGCTGTTCTGGACGATCTACATTCAAGCATACATACAAAACTATTCTTCAGCTGGCAGTTTAATACAGGGTGACGCTTAAAAAGTGAAACATATACTTTACACATATATTTACTCTATCGTGAATTGAGAAACAATTAGCCTCAGTCACTGTAGTAAGTACGGTCATGTTAAACCCTTTTTGCACTAATTGTAACTTGGGTTAGTAATATATTACATTAGCTTTCTACATGTACAGGATGTAGATAGTATAACGAATGCATCAAAATGAAATGCTCCACCTTATTTTAGACCACCCTGTACAAAACGAGACAAACTGACGTCATACATACTAGTCAAAATATTTTTTTTCTGCAAAATGCTATATCAACTAATTAATGCCAATACATGTAGTGCAAATGGCATGAAATATAGCATCATAGTAAACTGATCTGCAACAGAATTAAGCAGGCAGAGTGAACTGTTTAGTTGGCATATAATCGCACTTTCAATGCTGGGTTTGTTCACATATGTAAAGATAAATAAACACAGTAACAACCAATAGCAACATGCTAAATGACACAAAAATACAATATCAATACATAACTGCTATGAAAACACATGTCCAACAGTAATAGGCCTACTCTGTTGGTCCTAAACTTAATATAAGATCTCAGGCTTAAAACAGTTTCTTCCTGTCTGGCTCAGCTACAAAGAGACCAAATGCACAACGACTAAGATAACCAAAAGAAACAACTGAAACTAATATAACCTACTAGCAACAATTCAACCTCCTCTTCTAGAAAAACTATATTTAATTCATGAAGCTGTATTTCTCCTGACTTAAACACAGTTATACACTGAATCATACAACACAATATAACTCAACCGGTATATGGTCAAAATTAAGTGATTGCTTATTGCACCAACATACTCCACTGACTGAATATTGCAGTAACAAGAATAAATAAATAAACAAGACAAAATCAACATAGATCCATAAACGAATACTGGTAAATACAATAACAGAGCAGACAAACATGAGAAATGAGCAAATCACAGTCATGTCTATGGACCAATCACAACATCCGAAAGCCTGAGCATCTACACCAATTTAAATTTCTCAGCCATCTAGGACAGTAAAAGTTGATAGGAGTTAAGGTCTAAATTATACCAGATAAGCACCTTCCTCTCCAGTTGCTTACAAATGCAAATGTAAAACCCGGCAACTGTATGTACATGAAGCCCTGGAATAGAACGCAAAAAAGGTTACAAAAAGGATAAAAAACAAAAGGGAAAAATGAGGGCTAATGAGAAAAAAAGAAAAATGGGAAACATGACACAATAACCTAAAAGAGGATAGACACACCTGGTACCCGGCAAAAAAATAGGAAATGTAACACAAAAGCCTAAAAGGGATAAACGCCCCTGGCACTCGGTAATGATAGCTGCACATGTTACTGGGCTAAGTTGCAGCATCAGCAGCAGCAGGGGCGGTAGCGGCAGGGGTCGTAGCAGACGGAGTGTGGAGAAGAAAGTTGCAACTGATGTGCAAAGGGAATGGCGCTGAACGATCAATTGTCATAATCTCAGATTCCTGTAGAACATACATACACCGTGTCCCAAAATTAGCAACACTCCTGCACATAAATTACTGTAAAATTGTTACCAGCAATATTTGACAGATTTCTACAAAATTTGAAACATTCATGGAGACAATCATTCTGAACTAGTCCTTTAACTTTTTGCTCAAACTGGCCACCTTTGGCCTCGATGTAAGCTCTTAGTCTTAAGACGGGTACACAGCTGCTTGATCCCTTTGCCAATAACAAAGTAACAAACATAAGTTTAACTCTAATGTAAACAAACTCTGACATCATAACAACGTTACATCGAGCACACGTGGAAAAGTGCGGTCGTCATAACAGGTATGACAATAAGCATGCCTAATATTACAATAGTGCAGTGCACGATATGTCATTGAAATTTATGAACTACAAATTGAATTATGCGTGTTTGAAGCAAGGAATGCCACTAATTTTGAGATTCAGTGCACATGCCGATGACAAACTCTTCATCAATCATTAATTAATCATCAATCAAACCAACCAATCAGAGTTGCATTAACAGCAGAGCTACTTCAAGGGAAAGCACACGTCTTTCACATGAAGGTAAGATATCTTCCCTCATGCACGTAATTTATCTAACACTCAATGTATCAGTATGGTGACATTCGCATTCATTTTGGTTGCACTTGCAGTTATAAGTAGTGCAACTATGGGTCTTACGTAAGATGAGGGTATAGTCAAGGGTGAGAATTTGTCTGGAAGGTCACTTGTCTTAAAGGGCTCTAGTGCGGGGTAGTGTTAGTCTGGGGAAGAGCTACTGACTGGTGGGGGACATGTCCGGAGGATGAATGTCCAGACACCCTTTCACATACACAAAACTTCACAATTTACAAACTTGGCACACAAGTATCTTACTTGGTCTTTTTTCAGTGTCAGGAGTTTTGTACCGGTCGACTGCAGAAACAGCAACCGACTTCGCTGACTCAAAGACGAAACCGTTACTCTGTGACAGCAATGACAACAACAATAATTGTTTTCACAATGCAACTGTCAATGTATTACCAACAAGTCGATGATGATTATCAAATAAAACTGCAGATATGTCAATGCTGCAAAAACCATATTACAAGAAGATTTCTAACAAAAATTTTCTACCTATACAAAAATTTTCACAAACATTTCTATGATCAATCGACTGTACTGCGTAGCAGTAAAACTATTACAGGGCAGAACACAAGAACAAAGCAACATTCTAAACCTGTACATAAGGCAGCGAAACTGTTGCTGACTAGCAGCTCCCTGAGACCGGCGAGTTACCACGTTTCTCTTCAACGATAGTGTCCTACACATATCCACGTAACCAGTGACTTATACACTTGTTGGTACACCTTATTCAAAATCACAGCGACCAACCACAATTTCATAAATCAAACAGACTGAAAATAGAAGTGTCAATCTCACACATTCCTATCTAGTTGCAATACTCTCGGTCTTCAGGCAGTGTCTCAAGACTTTCCTGTTTCTTCGCTGACATGGTCCGCCAGGACCCAGAGAACCACATTATATCTAGAGATATAACGTTTGTCATTTTGTTATTTGGTGACAATGACAAGAACGATGACGAGTTTAATTTCACAACAACTTGCACTGTCACACTTGCTCGCAAATGAGCTCACATGTGCTATTATTGTAGATGTAAATGCAGGTTTTATAGCAATAATGTATAATTAAAAACCTCAACAACATCAACAACCAAGTATCAACGGTACACGTCAGCCAATATACGCTGTACAAATTAACATTCTACTTACTTACTTACTTACTGACATAAGAACATAATTACAGACCGGCCGTTGAGTGACATGAGTAGATCAAAGCCAAAACTGAAACCAGTCCAACGCCAGCAGTACTGCAACATAACACGATGCCATTAATCACTGCATGAGAAACGAACTGCATCTCATAACTTCAACGAGGGACTGACTGATATCAAACATTCATCATAGCTTCTTCTTTTAGTGAAACTGCTGATACAGCAGATTTACGACAGTCTCTTCTAAATGCTCACCAAATGCTCCTATATTCAGCCGCTTCTTCTCTGTCAGCGTGAAATGCAGAATCATCTAGATCCGATTAATAGGTCATCCATCATCATCACTAAAGCTAGCAATCTGCTATGTTTTCCAGTAGCGGTCAACAAGGTGGCTGTGGCAGACGACCAAAGGCATTCACTGTTTCGAGATTGCAACATTACAGAAATGTGATGATGCTAGACACAGAAACTGACCTCATTGAAAGAGAGTATGATGCACGTATGCATATGATGTTCTATTTTGTTTACAAATGATACAAAAACCCCTTCTCTGCCAGGAGATCAGGAGTCAGGAAGACCACACAAGAATCAAGACGGAACATTAGCCAGGTATGCAACAAACAGAGAGTTACTGACATCACCAGCAGCTTGTATGACACGACCACAGCGGAACGAATGCTTCAGGAATACAGCTTCATCCACTGACTTTGGCCTTTGACAAAGTACAAGCAGAATTCCTTACCAGTCATATTAACCCCAAACTACTTTTATTACTTTCCTCATTACTTTCAACAATATGTTTTAATAACTTATCCTCAGAAAAATTTTGATCAGTTATAAATGACACACACATATGCAGCTTTCATCATGACGTTTCTTTACCCCCGCATGTATCACATTTCACCTTAATTAACACAGCAAACCAATTATTTATGGGACAGTTGTGGAGCAATTTATTATACTCAGTAATAATAATAAATAAATTTTTAATCCCTAATTTTTCAAAAACTAACGATTACTTATCATTAATTCTGAGTAAAAACAAAACTCCGATAACTGTCAAAACATCTTATGTAGTATGTTTTTACATAAGATTATCACTTATTCAGCTAATGGCTATTACAAATGCAGCAAAACAACTAAGAATTTTTTCACATGGTATTAATCTACACTGATCGATGAAAAGTAAATATAACCCATCATAAGTAACAAATCAAATGCAGCTAGTGACAATATACTGAGAAATAGAAGAGTATGATACATGTAAAACAGACCCAAGGTCTCGGCCACCATCAACCTGCAGCATTGCAAGCCACTGGGTTCTGTATGCTTCCAACAACCATTCTGCATCATCATTTATCATCATCATCGTCATCATCATCATCATCAGCAGCAGTAGCAATACCAATACAAAATACAGTTTACACATGGAATAATGTAAAAAAAAGCTAAAGAAATAACTGGTGAACATCAAATCGACCATCAATAAACATGAAAGTAACCAACACATTCAAAAACATCACAACACAATTATAAAATATTGACTAAGAGAGATTAACAAACCCTAATACTTTTGATCGTTGCATAATTGGCCAATTTTTCCAACATTACTCCTAATTAAAAAAAAATTTCTAAAGGTTTAGTTTGGAAATTGCTGGAATGCAAAATTTTTGAGGGCAAATGCTCCTCAAGTCACTCAGCAAAAAGCTTCAACAAAGTAACACTAAATACTTTACACTAACATTGCACAATTCTAAAACGGTTCAAGCAATAACTATCACTAGAGACCAAGCCTCCGTTCTGTACATGTAAATTGTATACACAACTTTATTCCCAAAACTAAATTAACCAGAATACTATGTCAGTTGTTGGCCCAGTGCCGTTACAATATGTGGTCATCCACCTAAAACTGCACAACCCAAATACTAACCAAGACACTGAACCTTTGAATTGAATATTGGCAACTGGTTACTCGTGTTCTGGGAAACGTACATGCCAATTTTGGTTTTTCTATACCTTTGTTGTTTTTAAGTCAGGAACCTGTGCAGGACAGATGCAATGCAGCTTACAGGGACTGCAAAATGCACAGTCACTCACACACATACCACGTGGCAGAATGTGATCACGTTCAACAACTAAAGCCGAGCCGTATTCCATGATGACGTAGTTAAGACGCAGACATCGAAACACGTCGACGTAACTCAATCCTTCAGCTGTCTTCAGAAAACATCCTTCAGCACTGGCACTCCATTCCTCAGCTTCACATAGCAGCAAACAGTCAAGATGTCAAGACCAGAACTTACACTTTCAGCTTCAGCTTCATCAGTGCAGTCCCAGTCTCATACTTTTGGCCTCAAATGGAAGTCTGCCAGTCTCTAACTGATCTTGATGTGGTACATTCCGTTTTAGTTTTAAACTTTCTGTACACTTTGTGACTTAGGGTGCATTGCATCAACGTCGTTCAATTCTGAACTCGGGTCAAATTTGAACTTGATCCTAATTCAGCTGTATATCTATCTCACGTCTCCATGCATTTACTTTTCTTACAAAAAGCGTCATTTTTTTCCCAATAAAAACACCTTTTTGTGATATATTTGGATCGACTGTAAATGACAACAGATGAAAGCATTTTTCACGGTTCACATCAGACCAGTGTGCATTCTACACACACTGACTACGTAATATACACCTCAGCTGTAAACTCTTAAAATACATGTTAAAATATAATAAACAAAATGCACACAAACACCTCGTACAAATCTATATCAAAGTTAAGAACAGTGCACAGTGACAGACGTGAAACAGCAAGCCACCTTTAGATTGAAAGAAGCTGTCAGTATCATGAAGAAGCTCTAGACTGTTGCCAGTCCACGAAGTAGCACACAGCTTTAAGAACAACCACTGCACACATACATATCATGTACATGCCAATGTATCATGTATAGCATGTATCAGTAAAAACTCGACTGTTTTTACACACCACGATATATACACTGTGTCTCAAAAAAACTGGGACCACCGACATTTTCGACTGTAACTTTAAAAGCTATTATTGGATTTTGATAGTTTTTGGTACGAGTATTCCAGACACAACTTGCCATCAAATGACCATTCCGTTTCCCACCTCACTCAATGTATGCTTCTGCACTACCTAGGGAAATCAGATCAAATGAAATATGTGTTGAAATAAACAGAAAACCAGAAAAAAACATCCCCAACATTATCGATCGTAACTTGAAGAAAGATTAGCAGATTTTAATAATTTTGGCAGAAAAATGTCCGACACCACTGGCTATTAAATAAGTGTTTTAGTTTCTACCTCAACCAGCGTCTACTTTTGCACTACCTGAAGAAATCAGACCAGCATAATACGTGTTAAAATGACTGAAAAAACGTTGATAAATTCCATCTATCCTAATCTGTGGATCCCAACAGCCGGTCTATTACAAGGTTTGACTGTCGTGCAACAGAATGTCTACCAGACAAAGTTTAGGAATGTTTGTGAAGTCAAGAAGTGACTGATACAGTGGATTGATACTGCTGTCAATGAACTGAGAAAGCGTCTCCTTGCTTGTGTTCACATAGTGAGCCAGCACTTCAAGTAATTTTACTGCAGGCAGTTAAAAAATGGACAACTGGATGAAATGTCAGCCAAAGTGTCAGAAATGTGAACAAATTGTGTTTTTACGTGTTATGTTAATTAAGCAATCATATCGCGTCGGATAAAAAAGTGATATTTTGCTGGTTGTGTTTTCCCCAAGTAGTGCAGAAACAAAAGTTGAGTGAGGTAGGAAACTGAATAGTCATTTGATGGCAAGTTGTGTCCGGAATATTCTTGCCAAAAATAATCAAAATCTGACAACTGGTTTTAAAGTTACAGTCGAAAATGTCGGGAATCCCAGTTTTTTTGAGACACAGTTTATGTATAAAACAACATTACAAAACACAGGCAAGTGACCAATGACCAGCACAATTCAAGTTTTCTTAATTGTTCCAATAACAAAAAAATAGATACATACAAATAAAGCATTACCATTTAATAAATAAAAAACTGCAATAAAAAAGTAAAGCATGCCATGCCCCTCCGGGGTGTAGGCGGGGTGCTCATCTCCATTACTGAGGCCTGTGAGCCCGTAGGTGGATAGACCACTGAGTCTGTGACACATGGCCAGTGCGATGCCAGACCTATGGTTACCTCTCCAGCCGCGGGGCATCACCGCCCTTTGGCCTGTACCAAATTATACTGCTTAGTGAACAGAGACACGTGTGTGAACAACTTACCCAAGGTTGTTACCTGAAAGAGTTCCAAGCCCGAGTCAATCCACCAGTCTGGCCCGTTACCGTTACACTACCAAACCACACTGCAATGGGAGTCCAAAACCCACTGCAACTGATGGCATAAAGTGAAGTGGCATTAGTATGCCAGTTACACCAGTAGAAACAATCAGTATACTAAACATTAGTGCTGAAAGTCTTAGGCAATGCAGAATACACCCTGGTGCATTATTTTTTGAGTTTCTATTGTAAGTCAAGTTTTACACCTCAGTGTTGCAGATCTTGGTGAATCCAAATGCTAAATTTAGAAAACTAAAACCTGGCCTGTCCATTCTCAATATACAGCTCACAAAATTAGATACATACTCTGTTTAAAAAATGAATCTACAGTAGACTTTCTACAATCAAGCAAACAAGGCATAATCAAGTGAAAAAATCACAACCTTACGCAGCATGGAATAGACATCGGTTTCTATCTGAATGACCAAGAGGTTATCACATGACACCAATGCAGCCATCAGTTCTATACTGCAATTAGTAGACACAATGATTACACACCATGTCTGAAAAAAGAGTCTACACTTTTCCTGAATAACTTCAAGAAATTTAAACTTAATTTAATAATTTTTGGCACATATTATCGTTAAAAACATCTAAAATTTATCTTCAAAATTTACTTCTCGCTACATATAGCTAATGTAATCGTGACATCATCGAAAGCGCTATTTTTGTGGTAAGATAATGTCTAGATGAGCCTCTGCAATATGAAAACAGAAAAATTGATGAAAAAAATTGCAGTAAAAAAACCTGAGAAATTGTTGGCATAAAAATAAATTACTTTTTATCAAATTTTTTTTACCTAGTCTTGTTTTTCGCCATGTTAAGCATAGCCATCGCATGCACTACATTATTGCGCAGCAACTGTTATCACCAAGCTGAGTCATTTCTGCAGCATGTGTTAGCATCGCAATAGTGTGCATTTGTAATGATATTGCTGACTCGAAAGTGGGCTAATAGCAAGTTATGTTACCGTTGCTGACAACTGTAACAGCTACAGGCTATAAAGACTATTTTTCTGCATTTCTGTTTATTTTGGTGTGGAGTAGAAAAAAAATATGACGAGTGTTTTATTTTACATGGTAAAGTGGCATCAGTATTCAGGTAAAGTGGAATATCAGTTCAATGTCAGTTGCACGTTACTTTTTTAATGTTGCCTACAAAAAATTATGAACATATTTTTAATTTTGTAAAAGTTATTAACCGAGACAGTGTTAGCTTTTTCACCTCGGATACAATAAAAACAGCATTTTTGATGACATCATAATTACGTCAGCTCTATGTAGTGACTTGACATTATAAAGAGAAAATTTTTCAGCAGTTTAATAAAGTGAATATTCAAGGCGACTCATGCCAAAAATTATGAAAATAGGTTTAAGTTTGCCAAAGATATGTCGAAAATACCATACACTCTTGTTTACCGGACACAATGTATTTATCACATTTATCACACCAGTGCTAATACGAGTTCACACAATAAATATAAATGAACATTATTGCTTGCTTTATTGTTGGCAAACACAGAAGTCCTGAAATTTGATAATAAAATTACAGCTGCAGACAGTATTACAATGCATTATTATGCAGCTATTCTGCTAGGCCACACAATAGATCTATCTTGCCTGTATATTTACAAAATCTTAAGTAAAAAACAAGGTGTAGAAAAACCAAAATTATTGCAAATGTTTCCCTCAACAGGATTAACCAGTGTGTCACTTTTCAGTTCAAAAGATTGAAGATCAAGCCTACTGGATGGCAAAGACCTCAAGAAATTGACACAAACATGGCTAGCATGTGACCTAATTTACTGTGAATGCTGAAATGTTACCAGTATGTAATGCAAAAGCAGACATTCAATACATCAGCAGTGAGCCACTGACACCTAAAGTTGCTTGTTCTGTGCCATGGACAAACATCTGGCAACACAGACATGCCTGATGTTCTGAAGCAGTTCGGCAGACTGAAGCGGCAGAAGCGTCTTCTCGAGCCAATCAATGCAAGACTGCACAAGCCTTGACTGGCCATACATCACTCCCGCTGAGTGGTATAGACACACCGTCTCAGAACTGTGACACAAAATGCACAAATCAGTCTCAGTGCTGTGACACACGGTATACAAATCAGTCTTAGCACTGTGACAGACAATGCACAAATCACATATGAACACACCGTCTCAGCACTACAACACACAATGCAAAAATCGGTCTCAGTGCACAAATCAGCCTACGCACTGTGGCACACAATGCACAAATCACAGTCTTGGTGTAATGACAGACAATACACAAGTCACGTCACAGGACAACATGGGTGAAAGTTAAAGAAAACCACTTCCCTGAGATAATGCGATAACATTTTTTTTGGTTAAAACTTGCTACAAAATGGAAATGTTACTTCTCTGGTACACAGATATGACACCCACAAGCATTTAAATAAACTAACAGCAGCACACCGAGTACTCAGTATACTAGTGACAATGAGCAAGAACTCACTCAATGTTTTCCACCATCACATTGGTGCATTCTGTAATTAGATCCTCCTGAACACAGACAATCCACAGAAAAATATAACATTCAGCACACAATACACAGCAACCAGCAGTAGTTCTAACATTTACCACCAAACTAATATGCTGACACTTTCTGCTAAATACTACATAAAATAGAAGTCATTTATTATGCAGCTATCCTAATGGTACTGGCCCGCTATTTCAAAGGATAGGGTTAAGGTTAGAAGGTTAGAGTTGGTCAATAGCAGACCTTCGGAATAGTAATCCTTTGCAACAGCGAATCCAAATCATCCTAACAGGTCACATTAAAGCTCTTGCCTGTCCCAGTGTCCACACATACATCGGCCTTTTCCATAAACTCCTAACTCCACAAAAAAACGAACCACAAAAAAAATCAAAACTGGTGGGAATGTTCCCCAGGATAGAGTAACCAGTTTGCCATTTTTTAACTAAAAACATCAAAGGGTTAGTATTAGGACTGCACATTGCAGTGTGTTGGTATGCACAGCCAGACATGTTGTGGAGCACTGGGCCGACAGTTTCGCTTGTCAGAAAGGAACAACATTAGAGCTGAATACACATACAAGACTGAACAATGTAGCCGCTGCTAAGATGCCTGTCACATTCTTGCGAGTGATTTCCACATCATCTTGATATAGAGATCCAAATGTACTCACGAGTGCTGCAACAAGAAAACAATGACACAATGTACGAGGCACAAACCCACAATGCACAACACCCACCCCAATCTCCCAAACCCAGTATTCAGTAAATTAACAAGTAATTTAAGAGCAAGGCTCATGAGATGCATGACAGCCTTAGCACTTGCTGTTTGCGAGTTGTCCAGGTCTATCTCCAGCCATGTCAGTGCAATTCACTTATGAAATGTGTACCACAGCCGAAAATTGCAAAAAATACTAAAACCCCCTATTTTAGGAATTCAAGGTGTGATGGACAGACAGACGGACAGACACCTCGATGGTGGCTAAGACGCACGAAGCATTACATGGTGTCGCGCGTAAAAATTGCAAAAATTTTGATATTTGGTTTAACGATACTAGATAATACAGTGATAATGAAATCAATTATCAACATATTAACATATGAACCCGGCCATACTCAGCACGGACTCAATTAGTTTCTAAAGGTGTACGTCTGCAGGTTATACAGATATGTGCAGAGGTTCTCTAGAAAGCCAATTTCAAACAGTTTCTTAAGATAGTCCTGTTAAGCCTCTACCAGTGTGACCAGTGCACTAGGAATTTATAACATTGCATGCACTATACAAATCTCATGTTTGACATACTTTCGCTTACATGTAATTCAGACAAACACAGCACACACACGGTGTCTGGCTTTTTCGCCACTTTGCCGGTTCGCCCCCTGGCTTGTTCGCCCCCTGGCTCGTTCGCCCCCTGGCTTGTTTGCCCCGGGCTGATTCACCCCCTGGCTCGACCCCCTGGCTCTTTTGGGGCGAACGAGCCAGAGGGTGAATAAGCCAGGGGGTGAACCGGCAAAGGGGCGAAAAAGCCATAATTCACACATACCGTCTTTAGTAATGTTGTCATCAGGAATGTCAATGCAAACAGTTTTCTCATCAGCCTCCTTCCACTGACCACTAAACATACTGCTGAAGTATCCACACTAAATGAAACAAAATACAGTCAGTTCAACATACTGAGTACGAACATGGAGTCTGCTGAAAACATAATATCACTATTGCAATTCGTAAAGTCCTAACACTCAGCTAAAAATCTGATCTCTGTTGTGAAATCATAAACGCTGTGCATCACACACCAGGTTTAGGCTTAAAATCAGAACAAAACTGTAAAAATATAATAAAAATTGTAACAAGTGTTACATTTTAATGTGTAAGATTAGCAAACCTGCCGGAGCATAACTTTATGTAGATGCCACATGTGGCCCAGAGCATAGATACAGACATCACTACCTTCTCCATTCACAAACAACGCCTTGTAAATGTGCTCGCTTGACTTCATTTTGCACCTATAACACATGCAACATTTAGTATACTGAAATCAGTCAGTGTTATGAGTGACTTCTCACAAGTTACAAAATAATGCATTATATCTATTATATACTATAACTGTAGTGTTCATAAATATAGTAAAAATTGCGTTTGTGCGACTGCCACAAGCTACTTGTGACTTGTAGAAACACAATGAAAGCACTACTGTTTGCTAACTGGGTAATTTCACTCTCCAGTTAATACGATACGCACTTTTTCTTGTTTCTCACACTTCCGTCATCACAAGCTTCTGCATCCAAACTTGCGTCACTATTAGTTCGCTTTCGGCTGGTACGTACAGACA
>Ga0209367_1008069_pt1 | contig 14429 bp, 12 predicted proteins | sample WorMetLIZISLAND2_FD_187412 | JGI IMG/M metagenome (GOLD analysis project Ga0209367, IMG submission 187412) | Marine gutless worms symbiont microbial communities from Max Planck institute for Marine Microbiology, Germany - Olavius geniculatus... ... | reverse complement strand
GCCACGGTCAAACTCACTCGCGCAATTTCTGTAGATTTAAATTAGACATTTAACCTCGCATATATAATAGGTCGATTTGAGCTTCATAAATATATGAAATTAATGCGTGAATTCAAACGAAATGCGGCATTAAGTTACGTTATGCGAAATATTTTAATCTATCAGTGCCCGCAGTGACGTCATGACCCTAGCCCATATAGATCATGAATATTAATGGCTAGCCGACGACGTCATCATTCTAGGCTAGGCGTTAGGCCTATAGACGTCATGAATATTAATTCATGGCGTCTATAAGCTAAACTCATGACGTCATCGCAGACCGTCATGGCGGCGCGTTTTCTACGTCGTTTTCGTAGAACGTCGACTTCAAAGGTAAATTTTTCCATGTTGACAAAACGCTGAGCGCCGATATTACTGTCAAAGTTATCATAAAATTCTGCACTTTCAGGAAAATGGACAAAATGTATATGTTAATTTTGGTGACTACGGACCTTTAAGCTCCCTCCCCTGTAACAGACTGCTATGTTAAGCACTGCTTAAAGTCATATAATCAACTGCACTATAGAAATATGCTTATTATTATCAACCATGTTAATTACGAGAATTTGCATATTTTTACAGGTATTTTACACAGTTTATTTGTTGTTTGTTTGCAACTGCAGAAGTATTTTCCAAAGCACCGCCCATCATATGATTACCAGGAGGAGATAGCCAACCTTGGTCGGCGGTTTCTTGGTTCATCGAAGTGAGTTTTGTTAATGCACATACTGTTTTTCACTCCTCGCACGCTATGTTCCTAACCTAGTGAAGAGGAGTATATGAGATCAGTGTAATATTGAGGACTGATCGACGACCGACTGACCGAGGACCGACCTCTGTTCTTGGAAGAGCCTTCCTGGAAGAACTTCAAACGGCCTGTGATTGCACTGCTGTTTTGTAGGGAATGGGAAAGTCCACGAATAGTGTCATCAACTGCAACTTTGAATAGCAGTCGTGATATTGATACAATGGCAATTCCTCAGGGTTAGTGCAACTACGATATGTAATGCAATGTTGCAGTATGTTAACTGTAGTTGTTCTGTAACTGACATAATTCTTTCACTTCGCAGTGCAACTTAGTGTTTGTTGACAGAAGTGAACACTGCTGTTCTCTGGTATGACAATGCTAGTTTCAGATTATGATCTATTATAATTTATGTGCCGTCCGTTTTTTGGTTGAAATTATTGTCACTGTCATCTCTCACACTGTTTCGTCACCCATAGTTCAATCAGTGTGCCTCTCATCCAAAACAGTGATTTTGAAATTATTACATATCTCTGACTTGAGCATACAATGTCCATCTAGATTATGTTGCGGCTGTTTATTGTGTTTTTGTATCTTGTTTGCGTTGTTTTAGTCACATCAACATGGGAGGTGCCTTCACAGCCAAAGAACATACAGAATGAGACTAATAAAGCTGCCAGTAGTTCTCAGGCTGATGACGAACTGGATTTGCTGTTCGACCCTCAACTGCAGTGCTTTTATGATCCAAAGACATGTAAATATTACAAACTGATCATGTGATACATGAATGCTATATTGTTATTACTTTCAGCTTTTGTTTTCAGTGATAGTATGCAGCTACTTGTTATTCATTGACTACGTCTGTCTAGTCATACTGACACATCAAGATGAAGTCACAGCTGTATAATTTCTCGTCAAGTCGTGTGACTAGTTTGTTACTGCATATGTGCTCTGACTGCCTTTGTTAACTATCGTCACTTGTTAGTTATGGAACTGCAGAAACGGTAACCATTAACCTCTTTAAGTTTTCTGCATGTTTGTTATCAGTGACCTGCAGTGTGCCTGATGATCAAGTCATTCCATTTACTGTTGATTTCCGCAGTGTTTGGCAACTGTAAGCCTGTGATCCTTGTATTGTGTGCTGCAGTTTTTATGTTTACTGTGAAAACTTCAAACAGAAGCTGTGTCCTTTATAGATGCCAGATCCTGGATACAGGCTGGGGATCAAGGTAACTTGTACTAATAGAAGCCGGGTTCCAGTAAGAGGCCAGGTCCCAGACTGGATATAAGACGAGTCCAGATATACGGCAGTATGACTAGGATACCGGCTGGTATATGTGATACATAGGAAATACTTTTCAGAATCTTTTGGGTCAAAATTAGGGGTCAAGACTTTATACAAGCTGGGTCCAGGATAAACCCCAAATACTGGATACCAGCAGAGGGTCAAGGAAACTTGTACTAGCCAGAAGCTTCTGTTCGAAGTTTTATGGTAAAAAAAACAATGTGTACTTCAACAGTTTTAATCTTTTCTCAGCTTGTATGCTTATGCATTAATGTGTAATTTGCATTCAGTACAGTAACCAGTGGCAGTGTGAAAGTTTGTGCTGCCCATGGTACATTAGTTGCCATACCACTATTATTCAATTAGTGGCACTAGAATTTCCAAGTTTAGCAATTTTACTTCATCTTGCAGTAACATAGATAGCTATTAAAATTAAGCCAATTTGTAGTTTAAAACAGTTTCAGTTGTTTTATCATTATCATTAAGCAGTATGAATACTCTACTAAAAGAGCAATAGCAATGCACTGGACTGCAGTTCCAGCCAGTGCATGTCTGGTATCTGTCCTCTTTCAGTTCTAGCAAAACCACTGACTGCATGTCCTGATTTGGTTGGACTTAAGCATTAACAAAAATTCTGTGCTTCTGTTGGTAGCCAGCAAAAAAAATTAGGGATGGGGTGGTGGAAAATTTGTTTCATTATTTATTTTTATATCATGATGTGATGCGTCATGTAATATTACCCAACAGCTCATAAAAAACAAACTGACACACTGAAGAACTTAAGCAAAGATACTGCAACATTTCAGGCTAGATGAAAACAGTATTTTTCAGTAAAATTTTGAAAGCATACAAAAAGCTGCAGTGATATTTTTGAAGGTCAAAATTTTTGGGATGCAGGTTTTTCTAGGGACAGACAGCAACAGGAAGCACAGGAATTTTTTTAGGCCTAAACACATCTGCAACGCAGGTCAGAAGCTTACAGCAAAAGTAATGAAACTTTGACAGAACTAAGTATTTATTTCAATGCACTCTCAAGCCATACCTCACAGGGTAGTAACTTACACAGTTCACACTATCCTAAAATGCACAAGTTTTAGCTCTACTAAAAATGCTAGCAAACAGGTTCAAGATTTGTCAAACATAAGTCTGTTAAGCTTGCAGAGGGTTTCGTAGGACAAGAATGACAGAATCTCCACGAAGGAACATCTTTGAGATGTATCGGTCCTTGTTGACAGGCTTGGACTTCTTTTTGCCTTTACCAGTTTTTGGTACCTCGGTCCACATCTCTTTCACATTTTCCATCACCATATTGCAGTGCCTGAAACAACATAATACCTTTGTCGTGTAATATTCCAAAATACAGAATTACTACTATTTCCTGTTGCACAAAGAGTGCCACACACTGTCTCAGGACTCTTGGGTGATGGCCTACCATAGCTCTGGGCTGCCACTACCAAAGTCTATTATAGTTGTATAGTTACTTTGGCCCACCTGGCAGGCCCTGGCTATGATAGGCAATGATCGTTATCTTATATATATATAAATGCAACATTTTGAATGAAATACACTGTCTCTCAAAAGAATAGCATACCAGGTCATATTGATAACTGTCAATTATTAATGGATTTTCACTGGCACACTCTACAGGAGATTTGCAACAAAACTATCATTAAAGATCTTACCACACCCAAAATGTGGCTAAAACACAGCTTAATTACTTATTTTCTTGCTGTTGACAAACTGAATGCTGTGAAAATGTGGCATTCAAGCACCTGTCGAAGGCCTTGACACGTCCTAGTAGCTTCTTGTTGTTACGGCAGTTGATGAGGACCTGTGTGTTATTCTTAACTGACTGTGTCAACACCGACAACGGACCTGTGTTGAATTCTTCCTGTTCTTTCTGTGCCAGCTCTTCCGGCGTCATTTCACTCTTCGGCTTCTGAACAAGTGACCTAAAAACGAAAGTCAACATATCCAAAATCACTGCCAGTAAATGCATTCAGTACTAAGAATAAGTGAATCTAATGAAAATATGGCAAGAAAACTAGCATTACACATAGCTTGTTGTCAAGATGTTTTCAATAAAAGCCTATCACTACGGTAGTACTAAATACCGAAAAACTACCATAGAGAAGTGAAACAATTTTACCATGGATATGTAACAATTATTTTCGTCAAACGATAATTATATGTTCAGATCGGCAATCTAAACCTATCAATTTTTGCACACCTTTCAGATCGCTGATCTGAAGGTATTGATTTATGTCCAAGATTGACAGATCGCCAATCTGAGAATTCTGAATATGTCACTGCGCGTGTGCAAACAGATTTGCGAGGGGTGAGTAGTGCTATACGTAATGCAGTAGGATTAATTATTATTTTTTATTAGGGTTAGGGCTATGGTTAGTTTTAGGGTTTATGGTTAGGGTTGGGCTTAGGTTTAGGGTTATGGATAGTGTATTTGATAGAGTTACGTGATGCAGCGGTATGAGCGCCGTACCGCAGCAGACACATGCCATCATGGCAACATGGCTTGAAGAGTTCAGATCGCTGATCTGAACGTATCAATTTCTGCACACTTTTCAGATTGCCGATCTGAAGGTATCATTTTTTGTCCAAGATTCTCAGATCAGCGATCTGAACATATCACTGTGCTTCGTCAAATGCCATGATTTTGCCACAATGTTGTTTTGTCATCTTTTTCACAAAAATACCATGGTTTTACATCCTTTACAACAATGTTTTGTTCTTAATCAGTATAAGTTGAAGTTTATTGCGCAATTTTAACACAATATGCAAAATGTTACTGAGAATTAGACTTGCAAGGGGGCGCTAGTGTTATGCGTATTGGTTACACATTAAAAATAAAATTTTGTATTGAAATTTTTAAAAAAAGGTTTAAGGTTAAGGTTAGGGTTTATGATTATGGTTAGTGCATTTCAGAAAACAATGTGGAGATAAATGGACACCAGAATAAAAGTGCAATATTCGTAAATGAATTCTAGCGTCGCGTCGTTGCGAGCGGTTGGCCTCTCACAGTGTCCGTGATATCCTGGCTTCCGCTAGAGTTCAGGGCGTCAGTTGGCTGGCTGCCGTGAGGGCATGCGTCTGCGGCGGTACGAGGATCGATTTGGTGAAAATGCAGTATAACCAAAGTTATACTGTTTGTAACACATCCCCCGATAAGCAGCAACACTTACGACATCTTAAAGAAGTCGATTTTTCTTCAAAAATTGTAAACAAATTATCAACGTGCTAAAGCACAGTTTCCAAACAAAAACATTGAAAAACACAAAATAAACGGTCTTACTAATCACCTTATGTATCCATTGCACAGAACGGAAAAGGGCTTTCTTAGTTTTTTGAGCAACCGTTTATGTTTATGTGTCATCTGTCGTCATCGTCTGTAACGCATGTATTGTGGCTAAATGGTGTTACCAAAAAACTTATTAATGATTAGTTAGCCCTGTGACATGGCTCTTTGCACGCTAAATTTCAGCGTCTTGTACAAGGGGAACATTTTCAAATTTGGGTTTGAAGTTTGAACAAATGTGGGATAGAAAAAATGTGCATTTTTGAACCAAAAACTTGCCATATCTTAGAAAAAGTGACAAATATGATTAAGATTTTATTGATCACTAATAGAAAGCCGCATAAGCTTATTTAAAATCTGACACAAAAACCATCGACCTTAGATGACCTTGAAAGTCACTAAGCACTCTTGCTATGCCAATGGTGTGGTACTGTGGCTAAATGGTACGTCGTAGGGGTTCCGTTGGACAGGCGATGAAGAGCTTCTACAGGCTGTCAATAGTAACCATGTCTTTATCTGGCTACAATATTTTGAATGCCATATTGCTGCCTGCAGCCATCATCCATGTGCATTGAATTACTGTATCGTATCTTAGCTTTGATTGTAGCGTTCGGCATAGCAGCATCACCATAGTGTGCATGGGACTGCAGTCACTCTGGGAAATCGCTTTCTTTCCGCAACCAGATGTCAGATGCTGGCATTCGGATATAGGCAATATGGTCGGCCCACCCTAGCGACAGCTGGGCTTCTTGTATAATATGCATCCAATCATCCACAACTAACTAGGAATGGATCAAAATATCAAAAGTCTTAGTGATGTTATCATGTATCATCATTTGTCAAACTAAGTATTAACATTTATGTCACAATACAACAGAAGTTCTCTGGCAGATTGTAGGCCACGTTCTACTCATTTATGAGTTCTAAATGCCTCACACCAACTAATGAATTTTTACACTGCAGTTCTGTTGAAATCAGATAATGGTAACACTTCTGACAGTCCTAGGTTTCACATTCAAATTACCAGGTTCTTGAACAAGAACATGACGGGTATTAAAAACAACAAACAGCATAACAGACAGACAGAGATAAATGATACAAATAACAACTCTAGCCATCTTATGAATAAAATATTTCATATGCACTAAAGTCCTACTCCTTGTAATGCACTGTAATTTGTATTTAGACAGTCATGGTCGTTTCCAAACACCTTCCGTAGGAACCTACTGCATCCTATGCATGAAATAATTCTACTGGGGATACTGTCAGCTAAACAGAGTCAACAACGTCTGTAATTATTTTCCTGCAGCTGTACAGCACTCAGGCAAACCCCTGCATTGCAAGTTTTCTACAAATCAGTACAAAATGCAGAGATTGTATTCTACTGCAGGGGTGCTCTAATTGCTATACAACGAAACAGTTTTATTGCAGCTGCATTGTAGACTGTGCACGGCATGACCGCTCTGGCATTAACACTCAAGATGACTCAACAGTTCAACTACAAACAACATGCCAACACCACCACTCACCATCACTGTCTAGTGACTTATAGTGATCATTATACTTCTGACCCTTTCTTTTTCTTTTCCTGAGAAGGGAGAAAAGGAAAGGAAGGGAGAGGAAGGAATGAAAAGAGATGGTAGGGAAAAGGCATGTCGGAAAAGGGAAAGTAAGGGAAAGAATGGTAGGAGAAAGGAGGGTAGGGAAGAAAGAAGGGGAAAAACCACCCTCCCCCCAATTCGCAATTCTGACTATGCCACCGTTGTCTTCAAATTGAATAAATACATTTTTAAACATACATTCCTGTTGAGATTAAACACATTTACAATGACAAAAAATGGCCAGAATTTTTTCATGACATATGAGGAGGCCTCCATCTCGCATCTCGGCAAATGCCCATGTTAGCCATTTCTTAATATGGACCTGCTGAACATCATGACCCAATGTGTCAATGCAAAGTACCTCACATATTATCTAGTGTCACAGTTAATGTCATAGATGTAAAAACGTTCCAGGAAAAATAAAAAAACATTAAAAAACGTTAAAAAATGTGGCAAGAATAAAAAAACGTTTAAAAACGTTGAATAAAAAACGTTGCCCATAATTTGTTCAACCTTTTGCCTAATATGCTGCAAGTGCAGTATACCGTGAACTATATAGTTTAGATAGAGAGAACTTTATTTAACTTCAACTCAAGTTTGTGGTCATAAGATCATAGCATTAAACTAACCAAATATACTAGTCAAAATACTTTTTATTTAGTATATTTGGACCAACTAAATAAAATACATCACTATGACCTATTACTTCTTTTCTGTGATTCGAAATGTACTTCTTGAAGCTTTTGATGGGATTTTCAATGCACATTTTTAAAAAATAAAAAAGGTTTTAAGCAAAAAAAACGTTAAAAACGTAGCAAAAATAAAAAATGTAAAAAAAGTTTTTTACATCTGTGGTTTACGTTTCACCAAGCTACATGTAATGGCAAAGCAATAGTTCATCAATATTTCTCACCTGTCAACTATGTTTATGTGAATGTGGATGAAGTTCACCTACATTTACCTAAACATAGTTGACTGGGATAAGTGGGAAATACTACAATACACAAAAACGTAAGCAGCTGCATCCTACATGTAACTGTCACATATGACTGATAAGTCATACAGAATACAATACTCAGACAACAATGAACATGCTTATTCACATAAGACAGCCAGTCAATTGTACAGTCACATTATTTAACAGTAATTTTAGCTGCCTCTTTGTCAGATACTGTATATTTGTCCCACTTCTTCTCTGGATCATATGGCTCCCATCGACTGGCAGGAAAAATATGCTTATTTCGCTCGTACCACGACCGGAGACAGACTTTTCCAGCGTGCGATTCGTCTTTCTCAATGTTGGCGTTATTGACTACACGAACGTCATCATGCACATCGAAACTGAAAAGCGGACCGCTCTTGCCACGAGCCTTTGTCACGATGAAGTCATAGAATGACGAATGGTGAGGGATGATGAGGTCTTCTTTGACATACATAAGCTGGTCGACAGATGCCAGCTTTAGCTCGTTGAACTCACGCCGCAGCTGCTCAAGACAGCGCTGCAAGAACTGATGAATGCTGTTGCCCTTGTGCATGCGAACCTGCCGACGATGACCCGAGCCGTCCCAGTAACTGTAGGTGATGTCAATCTCCTCTGACTTGATCTTTTCCTGCTTTGCAGCCCATTCCTGCCTCAGCTCCTCCCTGTGACCAGCCAAACATAAACATCACTTAGCAGGGTCCCATTGGTTTTTTGGGCAAAGCCAACCCATACTTTATCCACATTAAGCTCCTTTGTTCCAGTAACAATAAAAGATTTTATTACAGCTAAATTTTTAAACTGTTTAAACTTAATGAATTTGAACATTTTTGGATAATTATGGGATGTGGACAGTATTTAACAGTGATCATTTTATTAACTTGAAACCCTCAAAAACCCAAATCCTAACAAGTTGGGCATTGTAAAAAACCAGGTTTAACCCAAAAACCCAGGCTTATCCCCCAAAACTGCAAAAAAATAACCCCACCAGGGTGGGCTCTTCAGAAACAGTTTTTAAACCCTGTTACTTAGGCTGCAACTTATGTCAAATGAAAACAAAAAAGGGTAAACAACAAAGTATGGCAAGCACTATGCAGTGAGTGAGTGAGTAGGGTTTAACATCCCACCTGACACAGTATAGATCATTTCGAGAACAGCCTTTTTAGGCAAAATTGCACATACACAGCATAATGGAACAAAACATTTAACCTTTACAATGGAACTGGAACAGGAAGTTTAACCTTTTGAAGAAAAACACAAAACACAAAAATGATCTAAACCCAAAATTGTAAGAACACGCCATTATAAGTGTGCATATGTAGTAGTTCTAATAATCTTCCCTGTTATCCTCCAGACAATCATCAATATCATAATGCTGTCTATTGGAGGACAGATTCTACTCGATGTGTCACATACCTCAATCTCGCATCCTCTTCTTCACGATCTCGGTCAGGTAAGAAACTTGTGTCAACATCAGGGTTTTTACCTGCCACATGAACAATATTGACACATGCAAAATAGCAGCAAAATCACCCTAAATTTGAACTGAGACCATAACTGTGATCAATAATTAAACAGAAATTAGTCCAAAATACTATTAAGCATTACAATGTTCATTTATCTAGCATTATTCTGAGGTGTAACTGCACCCTAGCAACACAGAACGTTCAACATTCCAACCTAACTGCGATCAACATAACGACGTAAAGTTGATGACACATTGCTTGTTTCTGGTGCCAGAAACAGGCACCTGTTGTCTGGTGCCAGAAACCATGATACACTTAGCCGGCAAATGATACGGGTAAAAAAAGATAGATTCCGATTTTACAGAAATTGTTTTTTCGTATTGTTCTACGAGTCGCAAAAAACTTTCGTTACTCCACTTCACCTTTTATTTTTGTTTACAAACAAATGAGCAGTGCTATCGTCTGATCAGACTGACCAATCATAGTTCAGCTTTCAAGCCAGTTTCCGGCACAAAATTGAACATGCTGTAACCGGCACCGAATTCTGGCATCAGAAAAATCTGGCACCAAAAGAGTATGACAGACTTTCTGGTACCAGTTGACTGGTACCAGAAACAGGCGCCTGAAACCGGCCAGTGTGTCATCACTTTGAACTGAACCTGAACTGGCATGATTTCGTTTTTGAGGAATTGACCAATGGGGAAGCAGTAATGCACCACAGTAGGCACCGTCTAACGGCACCGATTGCCTGCATGACTAAATGCATGTACACGTCAGCCAATGACCAGTGGGAGTCAGTTCAGTTACATCGCTCTGTGTGCACCTTTACACTGTTAATCTGGCAACATACCAAGTCTTCTCTTCTTTGGATTATCACTATGCAGACTGCCTTCATCTGTACATTGACAAAATTCACATACAAATAACAATCCAACAGATATAATAACAACTGCAAAGGCTCTGTAAACAAACAACATGGTAAATTCACAAACATGATGAAGGACAGAAAAATCAAAGAAAAATAAAAAAATGACAGAAAAAGTTCAAGTTCACATAACCGCTGAAAAAGAAGAACAATGCTGTATCTTCAACAGGAATAGGATAGCACTCTGGCACATTCAGATTACTTTAATGTCAGAAAGAAAGTTCAAAAATAACAAATGTGCATATGACAGGGTATGTAACACAAAATGCCTTACCTGCATTTAGTTCAGCACATTCCTGATTAGAAGACATGTTGTCAGAAACTTCATTATCGTCTTTGTCATCGTCATCAAATTCACTGAAGTCAAATGACAATGCCACTTTCTACATAAAAAACCAGTACTGGTAGCACATTCACTTAAAACAATACAAATGCCAGGCTTGCTTACTCAGTATGCTATAAAAATTAAATAATACAAGTATGCTAGACATGTTTGCAAAGGAAATCAATTTCAAATACAACGAAACTGAAGTCCATGTCCTGAAATCCTATCTGAATCCTGAAATAATTCAACAGACTTCAGTAATGAGCATATACTTGAGTCATAACTTGAATATTTAACAAATGTGAGCAGTGTGTTTTTAATTTATCACTGCATATGACCTGCTTTGTTGGACAATGTTTTGTCCTCAAACTAGCCTCTTCAACATTCAGATGTGCCTCTCCAGTTTTGCTTGTTACTATCTGACGTTCTCTTTCTTTCACAATGTCCTCCTGCTTGGCTTTCATCTCAGTTAAAGTCACCAAACCTGTCAGCAGTTGAATAAATGTTTTACAAGTGTTATAGAGATACGTAACACAGCATTACTAGTGGCTACAGCATAAACAGAATTAATGCACAGAGTGAATATGTAAAGTGCTTGGTGAAAATAAAGAACTGTGAAAGTATACAAATATTAGAAAACAGCATAATCTCCATCCTTCCAAAACAGACCATCAAAAAAAATCATACAAGTAATTATGTCAAAAGAGAAACAATATCAACATGAAAAAGACCAACAGTAAAAACATCCTTAATACAGAGATGTATCGGATGCCTTCATAAACAGATGCCAACTACTGTCTAACTGAAAATGATCACAAGCAAAGAGGAGGAAAATAACTGGGCTACTACCATAAGAAGAAAGAGGTTACTGGGTCATCAACAAAATCTTTACAGATTAAGATCACCCATGTTTCAAAGATATTTTATTCACCAAAAAATGATAATACACAGCTACTGTCCATCAGTACAGCAGCTAATAATAAATTTTCAGTTACTTATTACCTGGATACATCCCTCCTACATTATCAAATAATCCACATAAATGACTGCTACCAACTAATAAACATGTAACATTGCACTGGAAATCAGATATACATCGCAAGGCGAAACGCACTAAAAACAATAAAAAGCTGACCACTATTGAGAACAACAAAACACATACCAACAGTGCCAGATTTGAGCTTGGTTTCCACAGCATCATAATGAGCAGCAAACTTGTTTGAGATGGTTCCAATTTTCAGCTCGTCTTCAATTTTCCGCTTGCGCATCTCCAGTTCTTCCTGTTCCTTCTGCCGTTTCTTGATCAGGTTCATAGCACGGCTTGCCTCCTTAGACGCTCCTTTGTAGTGAGCCATTTTACTTCTAACTGATTTCCTGTGAGACACATTAACAAACACTGAAATTCTATTGCATTGTGTAAGTGTTGTATACAATACCAAACCAAAATTAGCAGTAAATGGGTAATTTCTTATTTTCAGGGTTCCCGCTGTGAAAACGAAATAAAATTCAAGGACTTTCAAGGATTGCTAAGTTTCATTTCCAAGGACTAAATGTTGACATTAGGATTCATCACTTAATGAATTGTGGCTGTAACAACTTCGGAATGACACACAAGTGTAGCAAGCAAAAAAATGTTAAAGAAAAATGCAAAATTAAACTATATGGTGCAAATATGCCTAATGTTTATAATGTCATTAATTTTTTCCTATTCTCCCTGATTTGTCCCTGAATAAATTCCAGGACTTTCAAGTTTCAAGGTCTTAGAAACCCAAATTCAAGGACTTTCAAAGACCAACCCTGTTTTCAAGAACTTTTAAGGCCTTAAATTAAGAGAAAAACAAGATAATGTTCATATGAACACGGAGTCTGTCCAATGCATTTCGATAGTTTACAGTATATGTCCCTATAAATATAATCAGTGAGCTGTTTAGACTGGTAGAAAAAATCAAACAGTTTAATTTCAAATTGTACAGCTACAGCAGCAATGATCCTTTCATCCATCTCTATTATTTTAACTAAACAATAAACATTGTCAGTCACGAGACCACTTAATTTGTCACCAGCGCTTTACTATAAATGGTTCATCACCATGCGTCTATCTGGCACCATTATGGAGATATGATGCCTGAAAAATAATGGGGTCACGACCTTGACCTTTTGGGGTCACATGACGTGGTCGGTCACGTGACCATTCGACTCTTGGGGGTCGACTTCCTATGGGTGGTCCATAGTGACCATGTGTATCTTGAGATATGGTGCCACAATGGTGGACGCATAGACTTGGACACTGAAAGAAAGATGGAAGAAGGAAAAGAGAAAGAGAGAGGGGAAGGGAAGGAAAAGGAAAATGGAAAAGAAAAAGGAAAGAAAAAGGGGAAAGGGGAAAGGTAAGGAAAAGGGAAAGTGATAGTGGAAAGAAAAGAGGAAGAGGAAAAAAAGGGAAAGGGAAAAGGAAAGGAAAAGGGGAAGGGATAGGGAAAGGAAAAAAGGAAGGGAAAGAAGAAGGGAAAGGCAAAGGAAAGTGGGAAAGGAAAGTATTGTAAGTTTTCTTAATATGCTTATGTGTGAGTTAAATTGATTAGGCCTACTTTCGTGGATCTGCTATAATACCAATAGTCTGATCAAGTGCTTTCCTATTAACCTTGTATTTATTTCCTGTACTGATTTTATTGATAATATGCAGCATGTCTGTACAATGGTTGATATTTTAATATTATTTTGTGGCATATATAGTTGACATTTCTATTATTACTTAGCTGTGGCTTGCTACGGTTGCAATAAATTGCAATGTCTTCTGAGTCGTCTTACCGCGTGCATTATTACAGTTTGAAAGAAAGAATTAATGAAAAACCAACAATGACATCATACTATATCACTTAGAGGCCTATGTAATCATAATCACGGAGCACTAGTCTAAAGCACCGACTACATTAAGTCACCAAAGAGCACAAAATAATTCAATAACTACCAAACAACAGCCGACAGTCGTCCCCTAGCCTTTATGCTAAAAAGCCGACTGTCGGCTCTCTAGCTAGACGGCCGACTATCGGCTCTCTAGACACTTCGTATAAGCATTGCTCAAAGACTCCTAGCTTTGTTATACACGGCTCAGATTTCAGATACTGATTACTGTATTTCAGATATGAATGCAGCTTATAACTAGGCTAGAGGACACCCAGAGAACATTTTGGAATGCGTAAATACGTATATCTTACAAATCAAGCAAAAATGCCAAAAATGTCGCCTTTTATAGTTCAAACTGTTAACACATACGGTATTCACCTAAATTAACAGAAGTACTAACAAGCGAAAATTATATTGTAACAAATAATCAGCTAAATGCTATTTACAACTAAATTAACTTCCGATAAAGTGAAAAGTGTAAGTTACAATAAGAAAACTGACAAAATACGCAATAAATAAGTAAGCTTTTAACAACAGTTGCATCAGCTGCGTTTGCTGCGTACTTTTTTTGCGCTCATTGCGTTTGTTTTGGTTGCCTGCGTTGTGCACTGGCGTAGCAATAGGAGGCGCTGCATGGGGCACGTTTCCCTCAACCTAATCAGTTACTCAAAATAGTACAAAAACGCACCAAGGCGCTTCATTTTAGCACAAAAATGAAAAAACGTGGGGAGGTGGTTGTATATAGACAGGGCCTTTCATCCCCCCTGAAGGATGGAGACACCCCCCAAATAGCAGGGGCTACGAGACCGAGACGCCGTAGGTGTCGAGGGTGGTGGGGAATGGGGAG
>Ga0209367_1008068_pt1 | contig 14430 bp, 9 predicted proteins | sample WorMetLIZISLAND2_FD_187412 | JGI IMG/M metagenome (GOLD analysis project Ga0209367, IMG submission 187412) | Marine gutless worms symbiont microbial communities from Max Planck institute for Marine Microbiology, Germany - Olavius geniculatus... ... | reverse complement strand
AGCTCACAGCGCTCCCCCTGACCCCCTAGCTGCATTTCAGGGATTTTACTTCTAAGAAAAAGGGGGAAGAGAAGAAAACAGGAGGAGGGAGAAAGAGAAGAAAAGCAAGAGGGATGGAAGGGAAAGAGAAAAAGAGGGAAGGAGACGAGGTCTCCAATACACGTTTCTGGCTACGCCACTCAAAAAAGAGGGGAAGGGCAACAAAACGGGAAAGAAAAAAGGAAGAAAAAAATTAATGGGAGAAGGGGAGCGGGGAGAGCGTCAGAATTGTCTCCTGGCGCTGAGGGGGGACGGACGCCCCTGATCACTATGACCTATTATTTCTTTTCTGTGGTTCCAAAAGTGCTTCTCGAAGCTTTTGATGGGATTTTCAATGCACGTTTTTAAATAAAAAAACGTTGAACAAAATAAAAATCGTTAAAATACGTAAAAACGTGGCAAGAATAAAAAACGTAAAAAACGTTTTTACAATCTATGGTAAGAGCAGTCTCTCCTTTCTTGTTCCTTCTTTTATCAGTGTTATATGGTGTCGCACATTAGCCGGTATTTATACGCGCTTGAGCAAATTAAATCACCAAAAACGAGCTGACAATGTTACTGAAGAAATAAGGCGCGAAATCGGCTAAGTTAATCGTATTAATTTTCAGACTGATATTTGCTGAACGTCTTCTGTACTGCATTTGCTAACAGCATCGTAGTAAACACATTACAACGGCGCGAAAATACGTAGCCTAAGCCCATATACACAGCTCACGTTTGAAAACTAAACAAACGCACAAAATCAGTCAACTTCATTTAAAACTTCTACACGTAGCAATCAACAACACTACGGGTACATCACGATGTCAAGTCTACCACACAACTGCTGTTGCAACAAGTTCGAAAGTTCTAGCGATTGACGTACACTGCCGTTAACAGAAACCGTTTAGTCTGACAGCGCCTTTAACAAATTTAAAGCCGAACCAGCCGCAGATCTGCAAATACTAGATAGCGCACTGCTGGAGCAAGTACGCGAGTACGAGCTTATACCACCCCAGACAGTGCGGTATCGTTCTTAAATCACGCTTGGATCGCATACACTATACCGTCGTTTGCTTTATGCCATAGATGTTACAAACATTAATCTGCAAATAAAAAACATTAAAAACATGTGTTTTTTCACTTTATAAAAAGCATGTAAAAACATACATGAAAACACTGAACCACATTTAGCACAATAACCTGTTAAAAACAAAAACCTGCCACTTAGGAAGACTGAAGACCGAAATGTACTGAATGTTATTATGTAACCGTGATTATAATACGGATCGAAAACAAGACTAAACGCAATTTGCCCATGAGAAATTCATCGTATTTGTAATTTTGTATGTTTACTTTTAATAAGAACAAAAAACGCGACATTAAAAATGGAACAAAAACAATAAAAAACATTAAAAAATTAAAAACACAAAAATAAAAAAAAAACATGGAAAAAACATAAAAACATGTTTTTAAACTTTTATAAAAACATAAAGTGTTTTTAACATCTCTGCTTTATGACGCACGATTGCAGACGGAAGTTGTGAAAACGGTAGCAATACAAGCTCAGTGTGGTTTAAACGCTGACGGATGGATATCAAGTTGGTATCCAGTTAGTTAGTTTAACACACAACAGAGCAAAGACGACTACTGAACGACATTCATGTGCACAATTATACACTGTGGACCATGAAAATGGTGCCAACTAACTTCTGTAATGAGGCTTCAGCAAAAACGCATTAACAGCATTAACATTAAGATAATATTCAATAATCCAGTTATTGAAAATTTTCCACAGAATGCACTAGTAAAGAATTTTCAAAATCGGTCAATGTTTGGCGAAGATATAGATAAATAATAGTTAGTTGGCACTTTTTTACGGCCCATACATTACGAAGAAAATATCAGCTGTTTACTTTCTATGCGACCATCCTATTAGGCAGCATTACAGGTCCTGCCCGTCCCTCCGTCTGTCCGTGAGTCTGTCTGTTCTGTACAGTCTCATAACTTATAAACAAAAAAGCGTAGAAAATCAAAATCGTATGTTCCCAGAGTCAGGAGTAATCGGTGTGGCAACTTACAGCCAAAAAGGTCAAAGGTCAGAATTAGGGTAAGGTTAGGGGCTGCATACTGCAGTGGACAAATACATAAACATATCGCTAGGCGGACACTGTTAGTTGAACTCAACTGAGTTGAACTGACGCAGTTTTGTTTTTGACGAACTGACCAATAGGCAGGCAGGGCGAGCCCATAAGTCATTGGTTGGCGCATACGTGCGCGTAGTCATGTAGTCACTGACGTCGTTAAATGGTGCCCCTAATTTTGGGAGTTCAAGGTCGTTCAAGGTCATCGGTGTTGATAAAACTAAAATACCCGTGACCAGTGTTTGTTATGATAAGCAACACGTGTGTACCTATCTGCAACCGTTTTCACACTGGAAAAGCCAATGGCGTCAATAACATCTTTTAGAACGGGGGTACCCCTCCTTGACGCCCTCGTTCGAGGGGAACCCACTCACCCAGGGGCATGAAATTTTGCTACGATAAAATAGAATCTATGGGGCAGCCAAAAGTGAAGATTTCGTGATTTTACCTTGCACCGTTTTGATACAATACAGCAGTGTGACGAACAGACGGACGGACAGACGCCCAGGCCATGGCTAAGACGCGCGAAGCATTCTGCTATCGCGCGTAATTAAAGGTTTGGTCTATGAAAAGCAGTGGGCAAGTACGTAGGCCTATAGCTAGGTGGACGGCGCATGCCATGTCAGCACTGGGCTTGTTTTAGCAAGTTACCGGAAACACTCGTACAAAAAACGTCAAAGCTCAAACAATTTACAAGCACAAGTTATAACAATCAAGGTATCTTCATCACACTGTGGACGTCACCGGAGCAGGAGCAAAGATTTAGCAATGCAATCGAAAATTTACAAATGCCTAAACCGAAAATACCGCACAACACTTCTGTATTTCTAGACATTGGTGTTAATCTATGGGACGAACCATGGCAGATAACAATAACATTATTATTAGCAAGCTATTTACAAGCATTATTCAGTCGAATGATCAAAAATACATGTTTAACCAGGACAACAGGGCAGTGAAATGCACTAGCTGTATGTAATGCCCTGATGCCCTGAAGTAAAAATTAAAACATAAACCAAATGCCATAAAATCATGCCACACAGTCACAAATAAGCTATACTGGCCATATATCAGGTTGACTGATTGTGTAAAATGTGTGCCAAGCAAACGAAATAAAATAAACAGTACACTTTGTTAACTGAACTGAACTGACACGGTTTAGTTTTTGATAAACTGTCCAATGGGCAAGCAGGGTGAGCCCATTGTTCATTGGTTGGCGCATACATGCGCGTAGTCACGTAGTCACCGACGACGTTAAATGGTGCTTACTGTAATGCATTACATCGGTCGGTTTGTCAAAAACTAAACCATGCCAGTTCAGTTTAGTTCAGCTCAGTTACGTTGCTCTGTATATGCCTTTTAGACCCGTCAGCATTTTAGGACGTTATGGCACTATAGAAATTAGTATTATTATTATTATTATTATACAGCGTGGGCCAAAAAAAATGACCCAACTTGTTTTTGTCAAAACTTCATCAGATCTCCACCAAATTTGATAATTTCTGGCACACAGATAGCCAAGACGATAAGATTATGTGAGTGAGTGAGTAGGGTTTAACATCCCACCCGACACAGTATAGGTCATTTCGGGGACGGCCTTTCCAGGCAGAATGCTCACAATAACATAATGCACATAATAACGTAACAGTAAGTTTAACCTTTACAGAAACACAAAACACAAAATGCAGAAAAAACAAGCTAAACCTAAAATTGTAAGAACTCCATTATACGCATGCATATGTAATTAACATAATGGTAGTTCTAATAATCTTCTCTGTTATCCTCCAGACAGACATCAATGTGATAATGCTGTCTATTGGAGGACAGGGGGCAAACTCATTGTATTGTTCACCTCACCTAATTAATGTCAACGCACTACCATGTAAAACTCAGATGCTCCAAATTGTTGCAAAATGCTTAGTTGTTGTCACTGTTAAAAGTTCTAATGACATAATTAAACACACGATAAACTAAAATGTGACTTATTTAGCAGAATTATAAGTTCGTGTAACAACATGCTTCCAAATTTTTAGAATTTATGCCTAAAATGTACACAATGGCTTAGACGTGATGCCATGGCTGATAGCAGCATTAACGATCAACTGATCAATATCACAGCACTCATTCATAAATTGGATGTGTTTTGAACTCATAAGTTAGCTATTTTGTTGTTTGCTATTTTCAGCATAAAATATTTAATACCACAAAATTATAAATCACATGGCACCCTCTGTCGAATTGAAAATGAAAAGATGAGCAATCTGATACTTATAATCACTGCATAATGTAACAATTTGGAGCATCTGCATTTTACACGGTAGTGCATTGACATAAATTAGGTGAGGAGGACAATGAATGTACCTCACATAATTTTATCGTCCTGGCTATCTGTGTGCCAAAAATTATCAAATTTGCTGGAGATATGACAAAGTCCTGACAAATACAAGTTGCGTCAGTTTTTTGGCCCACCCTGTAGATGCAACTGAACTAAAATTTCAAAGTGTCACTCTTTACGCATGTTAAACAAAAGTTTATATGCTTTATAAATGATTACAGCGCTTACTCGGACAACAGTCTTTGGAGCCGCACATTTGGAAGAAAACTCGAAAACAATCGTTCACAATACTGCAACGTTGGAAGCACGTCTTCAGCAAAATCCTTCGACGACAAATGACAAAAGCAACAAAAGATACAAAAAACTATTGCACAATTGGAAGATGTACCGGTACTATATTATTAACCACTGTGCACCACCGCTGTAACTCAATGTGACACTCTACTGAACAAAGTATCACAAACAACACGTACAAAAAGACCTTGAAGTGACCAGAATTTTCAATAAATCATGACATGTTCAAAAAATATTGAGTTACCTTACTTGGATAAAAGTTGAGAAAAGTGACAGACCCAAAAACCATCGTCAAAGACAAACCGAAGGCAGAATCGCACAACATCCTTCTACTGCTGACGACATTTCGAGAAAGTCCGAAAAAAACTTTATTTATACAAAGCATTTTCTCAGTGTTTTTAACGCTACTGCACAGTTTCTTAATAAATAACAAACACATTTGTTCACTATATTTTGCTTTTGTAAAGATAACTATCTAACATTCTGCATTTTTATCAACTTTGTAGTTTGGATGTTTTGCTAAAAACACCACAGATACGATGTTCTGGAATTCTGCCCTCGATGTGAATAATTAACTCAGAAGACATAAATAAAGCAAAAAAGGACTGTAATGGAGACTGAGGTAGCAGCCATCTCAAAGCTAATCCAAAAGCACACAGCACTGTACAAGAAACACACCTGAGAAGGAAACGTGAATTATGCCCCAATTACGATAAAATTGTGCAACAAAATATGAACATTTTTGGTATGTTCTGAGACCATATAATGGTCTAGGTCTACAGTGAACCCCTTAAAACTCCCGGCTGTGTGCATGGGTAAATAGCACCATTTTACACTTACCATAAATAACCTTTTCACTACACAATATTATGGGGTTAAAGGGATCGGGCTACAGATTAGTTTTTGTTATTTCAATCTATGATCAGAAACAGTGTTTTTCTGCAGCCTGTAATCTAATAGAAAAAGATTATTAGAAAAATCTAAGAAAAAGCAGTATTTCGTATGCACTCAAAATTAACACGACTCTTGTTAATTTGCCGCTTTAGCTGCACACCTTGTACAATAATAACAATAACAGTAATAATAACAATAATAAGTAACAAATAAAATATCACTGAATACATGTTAGTTTAAAGCTGCAATTCTGGCACCACCTCAATAACAGTGTGTGTAACAGTCTAATAGCAATATCAGTTGACACATGAACACTCTCAACAATTCCTACAGCAAACATTCAACCGTACAATACACTGCGTCTCAGAAAATAAACGTCACCGTTTTACATTTGTGATACTCAAAAAAACCAGAAATGACAAAACCAGGAAACTGTGATATAGGCTTGTGTTTAGAAAATAAAGTTAAGGACAGGGTTAGCGTTAAAAATTAGGGTTAGAAATAGGAATTAAGGTTAGGGTCAGGGTTAGGTTTAGAGTTCATGTAGTAAGGCAGTTTGATGTTCCCGGTTTTGCCGGTCTAGGTTTTCACAGGAAACCCTGCCATAAAAATCAATGCCAGTTTTACACGGTGCAGCATGAACATATAAATTGAGATGTGGTGGGCTGTGTACAATGTGTTTGTTTTGAATTCCCCACAAGTATGTTTTTGCCAAGAACTGGCAAAATTGGACGACACCCAACTAAGTTGTCACAAATAGAACAAGAAACCCAGCTGTCGCTAAAGTGGAACCAACCGCACTGGTTGCCACTGACCTTGAAGGTCATCCAAGGTCAATAATTTTAACTTTATCTGAAAGGGCGTTTGCCACTTCCTATCAGTGATTAATAGTAACCTTGGTCTTATCTCTCACCATTTCCGAGATATGGCCACTTATAGCTTGAAACATTCCAATCCATAGTGCGTTACGATCCTTCAAGGTCATTCAAAGTCAATGATTTATATGTCATTTGAAAACCAGTATGCGACTTCCTATTAGTGATCAATATCAACCTAACTGTTTAGCCACAGTACATCCGTGACAGACGAACCGACGGACAGACGAGAATCATGACAAAGGGTCGGCCTTTAAGCTCACAGCTTAACAGTCGGCCCAAAAAGGCAACATTATTTTTTCTGAGACATGGCATCAAAGCATGCTGCAACATTTAGTCAACTGCAATATAAAAAAATCCAAACAAAGCCAGCACTACAAGCAGTCAAAGACGACATGTGACCAAATCTGTTTCATGCAGCAGGGTCCCCACTCTGACAAAAAAATCCAGGACATTCCAAAACCCCCATGAAAAATTTTCCAGGACCTTTTTGTAGCCCACAAAATGCTTAAATATAACATACGGGTAATACAAATTTGAAAGTAGGGGACTACAAGTAATCTGCGAGCAAAGCGAGCAGAAAAAAAAGACATCCGTTTGAACCTATGAAAAAATGCATGATTTTCACATATATTTTTCCACGACTTTCCGGGTAACGGAATTTTCAATAAAAATTCCAGGACTTTCCACGAAGCAAGAAAACCCTGATGCAACTGTATGAAAAATATGTATGGCAAAAATAAAGCCGGCAAATATGTGAGCAAATAAAGCTATCAAGAACTGCTCTGACAATATGTCTTATTGACTACTGAACACACGTTTGCTATTTTGATAGCCGAGCAAAATATTTCAACAACAAAAAAAACATGAAATCTGAGCTAATGCTCATGATGCATGTGAGAGCCTATAGCAGTTCCTGTTTGCAGGAAATCTTGGTCTATCTCCATCCATTTCGTTGAATTCACTCTTCTACAGCCAAAAATAGCCAAGAAATCAATAAAAACCCCCTATTTGTAGGGTCCAAGGTCATTCAAGGTCATCGATGTTGACATTCCTAAGAAGCTCGTCGCCAGTGCTTGTTATGATAAGCAGAATGTCTGTGCCTATCTGCAACCGTTTTCACTCTAGACAAGCTAATAGATGCAAAAAACGTTTTTGATGGAGGTGCCCCTGTTTCATGCCTTCGTTCGAGAGGAACCCCCTCACCCGTCGGCATGAAATTTTGTGACAAAATACTAGAGACTTTCGCTACCATATGGTAAAAACCCCATGTCTCTGTCTTACCTGGACTTGAAGCGATACTATGCCGTGACAGACGGACAGACAGAATTATCATAGCTAATATGCATTATATGCTAGCTCTCGTGCATAAAAACCAATTACCAAACTACAAGCCTATAGTTGTATGACGTTTAAATGAACAGAATATAAGAAGCTGTAAAAATTACAATGAGCTGTAGATACAATACTGATAACGTTCACAACTGTATAACCAATAAAGCTATAGTGGACTGGTAAAGGTCATATTGACTAAAATGAATCGAGTAGATACATAGACACATATGCAACAATTTTCCACATTAAATGGGATTAGCCAACTTAGCCACGACGGCCACAGTTTGGGGTAGAAAAAATTCAAGAACTTTTCAAAGACTTCTCAAGCACTTCCAAGTACTGGTACCTTTTCCAGACTGATTCCCATGATACTCAGCACATTACCAGTATATTAAAAGGTTTCTGGCATCACCTTTACATTGTGGTCACATGATTTTGAACAACCAAAATTCAAAGATTTTCAAGACTCTATGTCATCGAATTCCAAAACTTTCAAGACCAAATGCAATTTTCAAGAATTTTCCAGTGCTTGGAAAAAAAACAAAAAAATGCAAATAACTTTCTCTAGAACCCTGGTTAGCCGAACGAACGGGATAGATTTGATAAACTGCAGCTCCAAATCCAGGCTTATGGTAAGCAAAATGAAGTAATCTCACATCTCTCCAGCACTGTGAAATTCATAAAAAGCATTTCCCGTACACTCTGCAAATTGCTAACTTGCTGCGGTTACTATGCAGAGCAATGAACCAAAAAATGCATACCGTAACGCAAACAACCATAGCACTGGACATGAAGCATCATCTTAAAATAAACTTGACATTTAAACCATTTTCTGTGACATGCTTCTCCCCTGTCAACTGTCTGACTTTTGGTAAATTCCTCCATTTTCCAAGTCCATGAACATTTTTAAATTTTTCAAAATTTTCCAAGCAACTAGTCACACTGCATAAATCTGACAAGGCATTAAGAGAACAGAATGATGAGCATGTTACATCAAATGACCCTTGTCTAGACTATATAGCGGAGAAGAAGACTTTGGAAATTCCCAATGCGAGTTTTTCATGGGCCGGATTCCCACGCTATCAGCCAATCAACAGCGACCAAGCACCAAACACAAAACTAATGACCATGCACAAACAACTACTACAAATAAATTGTTCGCTAAAATAGTCCAAACAAAAAACAAAACAAAGACAGAAAATTAGAAAACGGAATATTAACAGACAATCACAGGGAAGTCTGTAGTAATATGTCTAATAATACATTAGCACATTTCACATACTGCCAAATGCCACAAAATGGGTGCCCGCCACCGACACGCTGATAGTAAATATGTAAGTAAGCTGAAAACCGACGACAGTCATAGATGATCATCGTATGAAGTTATTTCCGAGTGTCACTGGCATAGAATGTATCGATCGTGTTCTGATACATCTTGAGAACTACGCCTCGCCGTAACTTCATTGTCGGACCTGCTCGATACAATACAATAAAATACAATGGAGAATTTGCATTCAAAAACTGACAAACAAACTGTCAGTTTAATCTAGCACATAAACTAAGAAGAACTGAAACGTATGAAAAAATGAAAAGAGAGATACTGAGAAAAGAAATAGTGTTAAATGTAACAATGACAAAATTCAAAAAATGACTGAAGTAAAGACAACTAAAATAAGAAAAAAATGAAAAGGTAAGAAATAAAGAATAATAATGAAAACTAAAACTCTGAAAAAACTGAAAAGAGTAAACATAAAAACCGTGAGCAGGTCACGATCAAAGCAGCGTAATACTACTGCTGACTGTTCGTTTTTGTACTGCGGTAGTTAAAGACGCCAGGAAAAGTAATGGTTAAAAACTACCACACACAACATGAGCATTAAAAGAGGACCAACAACTGCAACGAAACAGAAAGATAAGTTTGCGTTCCTCGTGGAAATGGCCAAAATTCTATAGTTAAGTCCAACAAAGAAGTCGCATGGCAGCATGGACCACTTCGACTTTTCGAGCATGGCAGGCAAAGACTCATCAACAGACCAGCGAGGTATTGGAGAACATGCCAAAACATCTAATTGCCATGGTTCCTACTATTCTGCAGAATTCATTTTCCCTGACTTTTCCCTGACTTTCCAGGAAAAAATTACTCGTTTTCCCTGACTAATTTGTTCATGCAAAATACCGATGTTGGTTTTCAATCGTTTGCAATCGCACTAGAAACAAGGGCGGCGAAACAATTTTTTTTAAAAAGTGGAGACACAAATAATCTGCGAGCGAAGCTGTACTCAGTCGATGTAAAACGGTTCAAACTTTTTTCTGCATCTTTGTTAACTTTGGCACCCTGGTACTTTGATTTTCCCCGACTTTCCCTGACCATCTCATTTTTCCCTGACTTTGGAATGTAAAATTCCCTAACTTTTTCTGATTTTTCCCCGACTTCCCCTCACTGTAGGAACCACGAACTGCTTTCGATCAAAAGCAGTGCCACAAATTTAATACTGTGGGTGCAAATAATCCGCAAGCAAAGCAAGCAGCAAAATTTTTTTACCCACTTTTTGTCAAGTGAGAATAGAACAGATTTCCCCAACTTTTTCCTGACCACTTTAAAATTCCGACTTTTCCAGGTTTTCCACGTGAGTGGTCACACCATACAACAACCACTACAACAACAACTACTATATGGTGATTATGGTCCATACCAAGTTCTCCGCCAGCAACAGAGAAGTCTCGTGGCAGAATGGACCACTTCTGAATGTGCTGTGCATGTGAGATAGCATTCTCATTCACTCTGTTAATACTTTGTTGTACAGCGCTCAGAACCACAGGGTCGTCGCGGGCTTCAGACAGTCTTGTCGCTCTACTGCCGATACGCTGACACCATGTGACAGAGGCTGGCGACAAGGTGTCAGTCGGCAGCGATTTGCCATCCATCTCAGTCTGTTACATCATCAACAACAACAACAACTAGTAAACACCAATGATTGCAATCCCAAGATTAAATTTTCCAAAGATGTGTAATCCAGAGATCCCATTTTCAAGATTAGGCTTACCGACCCGACTGGTCGTTATTTGAGCATTGCAAATAGACTTCATTCCCAGGATGCAGTAGGCCGCTATGAAAGTATTTCTGAACTGTTACTGTGACTGTCTAAATACAAATTGCAGTGCACAGCAAAAGATAGGACTCTTGCATGCATAGAATATTTTATTTGTTAGACAGCTAGAATTGTTATTTGCGTCACCTGGTACTCAAAAGAACGCAATTTTAATGAATTTTTGCAATTATGAAATCCCCAGATTGGGATGCTAACAATCCTGGAATTCAGGACTGGTGAAAACGGCCAGGATCCCTGGATTGCAATCAATAGCAACAACAACAACAACAACAAGAAGTAAACACTACTCCAACAACAATCAAGTAGTAGTAGTCGTACTGTCATAATAGTAGCACAATGTAAAGGTCTGCAATAGCGAGGGGCCACCATATTGTTGGTTGGCAGTGACTTACCATGCATCTCAGTCAGCTACAACAACAACAATAACAACACGTAGAGACCACATCAACAATAGAACAAGTAGTAGTAGTTGCACTGTCGTAGTAATAGCAGCAGATGACAACCTAGCAGGTAACCTAGCAGGTAAATGCTACAGCAAAGGTTTGCCACAGTGACGGGCTGCCATAGCAAAGAGAGCTTAAGCTACCATAAACTACCAATTCTAACATTATATTCTACAGGTGGCGCTAGTGTTAGTGTTACTACTAATGGTTTAGGATTAGGGTAAGGTTTACATTAAGGTTAGAGTTAGAATGCCATGAATTAATGTACACCCTAACTAAGCCTGAAACTTGGTTATGTATCTGAACAGAGGGACAAGATCGATCTAACACAAGGTGTCATTCGATGACAGAAATCACAGAGCAGCATGGTAGTGCTGACACTGTTGTAAGGGCGATGTATGTTAAGTATAGGAAATGGCGTTTGGGTGGTGGGGTCCCGTAACTCCAAAACCCCTTAAGCAATTTCCAAAATAAACTCGGCATCGGTGATCACATCGCCCACCTGACACCACATGCAAAATTTGGTTACAATCAGTTCAAAGAGGGCATGGATGCACATGCGTGAAATTCGCTGTTAGGCATCCTTTTTTTCTTGCGTATGGCTACAGACCAGCCCATTGGACCGACTGACGCCGCTAATGGCTCAAATGAAGCGTCCTGACGCCAAATACATTCCTTATATGTTTTCGATTAAAATTTTAAAAATTTTATGCCCCAATTTTTTAAAATTTGCATTACGGCCTATGGGGACTTCAAAGCGGTATAACTCAGTCCCCATAAAAGATAATTGCACACTGTTTTCACCTACCCTCCTATTTTCAGGGTTGGGCAATCTAATGGTGTCATAGTAACCATTCAAAAGTTGAAAATTTTGCATTACAGCCAATGGAGATTTCCCAGCGATATAACTCGGTCCCCGTAAAAGATAACCGTGTGCTGTTTTCACCTACCCCCTACTTTTGGGCCTAGGCTATCCAATGGTGTCATTAAAATTTTTCCCCTGATGACCCCTGTTGCCATGGCAACCAAACATTCTTATTCCAAGACAAAATTGGCTGCAGCACATTTTACAAAGCTATGTAAGAGCGATATGAGTCAACACTCGAACTGTTAAGCAGGGTGTGCCAATGTGACAGATGATAGACCACACTATGGAAAAATGTGTAGGAATAGGTGGAATTGCTTGCACCGCACGAACGACTCCACCTAAAAATCCACTAGTGCCCAAAAGCAAAAAAAATACAGACTGACAGCGAATGGATAACACTGACCTTCAACGTGATGAGCATAGAGAGAAATTTTCGTTGATCGCCGATGAGCATACAGTTACTGACACAGGGCAACTGTTCACGCACCGCATCCTCTATCAGTACTGGAGACACATTCTCTCCACCAGCGGTGATTATCAGCTCTGCAATATAAAGTCAAGTTTCCTATGCCTTCAAGCTTCCGCAAAATAAATAAAAACAAATACACGCTAAGAAATTTATGCCCTAAGTGAAGCCTAAATTCCATTACGCCAAACTGTCATGGGGAAGTCTCGAACGCGAACCATGGGAAAGTTTCGGACTTTCTCGCAACCAAACAATTGCAACAAAGTACGCAACAAACCCATTTGTGTTGCTCCATTGGAAGCAAGCACAAAAACATGACAAACAAGACTATACACAGCCGCTGGTCAGTGACCAATCATGCACTAGCTAGATATGACATCATTATTCACTCTATTCATTGAAATTCGTTCATATGTTATCCAGTCTTGAGGTTTTCCTAAGCCTTGTTTTTAAAAGTGTGTCCAAGTATATTAAGTAATTCAAATTCATCAACTTTGACTGAAGTCACACTTATGCACATGAGAATGCAGAATCATTATTGTACTTCTGTCATTTTTTGTACTGTTATTAATTCAAACACCTGATTCTAATGATAAATGACAAATGATTCGCACAGGCTTTTTAGTAATTCTTTTTTCACTCTATTAAATTTGAACATTTAGAAAGTTATATATTTTTAGCCATGCGAATTATTAGAAAAAATATGGTAATAACTTTTAATAGTAGAAGCATGATGATGGTAGTAGTACCTTTAATACGGCCGGTGATAAATAGAAAGCCGTCGTCATCTTTCTTGCCAATGTCACCCGACCTCAAACTCAAGTCCATATCAAACACCTCAAGAGTCTTGTCCTTCATGTTTAGGTACCCCATGAAGATGTTACGACCGTTCATACGAACCTAAACAATCAAAATTGCACTAGACCATAAAGCCCTGTGCAAGGCTAAAGATGTTCATAGTAGTGGCCATGGCATGCTGCAATATTTATAGCAATGACGTCAGCGTTGACCAATGGTTATCAGCTTAGCTAGCTCTGCCGAGCAGCAGCTGTTAGCACCATGTTCTTCTCTCACAATCCAAAAATCCGGAACTGTGGCATTGACCTTTGACCTTGAAATTCAATACGGTTCTTAAAAAGTTGTTGAGGTATATGTTCGTGCAAAATTTCATCAAGCTAAGTGCAGCACTTCATGATTTATCATCTTGACAGAGAAACAAACAAACAAACAAGAGGGTGCGGCCGTTGAGGGGCCGCTCGCTATGGGGCCATCCTTGCAGTTGAGTACGTGCGTGCTGTTTTGGGGCTTTCTAAGTCTGTTTGTTCCTGCGGTAGAGGGCATGAAACCGAGGTCTAGTTTAATCAGTAGTCAGGCGAATGCGATACTTAGTCGGACGGACAGACGGACGGAACGGCCGTTGCCATGGCAACGAGGTCACCCGGTGCAAGGCGGCAAGGGATTCTTACGCCACCTGCCAAATATCAAGTTGATCGGACAACAGGCAGCGAAGTTAAGGGGATTTTTCGCCAACAACGCAATTAGCCACCGTGACCTTGACCTCTGACCCCTTGACCTTGAAATTGGTCCACGGGGTGCTGATGTCCCAGGGACCCTTCCTACCAAGTTTGGTATTCGTAGGCCTTTTCGT
>Ga0209367_1008067_pt1 | contig 14432 bp, 5 predicted proteins | sample WorMetLIZISLAND2_FD_187412 | JGI IMG/M metagenome (GOLD analysis project Ga0209367, IMG submission 187412) | Marine gutless worms symbiont microbial communities from Max Planck institute for Marine Microbiology, Germany - Olavius geniculatus... ... | reverse complement strand
AAAAGCTAAACTGTGTATGAGGTAGGACTAATCCATTTAGCTATAGCTAACCTGGTCGGAACGTCCTGCACGATAGCCTGGAAAAAAATTCCTGGTTAGTTGATGAATTAATCAACTGGGCCTTTGAGATAAACAACGTGCAGCACTTGCATAGCACTTATTTACTGAAATACAAAAAATAAATTTTTAAAATAGTTTTCTGCCAGTTTTTACTAATGAAGATTTTTGTGCATTGGATTGTTCTCTGTAGGCCCAATACCAATACCGATACCAGTGCCCTGCACGTTGCGCAGTGAAGCACTGTATTGATGTTGTTCGTCTTTATATTTAAAGATTCTTTTTTAACTTTAAAGGTCCTGCAAAAACATTTGTCCTGGAAAATTCTTGTAATTTTTTGTCAGTAAGTGTGGGAACCCTGCTTGCAACACTAACCTACGTATATGCTAGGCCTATGAGTTTGAAACTTTGTAAACTTGGTAGCAAAGAGCCTTGCGCTCGACTCTTATGCCAAGATGCGCCTGCTGTAAGCTAGATCCGCACATGACGTCTAAGTATTAAATTAAACCAACAGCACAGTTTATTCACAGCTCGGTGTAAACGTGGACTGTGAGCATTATGTAGGCCTAACCTGACACTGGTAATTAAACCCTGGATGGACAGACGGACGGACGGCGACCAACTGACCGTGCCTCCCACCCGCTGCAGTCAACAGACTGACGTTCATAACACTAGCAGCACTTCACTTCCAAGTTCACACATATGAACCAGTGTAGTACGTAATAGGCGGCCACTCCTGGTTTGCATTACTAGTTAGTATTAACGTGTATGCACGCGCAACGGCGTGAGGCCAGGGGTATTGGATTATTGTGGTTACCTATGCTGGCATGCTGCTTGCCATTACCGTAGCATGCACTTTCCCCTTCCCATTCTTCCTGTGATGGGCACAGCGCCGATGCTTAGACAACAATCACATGTGGTCGCCGATCGCTCAGAACAATTAGCAAATGTAACGCTGTGCGCTGATTGTATAAGTCCACGTCAGTTACTGAAATTAGGCCTAAAGTGTGAGATGGCGTGTGGACGGTGTGGCGGAGAGGGGATAATTAATCCTTCCAATCTCTCATGAATGGCGACCATTCTACAGGTGCGCCTACCCCACCCCACTCTTCCTGCCACTGTTGTGTGCTAGCAAATCGTTCTCATTGTATAGTGGCCGCCGCCCGCCGCCGACTGCTGTTTGACTGTTGCTTAGACAGCAGACAGCGGTGGGCGGCGTGCGTGGCGGCGTGGCGTGAGCGGATATCAGTAATCGGTATCGGGTGTCACAGTCAAAAAAATATCGCCCAATACCCGATCCACCCCAATACCGGCCAGTATCGGCCAATACCCAATACCCCAATACCAGTATCATTCGAACCCTAAATAAGAATCATGTTTACACCAAAAGTTCCGACTTTCTGATGGTTTCGGTCTGCTATAGTGAAGGGCCGCCTTTTGCTATGGCAACAACCGCGACTGATGACCTCGGCTGTAGCTTCACAGATCGCCAGTCCACCAACTAGCTCCTCAGGTCTAAGTAGACCATCACAGGAAGCTGTTGGCAATTTTTGTAGGCACATGCGCCGCTGTCGAACCTACTACCTATACTATGTACACTAATTTATGGTGTGCATTATTGTCACATCAATCTTTCAAAAATGCTAACCCTAACCCGATCCCTAACCCTAACACTAACCCTAAACCCTAACCTTTATCTTTGTAAGCAAAAACCGTAATTTTAACATTAAGAACAAAATCGTACTATATTACACGTGAAATTGTCGCCCCGTGGTCAATGTGAATATTGCGCAATAATTCGTCTGTCCATATTGTACACTAATTTATGGTGTGCATTTCTGTCACATAAATCTTTGAAAAATGTTAACCCTAACCCGATCCCTAACCCTAACCCCAAACCCTAAGCCTAATGTTAACCGTAACTGGAGGCAAAAACGGTAATTTGATTACTAAGCACAAAATCGTACTAAATTACACGTGAAATTGTCGCCCCCTGGTGAATGTGAATGTAAAGCATAATGACACGTCTGTCGATGTGAATTTTAGTCCAAACCTCGCTATGGCAGCCCTTCGCTATAGCGTCCCATTACCTTTCTGACAGCTGTCAGAACCCCCAACATTTCCAGAAAACTGTTCATCCTGAAAGTGTTAACCAAGTCCAAAATTCGACAACACAAGTTCTGATACAGAAGTATAACTAGGATCTGGATCTGGATAGTTAGTCGGCAGGGCCCCAGGACTGGGGCATCACACCGACGGCATCACACTACTGACAATAAAACAGTTTTTGGTCTGTTTCCCAACAACTGACTTCTAGCAAGTTTCAAGTACAAGACCCATTACTTCAACACATCAGTAACTATCTTCGATTGCAAAATACTACAGCATTATCAACAATTACCTCGAACCTGTAGTCTTTGAACGCGGCACGAGTGCCAGCAATCAAAACTAAAGAGTATATCGTCAGAATGTAAATCCACCAAGCGGTCACAAACTGTCTGTATGCGAAACTACACACACTCGGCAAAAACAGTGTTAACACGGCAATTCCACCTACGAATGCAAACAAACTAATTTTTCCGTACACATCTGACAACATTATTACATTATCGCTCAAATAGTAAAATGTAAACACATAGAAATTTAAGCAAAAATTGCACGCATGAAAAATAAGTAAATATTCGGCTCCTGAGTGCTCGACGTGATTCGTGATTAAAGTCATAATTTAAAATCGCGATCAAGGTATGAATTAAAATGTGATATGTGATGAATTTTGCAACAAATTAGAAAACCTTAAAAACCTAACATTGGATTTTTTAGGTTTTTGAAAAACCTTCAAGAACCTTGGTTTTTTCGGACCAATTTTCCAGCCCTGCGCAGTATGCATAACTAAATCAGGGTTAGTGCATCGCACGGTGGCATCTATAAGCCCCAGCATTCGCCTGTAACCCTCTCATTGTACCTGCTTACGGAGGGATGGCCAGGCTGAATTGACATTGAGTATCAGACTACAAAAAGAGCGGGTTTGTGTCAGCGGTGTAAATAATCGTTAGGCCTATGTTCTCGGTGAAACTGAAAAGTGAAAACAGCGTGTGACCCTGGACTGGAGTGGTTCTAGTCCGCACGTGCCGATGGTGTCTGCACCGTGGCATGGCACGCCTGTGTGAGGGACGGGGTGCAGAGGTAGGGGAGGCGGGGGGTTACTCGTAAAGCTTAAGGTGCTCACCTGGCTGCGATGATGATGATAGGCCTATAGCCTGCTTGCCTGGCTGAGATATTCTAGTTTGCAAGATTGATCTTGAGTTTCACTTTTTAATTCAGCTTAAGTTCAGCTCGACAAAACGCCGCCTTCAAAACGTCTCACTGACAACCATTTTCGCGTTTCTTCAGCTGAAAAATCCAGTTCGCATTCTCGTAAAACGAACGAACAGTTTTCGTTTTCGTTCTCGTTCTCGTTCTCGTTCTGGTGACGAAAATATCTCGTTGGGCCGTGGTCATGCGTGCTGTTGCAGTGAGCAGCAGCTGCTCAGTTGTTGAAGGCGATGCGGCCGCCGCCGCTGCAGTAAAGACCAAGGATGCGTGGCGTGGATGCTAACGCGTCTGAGTTCAGATTTACAGACGTGCTCGCGCCCCGCCGCTGCTCTGTCTGCTGCGTAAACTTTGCAGTGATGCGCAGTTCCGTTACAAGTAATAGTAACTATACGATTTTTCACCGAATTTAAAATTATAACCATAGTTCTAACAAACGTTAGAAAAAAATCAATACGTTTGCAAATTCGAGTAAAAAAGTTTTACTAATTCTGATATACGCCAACTTACATTGAATAAGCTGTGGTGGTGCTGTTTTGGATACAAAATGTTATTATTTCATCAGCAGTCTGATTTTTGTAATATATATTAGGCCTATTATTTACCGTTATTTGAACACTTCCCATTCAACGTTTTTAAAATTAAAAAACGGTAAAATAAAAAGCATTTGAATAATTTTGAAGCCGTTGCAAACGTTTTTTTTTACTATTATCTATGGCTATAGCGCTTGAACAGGGGTGGGGACGCATGGAACTTTGCAGGTTCTCCGCTTGCTTGAAAAAAGACAACGTGTGCAGAAGACAACAAAATTATTATAATCGCCGTCGTCGATACGTCATTCGCTTGTGCGAACATTGTTGGCACCACTAGCACAGCAGACAATGTTTCTCCAAGCTGAAAGTGAAAAATAATGCTCAAGTAGGTAAGGCAAGCAGATAAAACTGCGAGCGTTTTTACGCTATCTTATATAGTACAATTATACTGGGGTGCGTTAATTTCCTTTCTGGAAATAGAGTCGGGAGACCGGAAGTTGTCATCGAAAATGCACCATTTGACACTGGAAAACCATTTTAAGAAAATTTAAACGGCAAAATCGAAATTTTGTGCACCCATAGTATTTTCTGTCGAAAATTTGCAACTGTCTGTCTGATATCTGTCGAAAGTTGCCTGCGTTTGACAGAAAATTGCAACTTTTGGCCTATTTTTACACCACAACGCCGCTGTTTTGTGATAGACGATAAAAAGTCACCACTTGCAACACAAGACATCAAAAGTGCGCTACCAAGATCGAAGCCAATACCGCAATTATCGGTATAGACTAGCAAGATGGTATGCTTAGATTCGAACAGGTGCTTTCTGCCCATCACTACTGTCTGCGGAGAGGCAGTCTTGAGCTCGGACAACGACGTACCGTGAGTTGAGTTCAGTTGAGTCCGGCGATCTGCGCTTCGTTGTCAGTTGCCGATCCAGTTTCCAGCCAGCTGGAGTAGCGCTGAGTGACATCGATCAGAGCTGTAGTAACTGATCGAAGACTGTCGTTTTTTTCAACCGGTAGGTGAGTGACAAACTTCACTTTGATTTAATTGGAAACTGGAGACATGCAGTTGTAATGTCTGCAACTAGAACTATAGATAGGCTTAGACCTTGAGGAATTTGGGAGCAGGAAAGCGTGAGTCTCACTGCAGCCACATAGTTCTGAAAGTTGGGAGTTGAACTCCCCCATCCCGGGTAACTTTTTTCTCCTCTTTTCACTCTCGTCTTTCCCATTCTTCGTCTAATTTTCGTCCTCTCTTTCTCCTCCCTCATCGCCTTATAGGCTACAAGCCCGGCTGACAGATGTATTTTGGCTCATTTAGGTATGCAGTAAGAACGCTTTGGGTGCCATTAATAGGCCTATTATTCAGGGTAATTACATGTGTTTTACGGTAACATGCAAAACTGAGAACGGCCGGATGAATTTGTTCGCGACCGCTGGAAGGTAGGCCTAAACTGTAGGATCACAGAAATCGGCGCATCGGACTGATGACCAGTTCGGGCTCTTTGACGGGAGCACCATGGACACATTGGAGGGATTACTTTACGCAAGAGATGCCCGGATGAAAGGTCGGTGATTGAGACCAAGACCAGAAATTCGAGACGTTTACGCCGAGACCACGACCAACAATTCCAGACCTAAACCTTCATGATGCACACAGAAGTAGAATCATTTACATGTAATCATGCGGTAAGCTTTGGGTTCAAAACTAAAACGGGATTGATCACACCAAGTTCAGCTACAGACCATCAGACTTCAGTGTGAGATTAAAAGACTGAGATGACGTCCCTGTAAAACGTTGGTGTGTGCGTGTGTTCGTGTACGTTGATCAGATTGGCGAAAACTCCAATGAGAACGTCAGGCACATAGCGGGAAGCAAGCGTCTTCCGTTGGATCGAGCTGACGGCGTCAGTCAGCGGACTGTTAATAGCGCGTCCAGAGCACTCGAGCTACCGCACCCAAGTGCTGATAGGCCTACAGCCGCCATGGCTGTCCGACCAGCCGCGAAGCTGAGATGCTTTCACGCCGTATTTTTACTGCTACAGTTGTTAACGACAGCCGTTTTGTCATCCAATCTGGTACGCTATAGACCTATACGTATTTTCTGTGTTTTGGGCAAAATCGCTCTAGCGTTAGGCCTACTTGCGCAAGCGATTTTGCCTACAGCTATACCAGTTTATCCATAGCATGGTCTGTCTGTCTGTCGTCTGTCGTCTGTCGTCTGTCACATTCGCGCACCCTGCTTCGATGTATTTAGATGCCATTTAGCATGTGCTTTTGCGGGATCCGATAAAGCGTTGTGTTATGAGAGTGCCCCTGACCCTAACTGTCCGCCTATCTGTGACGTGCCCAAGCGTTAGTTATCATCATCGTCATCATCATCATCGCGGGCCTCGGACTGCAGCGTAACCGTTTTCACGAGCAGCCTCCATCGTTCGATCTTGGGCGTGTCTAGACACTACATGGTGAGTTGAGTCCGTGGTTAAGCGGCTGAAGGTCGGCTTCCAATACTTTCCAGGGTCCGTTGCTTTCAGGAAAGTAATATTACGGGAATAACCAATAGCGTCTTAACTTCAACGCGTTTTCCACTCAATCGCTGCTTTCGAGCAAGAAAATTGTTTTTGAAACGAAACAGTGGAGTAGTTTTGGCACGAAGAATCCGAAGTAAACTGCGAAGGGGTGAAGCCTCCCCTGAAAAAAATTCTAGAGGGCGGGACAGGGCGCACACGTTATTGCTGGCTTCTTTAGGCCTACTTTAGGCTTACTGCATTTTTACGCGCTACAGCATGTAATGCTTCGCGCGTCTTAGCCATCGTCGAGGTGTCCGTTCGTCTGTCCGTCCGTCACACCCTGGCACTGTATCGAAACGGTGACACTTAAAGTCTCGAAGTCTTCACTGTGGGCTGCCCCAATGACTCTAGTTTTTAGCAACAAAATTTCGTGCCCTGGATGATGGGGCTTCCCTCGAACAAATGCGTCAAAGTGGGATACCCCCTAAGAAGACGTTATTTTGCCATTATTGGCTCTTACAGTGTGAAAATGGTTGCAGATAGGTTCAGACTTGCTGCATAATAACAAGCACTGGTGACATGCTTTTTAAATTTCTCAACATCGATGACCTTGAATGACCTTGAACCATTAAAAGAGGGGTTCTGGTGAATTTTTGATCCTGGACAACCTGCAAACAGCAACTGCTAAGGCTGTCGCGCGTCTCATGAGCTTTGCTCAAATTACTTGTGCAGTAGGCCTGTCGGCGGCGCATGGAGCGGATGTTCAGAGTCATGAAATACTGAGGTTAAGAAAAGTGAAGACGGAGAAAATGTAACCTATCTGTACAACTCCGTGGGTGTGTGCTTATTTTTCAAAGAAGCATGAGCGAGGGGCGGACAAATTGCAGCTGAGTTGCATGTTGCAATCCACGCCGCCTTCAGACAGTCAGCATGCTGAGCCGCAGTTACACCTCAGACAGCAAGGTCTGAGTCCTTGCTTACGCTCGGTCTCCACTCTGTTCGACTGTTGTCGATTTACTGTACAACTAGATCACAAGCCCATGAAACACCTTGACCTGTCAACACTCTCAACAGCTGTTTCTGATCCACGGGCACAACCGCCTCTGAAAAATGAAGGGGCTTAATCTTCTTCCTATTTTCTCGTGTTTCTCCATTTTTACGCGCAACAGCAGCTACTTCTGTAGCGCGTCTATCGCAATTCTGTCTGTCCGTCCGTCTGTCCGTCACACGGGTGGATCAGTCAAAAACGGTGCGAGCTAGGATCACCAAATCTTCACCATCGGCTGCATGGTCCTCGCAGCGTGGAAGACTCTAGTTTCAGGATCAGTAAATTCGAAAAAGGTCGCCCTGAACGAGGGCGCTGAATGACGGAGGGGTAGGGAAAATTTGTGATTTCCAGCCGATACGGCGTTGGCTGAGCGAGACAGGTCATGCCCTCCGACGAATACGAGTAAGACACTATAGATAATTAGCCGCTTGTCGTCTGGCGCCTCTGGCGACTGTAAATTTTGTTTTTACTGGGCTTTCAATCATGCACCGCTGTTGCGCGTTCCCCTTTGCGTTAGCTCGGCTTTTCTTGTCATGATGCCGTCTTGTATAGTTTTTCTCTTTTATCAGTCTAGGGAATCTGTGAGCGCACATGGGAGCCTAGTTATGAAGTGAACGCATTTTGATGCTTTAGCTGCTTTTCGTAGCATTGGTATTATTGAATTATGAAAAAAATTAAGGATCATTACTGTGGCTTCCAGGGAACCAATACACCGTTGGTTCCAATGACCAGAAAGTCTGAGGGACCCGATCCTTTCCTGGTAGTTATGGACTTATGCATATGTTGTTCTAACACGACTTGTTGTTTAAAAAGTTGTGCAATAAATCGTCGTAGTGGAGCGGGGCTCGAGATATCTGGTTCCCGGTGGGTGCGGGCGACCCCTTGCGGACGTTCGTCAGCTCGATGGCGCTATAGAATGCAATGCACACATGTGGATCGAATTAGTGCAGGCTTTGCTTGTTTTTCACCGCTGCTGCCGCCGGCCTCAGCATAGATTCTGCAACGAAACGCATCCGCAGCGTGTGTCAGTCGGCAGGACAGATTGGTACTAAACCGCGCTGTTTTCGCAACTTTCCTCTGCAGTCATAATAAAGCAAACGACGGTGCAGTCATGCAACCCATAGATATAAAAAACGTTTTTTACGTTTTTTGCCACGTTTTTAAACGTTTTTTAAAACTTTTTATATTTTTCCCAACGTTTTTAAAAAATGTGCATTGAAATGCCTATCAAAAACTTTGACAAACACTTTTGGAACCACAGAAACAAATTAATAGGTCATAATGATGATAGTTTACTTAGTTAGTCCAAATATACCAAATAAAAAGTTTTTTATGTAGTATATTTGGTCTTATGAGCACACGGTGAAATCGAAATTAAATAAAGTTTTCTTTATCTAGACCATAGTTCCGGGTATGCTGCACCTACAGCATTAGGCATTAGGCAAGAGGTTAAACAAATTATGGCTACCAACGTTTTTCATTCAACGTTTTTAAACATTTTTAGAAATTTTTTGCCATGTTTTTTACGTTTTTTTATCGTTTTTAAAATTTTTTTCTGGAACGTTTTTTACATCTATGATGCAACCTGAGCTTGGTTTAAGTACGATACCACCTGTCTGGGAATGCTGTAAGCTTGCACTGGCTTATTCACTCCAGCAATAGGCCTACTTAAGTCATTATTCCGCAGTCACGTATCTCTAGCACTGTGTCTGCAGTGCTATAACGGGTCGATAACTCTGCGGGCGCATTCGAGCATGAGCAAACGAATTCGCCAGCCAAAAAGTTGCAATTTTTCAACAGACTGCTGCTAATTTCTGACATAGGAGATTGTGGGTGCCCGAAATTTTTTGTTTTTCCTTTAAATTTTCTCCCAGTTGGTTTTTAGCCCACATTTTTGCACAGGCCCGTCGAGAGCCACAGCGGGGCCCGGGGAAACATTCTGGCGTGGCCCCTAAACATTTCCCCTCTGGGGAAAATTTTTTTGAATTATTCTTTTCAAAATGGCACATTCTGGCATACTTTCTAAATTTCTGGTCGACGGCGAGGCCTTCCAAACGTCGCGAGGCCCGGGGTAGCTAATAACCCCCTACCCCACCCTCTCGACGGGCCTGTTTTTGCATCATTTTTAAACGAGCATGCATTTTTCGACGAGAAGAGAATTTTTCGACAATTCAATTATGACAGCTCAAACTAGAAAGCAATTATAGCTCGCAGGTACCTCAGCCAAGGCAATGCTATTCGCTAGGTGGCGTCACCATCTTCGGTTTTGCAGCGGTTCCGTTTATGCCCCCTTTAACGCAATGGTAACGAAAATTTCAATATGATCCAGAATCCAGGATTCCTGCCGGATCACCCCCAAAATTTAATCACTTGTAGCTTATGCCATGCCCAACGTTCCCTCAAAATTTCAGAAAGATCCGTCCATAACTTTTTGAGTTATCTTGTACACACACAGACAGACAAACAAAGTCTAGTAGAAACATTACCTCCTTGGCGGAGGTAAATATAACGGGAGGGGATTGCAATTTTTTTTCTACTTCCCTCCCTCGCATATGACGCCACTGCCGTTAAGGCGTTAGATGGAAAGTATATATTTGCTTAATACGCCGTTTGCACTATAAGGCTGGCTCGACAAGCGCTCGTCCAGCATTCATCAAGCATTCATCACGAGCTGGCCGAGCCAGCTGTATCGTATAAAATGATAGGGTATACTCGTGTTGCAGGGCAGCGACTTTGACTTCGTGGACAAGAAGTCGTTCCAAGCCGCTGACACGATCGTCGCGGTCGATACTGCATCAGATCATGACATGACGTACTTTGACGATGAAGATCACCCGCTGGCTCCGCCGCCTGACGACCATGAGTACGGCTCAGGATATCCCACCGACCTGCCCGACTCCGCCGGTACACTATAAACTTACTCTTTTGTGGCCGACCGTACTTATGTTGTCTAAGTAAGTAGGTAAGTAAATAATATAGCGCGTTAACCGTAACAACCTCAAAAGCGCAAAAGCTGTCGATGTGCTAGTAAAACGAGAAGTAAAAATGTTTTAGGTGACATCTGAAAGTAGGTAAACAATGTGAACTGCAACTGAGAGTGTTTGCATGCAGACTGTGCCGAGCGTTTGAAATAGATGGACCAGCATGTTCAAAACACGGCTTCCTTCCGTAGGTTGCCATCTTGATCCGTGGAACCTGCAGCTGACCACGGTTTGCAGATTGCAGATGCCCGCGGCCTTAAGCCTACTGTCTGCATGTTGTCTGTCTGTCTGCAACGTGTGTAGTGTGGCTAAACAATATGACGTAGGGGTCGGCGAGTACTGTTGGATAAGGCAATGACGAGTTCCTGTATAGGCCGTCAATAATAACCATGTCACTATCTCCAGCGGATTGGCCACAAAGTTGCTGTCTGCATTTAGCATCCACGTGCGCCGAATTACCGTAGCCTGAGAGTGTTTGCATGCAGACTGTAGGGGTCGGCGTTGATTGTAACATCCAATACAAGATTAATTAATACAAGAGTTAACATAGTGTGTATGGATACAAGCTAAGTAAAGAAAGTTTCTTATTAGGTGGAATCGATCATTATTTCTCCGTAGCGTGGTCTGTCTGTCTGTCGTCTGTCCGACACATTCGTGCTTCTACTTGAAGCGTTCGACGGATTTAGGTGCTATTTGGTTGGCAGGCCTACATTTGCAGAGTCCAATGACACGTTGTGTTAGGTGGGGGTGTGTGATCCCCGTGGGGAAGGAGAGATTTTAGGAGTCGAAGCTAGTTCTTGCGCTATTACACCGTTAAGCATTATAGGCAAGAGGTTGAACAAATTAGGGCCAACATTTTTTAAAAACTTTTTTCTGGAACGTCTCTTACATCTATGATTCATGTTGTTGTGAATGTGAAGCGCTGATCCGGGCTACAGTGAACGTGACGTCACTGAGTTACAGCGCCGCCCTGGCGAATCAGTCGAGCCAGGAGTTTGCCATCATGGCGCTCAGGGTCAAGGAAGCCATTGAGTCCGAGTACTTGACCGTGCCCGGAGAACAGACCGTCAACGTGCTGCAGTTCCGGTAAGTTAAACTAGCTAGCAATGTTGAAAAACGTTTTTAAACGCGGTGGCTAGATATCCGGCAGCCGGATAAATATCCTGTGGGCTATTTCTACGGTTGAACGCAAACGACAGTCATGGATTCGACTACACTTGTTAGGCGGTGGCAACAACGTCAGTCGCTATCGCTACCGTTATGCATAATTTGGAGTAGAATTAGGGTTAATGTTTGGATTAGGGTCTGGGGTTACAGTTAGTGTTAGAGTTAGCGTATTACAAAGCATCACATGTGACGATAGATGGGCATCTACATTAAAGCGGTAACATTGGTCATGAATTAGTGCCTTGGAGGCAAGCATTCAACTTGCCGACTGGCGCTGCCTGTGATACCCTAGCTGATAGAGTTGAGGTCGTCTTTTGGCCGGCTGCCGCGAGGGCGTGTTTGTGCGGCGGCACCCTTGGGTGCTAGTACCATGTATCGGCTATAAGGCCGCCTAAGGCGGCTGTCAGGTAAATAGCCGGGCCGTTTAGGACTGACTGTTTATCCAACAACCGGATGAATAACTGCTAAGCTATTTATCCAGCCCCAGGAGTCCAGATCGTCGTTCAACATGCACAAACTGGTATGTATACTGTGTCGACAGGCCGGGGACGATGGATACGAGTGTACCTCAGACTGTGATGGTGACGTTTGACCTGGCGTCGGTTGGCTACTACAATCAGCTGGCGTTGTTCAACGTGCTCAATGGATCAATGAACCGTGGCTGGCTCGGACTGTACCGCGTCACCTCTGACGGATTCTCCATCCGATCCATTGACTCTGGTCAGCAGGCTCTGTGTTATGGCTTTAAATAAAATTGCCCCACTGTCGCAGCGAACGGACTGCGCGACGCGTTTGATTATTATTGCCCGCGGTCTAGCGACGGCGGTATTGTTGTCAGCATCGTCGCCAATCTCCGAGAACGCGATATCTCATAAACCGCGACAAAAAACAGGACGGGGATGCATACAATACAGTGCAACTGTCAGCCAACTTGGGTTTGGCAGCGCCATCGCACGGTGGTATCTCATTCTCTGTTTTTGTCGCATGCAACGTTGTATCGCACACATCTTCTTAGCTTTATGAAATTTTGCATCAACATGTATGCTTCAACAGTCGACAACCGCTACAAGCTTATCGAATATCAAGGTCATAGGTCAGAGGTCAGGGTTACATGAAATGTGAGTGCATGATATCTGCGGGCAGTACTTAGTCTTGAGCAAGGCTTCGCTGTCTTGTGTTTGCAATCGTGCTTTCTCCAGATAAATTTCTACGGACAGTACAGCTGCGATGCTGACTTGAGTGTAAGATATAGCTGGCGCCGCCTAGCCTGTAGCCTATACAGGTAACAGATAGGCTACAGCAGCTGACCGCCAGTGGTCACTCGCTGTCAGAACTCGGAAGATGGGCAGCGCCTAGAGCTGTGCAGAAATTAACCGGCAATGCATTATTATACCGACACTTTCTATACCGTGATATTGATATACCTGTTAGTGCTCTCTAGCTATTGCAGTTGCTGAGGAAAATGGCTGTTTTCCGATTTCTTCTTTATTATGTTCGGAATTGTGTTGAGATTGAAGACCGTTTGAACATTATAATTTACTTCACTGGCGGGTCACTGAAGGGGGGGGGCGATTTTTACAGTTTTTTGTCGTTTGTGGACTGTGGCGTTGCCAGACGTCAAATTTCAATTTGACAGCTGATCTGGTACGTCGTCTTCAGTCAGTGTTGATAGCAGCGGCACAACTCATCTACCAGATGAGATACGCAGACCACATCACCGACGCTCTTGCCAGTGTTCAAAGGCTGCGTGTCCCGGAGCAGATCGAATACCAGGTCGCCGTAGCCGACTGACGTACAAAGTTTTTCACGGAAGTGCGCTGCTGTGCTTGGGTCCACTGGTTCCTGTTGTCGATCTGCCGGCCGTCGAACATTACGCTCCGCTGGCACTGCAGTCGTCTGCTGGTGCCACCTGTCGGACTTTGAACAGTCGGTAACCAACCGGGCTTTCATAGTTGCTGGACCGCGTGTCTGGAAGGAACGCTCCGACAAAGGATATAACAAATTACAACATCTCAGGCACTATCAACTTTTTGTCAGCACCTGACAGCATGGCTCGTCAAAAAGTCATAAGCTTACTCGGTCATCGTCGTTTGAACATGCTGTTACTTCTTTTACTGTTTTGACCTTGAAATAGCACAGGCTGTTGCTCTGTTACTGAGGCAACTGTGATTGATGAACTGATTGATTGATTAAGGGATTATGAGCTGCTGGTGCAAAAAAAATCTGGTGTTTTCTTTTCCCATGCTACACTGTGATGACGCAGTTTGGTGCGTTTAATTATAGCGAATCATCTCACCCCCATCACTAGAGCCGTTTGGTTGAGTCAAGTACCTGTGTCCAGCTGGCGCTAATTACTCAGCGTAAGTGCACAGTGCAGTCGGTTTGCAGGACGGGATCCATAATTAGCAGCCTCTCTTAAGTTAGGCTACCACAAAGTCCGTGATATTTGTCATTCACTTAGCATACTCGCAGCTCGCTGCATCTTTTCGTCAAATGCCTTTGCGTGAGTTTGCGATCTTCACAGAGCACAGCCAGATTTATGCTTTACCGACTATAACTAGTTAATTATTTTTACGGTTTTTGTCTGTACGGCTGACGAACTTGTTTTAGACGTTATTTGCACTAAGGGGTCGTCCATAAATGACGTCACGTTCCGAGGGGAGGGATATTTATATTATTGTGACGACATGTGACGTAGGGGAGGGGGGTTAAAGGATGTGTGACGTCACACGCGTCACATCTGTGGAAAGGCACAATAGACAGCCAAATTCATGTTGCCAACTCGCCGTATGTGTCAGGACGAGGAACATTTAGGAACACTATGC
>Ga0209367_1008066_pt1 | contig 14432 bp, 9 predicted proteins | sample WorMetLIZISLAND2_FD_187412 | JGI IMG/M metagenome (GOLD analysis project Ga0209367, IMG submission 187412) | Marine gutless worms symbiont microbial communities from Max Planck institute for Marine Microbiology, Germany - Olavius geniculatus... ... | reverse complement strand
AACTTTAAGGTTCCTGAAACTAGGGTCTTCCAGGCGGCCGATGACTAATCTACCCGTGCGACAAACGGACGGACGGACGGACAGAATTGCAATAGCTAAGCCGCACTGAAAGCAGCAGCTGCTTTCGCGCGTAATAAAAAACGCAAAGGCTTTTCTTACATCTTTTTTCTCCCATGATATACGTTAGGCCCTCGGTTATGAAAATCCAAACGACACGTTTTTTACTCGACAGGACGAGACTATAGTATATACAAGAATGAAAGTCTATTCGGATCTGGAGAAATCTGTGATCAAAGCCACATTACGAGTTTTGCTTTTCCGCCTGTCCATCTGTCCGTTTGTTCGTCTGTCTCTATCCCGAACATGTTTCTAACTATTCGGAGAAAAAAAGCGCAAAAAACCGACTGCGATGTAGGTTTAACCTTCGTTAAATTTAACTTGCTGTTGACAACTGGCCTATAAACGGCCGAATTATTTCCAAAAATTTTGAATTTCAATTTTTGACCGGGACATATAAGAACTCTTAAAATAGCGTTTTAATTAAGAACTTTGAGAACTTAAGTTAAACGCAAAACGATTTATACCGTCAACTCTAAATGAAGCACATTTTACCAAGCAGTGTGCTAAATTAAATGCGCGTCGCCGTTATATCATTCTACCGATGCCCATTATTCACACATGTTGCAGGCAATAATGAAAACAGATAGAAAAAATATTAAAATAACCCATTTTGAAAAAACTGCCCTAATTGAAAGTAAAAACATTTTAGTAAGTGCAACGCATTGGAATGGTGTCGTCGTTATTGTACGCGTAGTTAGTTCTGCAATTTGTACGTTTATTCGACTCACGACGATTGCAACTTGCTCTAAGTTACAGCTTCATCATTCTGGCTGCACACGAGAATGCACTTGTTGCTCCTTCCAGTAGACTGCGGTCATAAACTACGCATAAAAGTAGAAGAAAAAGACGTGGGAACTCCTTCCTCTTCGAGGCGCCTTGAGCTTTTGAAGGGCCAGCACGTCCGCCGACCGGATGGCCACGGATCCGTTAACAGTTAGTTAGCAGCGCTGCTGCGGGCGTTAACCAAATTCTTGCACGTCATCGCGTCGTGTGCAGCGACGTGCGATCTCGATGCATTCCTATTTCTGCCAGCGATTGACTTTTGATACGGAACTCCGTCAACAGGCTAAATCCAGACATGCCGTACGTGAACCGGACGAACACGCGTTTTAAAAATAGATGGACTTGTTGGCGGAAATGAGAAACGACCGATGTACAGTACAACGTCACTTCTGTTTTTACGATGACGTCGACAAATGTGAATCGATTTCAATAATATACTTTTACTTTATTGTATTTATAGAAAAAATACGGTAACGGCAGAACAAAGCTATAGATATGCTGCCGCACTATATCTTCGAAAATTTAAACAGTGGATTTCAGGTGAGGTGGCAGCTTATAGACATATTCCCGTATCTTTCGCAGATCATCGCTAAAGTAAGGAGAAAAAAATAAGATCGGACCACATTCGCAATTACTTGACTCTGTTCTGTTAAATCCGAACCACGTTTTGCACGATCTTCTTCGTCCTGTTTCTCAAGCGTCCAAAAGTTACATTTTGCGGCCTCGAGTATATAACAGACATAGTACACATCACATTTGTCAGTCAAATTTCACTAACAGATTATTCTTTAAAAATTCTTATTCAAATTGGTTTTTATATTTTTTATTCTATTGCATTGATAGAGACATTAACTATTGTTATCGTGTAACATAAACGTGCGTAGGCCTATTCGCTTTACATTATGACATCGCCAAATAAGCCATGAAATTAAACACGCAGTTTGTATTATATACGTTACAACGTACAGCTGCGAGATTATGTTGGAAGACGAGCGGCTGCGAAGATGCACGACGACTATCTGCTGTTGTTGATGTTGTCGACCGTAGTGACTGCCACATCCCATGCCCGCCAAGCTCGCACCTGACCTGACGTCACTGCGACGTCATCGCCGTGACGTCATCGTTCTCGTGCCGCAGCCTGGGCAGTCGATTAGCATACTACTCTATCTATATCAGCGACGACGGCCACAGTGGATCCGCGTTCTAAAAGTGGACAGCAACTCGTTCACTGTCCAACTACCGCCAAACACTTTCGGACATTCTCTGCCGACGATTTGCGACACTCAGATATCGTCTTCTATTTCTTTCTCCTGGCGGTTTCTTTTCGATACTATTCTGTTACATCCGCGCGGCTACTGCAATATTAATCTTATTTTTCTCGGCAGAATCGAGGGCTTGCTGAACACTGCGTACGGTTGCGGTGCGCACGGAGTAGGTTATCCCATTGAAGTCGTCGCACTGCACTGCTTGCCACCCACAACGCAAGTCGGCGGTTTGATAGCACCGCGCTCGACGTTATTGCACGCTCGCCAGCTTGTTTGTTGCCGACGCGTTGTGGTGCTTCAAGCTGCAACCCGGAATGAAAGGACTTGGCACGCCGCGTGTGCGGATCCACACCTGAGCTACATATTGCGCTGAAGCATTGTTTGTCCGATCAAATACTTGTGCAGTTAGCTGGAAAAGGGCTTGGAAAATTTAAAATACTGACATCAACCCAACGAAAAAAAGACATTAAACCTATTTTATGTTTATCACAAGCATGGCGATAAACACAAAAACTGAAATTACTTGCTTTTAGTACCTACATGTAAAATTTTATTTATATTTCGTGGGCCAATAGATGTCCATAAGTCAGAACCAAATGTGAAATTTCTCGATGCATTATGCCGAAATACAAATATGCTGTCGGTATTGGTCAGTTTTTTGTCAAGCGCCCGCCGATAATAGGGTGTTTAAACGATCCAGCAAACGTCCAGCAAACTTCCAGCAAATGTATTCAAAATATACGTGAATTGCTGGACGTCTGCTGGACGTTTTCTAGACGTTTGCTGGAAGTTTGCTGGACGTTTGCTGGATCGTGTAAACACCCCATAAAAGTTCGCTGAACACGCTGTTTAATCAGATATCGTCGTTGACCTTATAAACCAATGTTTGAGAAAAATTTATCAGGTTACAGCGCTGCCAGACCGGCCGATATAAATATCGGTCGTTTGTAATTTGCTACTAGAAACGAACGTGTTAACGAACTTTTTGTTTAATTTTTTGTTTGCTTCAATTAGACCAAAAATGCAGTGATAATAATTGGTTGACATAAAAATGCCTTAGGCCCTATACTTCATGGCGCATAGGTTGGACGATCGAAAACTGACTGATATAACAAGAAATTTGAGCTAATGCTCACGCGACGCGCGAAAGCCTATAGCAGTCCCGGTTCAGTAGTTTAACTGAAAATTGGGGTGTTCACGTCACACATTTGGTATACAAATACCAAATTCTCAATCTGGATCGCATAACGATAGTAGCGTGGCGCCACCTTTTGAATAATATAGACTTCTGTCGCAGCCCGAAAGTGCCAAAAATCCATAAAACCCCCTATTTTGGCGTTCAAGGTCATTCAAGGTCATTGAATTCAGCGCCAATCGAGAGCCAGTGTTTTATTAGTGATTAATAGTAACCTAGGCCCTACCTCGTTCCACCCGTGTGATGGACGGACGGACAGACGGACGGACAGAATTGCGATGGCTAAGACGCGATGAAAGCATTAGCTGCTTTTGCGCGTAAAAAAATAACAAGTCAATCAATGCAATCAATCAGCGTTAGTTAGCGCCCTCGTTCGGGGTGCCCCCTTCGAATTTATGGAAAAGCTTTACCGTTCCTGAAACTAGAGTCTTCCAGACAGCCGACGGTGAAGATTTGGTGATTCTAGCTTGCACCGTTTTTGACTGATCTACCCGTGTGACAGACAGACGGACGAACAGAATTGCGATGGCTAAGACGCGCTGAAAGCAGTAGCTGCTTTCACGCGTAAAAAGATAAAATTGAAGGCGGAGGTCAGAACATTATGCCGCGTATGCCGTGTACAAAGACGTTAGAATATAGGATATAGTAAGCACCCGAAGTAAGTAAAGAGATAAGTAAGTAAGCAAGCAAGTTATATAGAGCGAAAGCGTAAACTGTAAAATAACCTGAAACGCGCTCAGTGAGCTAACAAAACGAGAATTAAACGGAAACAAATTTGAGCTAGCGTCTAAAAGTAGAAAAAGCTTTTACGAAAGTCAGGAAAAGCGTTTTAAGCAGATGGACCGGCGTGTCTGCGTATGTCGACAAGTCTGACTGATGGCACCTGCTTAGCTGGCCAGGGTCATCAGATCGCAAATGTCTGTGTGTGACCATTGGTGCTGGAAACAGGTCGGTAGAACTCGGCCAGGTAAGGCAAGAATGGGTGCAAAACAGTATACGGTTTAACATTCTGCCCGACACAAAGACTTCGGGGAGTGCTTAAGGCTAGAAGCACATGCTTAAGAAGAAAATGTTTCAATAGAAAATGTCAATAAAACTCAGCAAAGCATGAAACTTTGACATCGCCAAATATTACAACGTTCGATCGTATGCGGTCCTCGTCAATTAACCAACCAGCTGCTACACCGCGACTAGCAAGACCGAAATATTATTCATTGTTTTACAGACCGTCGTAATCATTCGAAGCAGGGTTCGTGTTCAAAATTGCTTTCTGATTAATGTTTTTATCATAAATTTGAATATTAATTTACGTTTTTTGGATTTTAGCTTAGATTTTATCCTGTAAGCAACTGGTCATTTTTGATTGGTTGATGACTGACGAAAGACGTACATCACTGACAGCTGTACCAGTCAGTTTCGGTCCGAGCCTGATCGCAGACACCATGGCGTTTCGCAGTCGTGGTCGTGGCTTCACCTGCGTGCGGCAGTCGCCCCGGCTTCAAAGCAAAATGTCCGATCATCATCAGTCGTCAGCACACGCTGACCACCCGTCGAACTCGCTAATTGGACGCCTCTTCTTACGTGCATGGCCAGCCTTTTCCACGCCTTTCCGAGTCCGCTTTTTTTCCACTGAAAGCTGAACCTAGAGGCTGGACTATATCCACACCGTTCGTAATCAATAAGGCCTCTGGATCTACAGTTTGTCGTTTTCGGGTAGTCTGGTTAGGTCAGTCGCCATGTAGGAGGTCTATTCGATTCTCTTTCCGGCAGTATACGATTACGATAGACCAAAACGATCGATGTGCACCCCAAGGTGGGCCTCTGAGCAAGGAACAAAGCCATCAGTTTTATTTACTGTGCGAGTCAAAAACGCGCCATCAAATAATATGCCCTAGGGGGAGACCAGGGTTGGTTGAGACACTTTCGGTCTAAAGATCATATCTGAAAATGTGTTGCGTTTAGTATGACTTATTGAGTTTCTATTATTACTGTATTCATTTAGCAACAAAAGTAATAAGTCTGAGTAACAAAATTCTGTTTCGTTTTGTGAGAAAAGTACAAAAAATAACAAGTACCCTAATGTCTCAACCAACCCCGAGTCTGTACTAGTTGAGACAATGGCAGTCGTGGTTGAGACATCAAAATTATGTTAAAGTTAAGGCTTCATAAATCGAGTACTTATATGAGAAATTGCCAGTAATTAGTATGGGAATTAGCTCAAATAAATTATAAGGGTCAGAGGCCAAAGTGTTCGGTGACATAATCAGTGGCGTCGTTGCGATATTTGGACTGAAAGTGTCTCAACCAACCCCGACAAGGGTGACGCAGCTTCGCGACCCGTAGCACTTGTAGTATCACTCATAACTTGATCTCGCTCACGCTTTTGAATGCCGTATATATCGATCTCTCGAAATATAACTCATTGTTAGAGGTGACAACGACTATTACCTTAGAAGACAGAGTTCAACGGCTATTTAAAATAAAATTTTGCGCCTCCAAAACAAACATTCGTAAAAAAACTAAAACATCTCCACAGATATAGACGTATTGCGATTACTATTTGATTATTTATTAAATTTTGTAGATAAAAACTTATATACCATAGATAAAACACAAAACAATTTTTGACGGCGGCGGTGTCTCATTCAACCCCGTATCTCAACCAACCCCGCTCTCCCCTAGTCCACGTATTTCCTAAATGTTTATCAATTTTCAAAATTCTTTCACCAGCACACTCCGCGAAAAATTTGCCATAAAACTGTCATTGAAGACTTCACGTGTCGCTACAAAGTATACGTTGTAAAATATTAGGCCCCTAATCTTTAAAAATTGCACTGGCCGAAGCTCAGCAACGACAGATTAAACGTGTACCGGGGTAGTAACTAAAGAAAAATACGTTATTTTACCGCTATTGGCTCGTCTGCCGTGAAAATGGTTGCAGGTAGGCACAGACATGCTGCTTATCACAGCAAGCACTGGTGACGAGCTTCTTAGAAATGTCAACATCGATGACCTTGAATGACCCTGAACCCTCAAAATAAGGATTTTTAGTGAATTTTTTCGCGATTTCGGACTGAGACGCACATTTCAAGACTGAATTGCGCCGAAATAGCGGGAGATAGACCAAGATAACCTGCATATGAAATTTTCAGCACTGAACGTAGATTTTAACGGTCTGGGTCCCCAATCTTCTACGTTCAACGACGCCGGCGCAAGCGGGTGTCAAAGACGGGTACCCCTTAAAAGTGGTGATTTTTGCACTATTCGCTTGTCTAGCGTGAAAACGCTTGCAGATAGGCACAGGTGTGCTACTTATCATAACAAGCACTGGTAACATGCTTTTTAGTGCTATTAACATCAGTGACTTTGACCGACTTTCAAACCCCAAATAGAGGGTTTTTTGTGAATTTTTGCGATTTTCGCTGCAGAATAGTGAACTGAGACAAAATGAATGGACATAGACTAAAACAGGAACAGGAACTGCTATGGGCTCTCGAGCGTCTCATGAGCATTAGCTCAAATTTCTTGTAATGTAGGCCTATGCACTAGCATATCTGGGGCTCGAGTTGTGCTACATACGGCGAATTGAAAATCTTTGGAGTCAGCAGAGCTTTTTGTGTGCTAGGCCTATAGCCTACTTAAACTTAATTCACGATACCATTTTTGTGCCATTTGTACTGTATAAGAACTACGCAACTGTAACATTATGTTTCTAGCAATGAGTTAACAACATTCAATTACAACAAAACCGAATTTATTAATAACATTTTCGCACATTTTCACTATGAACCGATCAGGTGAGATCAGCAAGATACACAACAAAGACCAAAATAATTTGTGAAAAAGCGAAATCGCTAATTTTTTGTTTGTAGAACTGACAGTTAGGTTGCAATTAGGTTAGTAATTGCATGTTTTGGCTTAAAGTTCGACCTCCAAATTCCTCCCCTGGAATCAGGACCCATACTGTGTCATTGTGCCCCACAACTGTGCCCTGCTTGCCAAACGGCGTCTATACGTCGAACGGTTTAAGCAGAGTGCACGAATGCGACAGACGACAGCCAGGCAGAGACAGACAGACCACGTTACGGAGAAATGTTCAGCAATAGTTAGAGTCACTTGAGCTACATAAAGCGATGCCGCCTAGTAAAAAGTAGTCAGCTGTAAAATAAAATTGACGAGAGTTTATCCGAGTCGTAAGCTTGTGTAACAAAAGCCGGTTACGTCATTTTATTACAGTGTTATAAATGTTAATAATAAACAACAAATACTTTGTCTATACATAGGCTTAACGCATGGTTTGTATGAATACGGCAAATCCAGTCTCTAATTTTTTTACTAGTAAAATTTGCATGCATTTCAGAAATAACTCAAAGTATCATCAATACAATCTGTTGATGTCCTTTAAATTACTCTATCTATCTATGCGACGCTGGGATGTTAGCAACAAATAGTTTGCATTAACAACTTCGTGAAATTTTAGATATCTGAGCATTGCAAGGAATAGCTATAGCGAATTAACAGCGTAAACATGTACAAACCGAGATTTTCCACCACAATGAATTTTAGTATTTTCGTAATTTTACTACCATTTTGCCGGTTTTAAACATGTATAAATCGATTAGTTGGCAACATTGCTAATTCACAACGTTACGTTGTTTTTTACAATTTCTGTAAAATCAAACGGTAAACAAATTAGAACATTATAATTAGAATTGTCGGTCGTATAAAAATAAAATAGGTACCTACACTGGTATATACAGCGATGAGCTCGGTGTGCTTACGGAGGTAAGTGTACTTTCGTGCTGCTCGAAAAAATGAATTTTTAATAAATATGCAAAATCAGAATTCTGAACCGTAAGGCCTAGAAAATTTCTGTGCTTCCAGTTGAGGCCGGCGAAAAAGTAAGGTTAGGAGCTGGCAAATTTATTTTTTGTAAAATTTTATATCAAGACATGTCGCGATTGCACAAAAACTTATAAAGAACAAGATATGCACCGAATACTCGTGAGAACTAAAGTAAAAATACGGCAGCATAACGGGTTAAATGCAGACACTTTTGTCGGTAAAAGTTTAAAAACAAAACACCTAACAACTGCAACAATATTTTTGAGGGTCTAATAAAGATCTCAGAGACGGAGATGTTTTAGGGACCGACAGCTACCGAAAGCACGTGATTTTTAGGCCTAAGTTACAAATTCTCGATCTATGTGTAACTGAGTAATGAGTATATTGAAGAGTCGAATGCTGCAAATGGCTTAAATGCTGTCAACGCGCATCGACTGCTGGGATGTATATTAAGTTAGTCGTTGCGACTGCAGGCTCAGAGTAAGAAGAAGCGCTCCAGGATCGTCGGCATCTCGTGGTCGCCCGCGTCGTCGTCGTCGTCAGCTTTCTTGCAGTAGGCGGGCACCGCGAACACCTTCGGGTCGTCAATGCGAGTCTTCACGTCCGTGAACTGCGAGTGGTCCATGAAGCCGAAGCCGTGTGGACGAGGACGCGGATGTGGTCGCTCGGTCGTTCCACGGTCGTGCTCCATCACGCGACGACTAGACGCACAAAAATCGCCCAAACATATCAAACTTATTCCGCCAGTAGTATCACCAGCGAACACAACTGCAGGTATAGGCCTATGTAAAGCCGTAGCCAAGATTTTTGCTCGAGAGAGTTTGACATTCCTCTTCCCCTTTTCACTCCTTACCACTTCTCTTTTTTCCCCAAATACAGTTACAGGGAGTGCATGTGGAGTAGCGCTGTAGGCTCTCGCAGTAAGGTCCGGAGAACAGCTCTAGCCGCAAGCGCATTTTGAAGGCATTTTCGCCTCTGAAAAAGGCATCTCATGTTCGCATTTTAATCGTGTACATCCATCTGCAATGCAAGTCGCTGTTTTGTTAATTTGTCAAGTAGGCATCTATGCGTTTGAAACTGAATGAAGACAAGACAGAATACATATGGTGCGGGTCACGTGCCAGTCTCGAAAAGATCGCGAGCAACGACTTGTCGCTACGAGTTGGCAATGTCGTCATCACACCAGTCAACGCTGTGCGTGACCTTGGTGTCACGCTCGACTCCGAGCTAACAATGCAACGGCACGTCAACAAAGTCGCCAGTGCTTGCTTTTATCACATTCGACGACTTAAACAGATTCGACGGCTAATTGGGCCGGAGGTAACAGCCACTCTCATGTCAGCGTTCATACTGAGCAAACTAGACTACTATACAACGCTATACTAGCTGGTTTGCCAAAATCTACGATTGCACCACTTCAACGTGCTCAGAACGCAGCAGCCAGACTGATCGTGTGGCTTGGTAGTTTAGTGGTTAGCGTGTCGGACCCAATGACCGCGAGGTCGTGGGTTCGATCCCTAACCACTGTACTCTCAAGTAACAACCTTGGGCAAGTTGTTCACAGACCACAGCCCGTCGGTGCGATGCCCCCGTTTGGGGACCATGCCGACTAAATATCCAAATCCATATCCAAATCGGACTTGTCGCTCCTCGCGACCACGTTACAAGTACGTTGCAACAATTACACTAGCTTCCGGTACAATACCGCATCACCTATAAACTGTGTTTGCTGATGCATCTAATTCACACGTCACAAGCACCGTCTTATCTTACTGACATTGTCACACAAACAGCCAGTGTCACATCACGAACACGACTTCGGTCCGGCAGCAGTCTCCGCTACGAGCAACCGCGCACACGACTAAAAAGTTGGGACAACGAGCGTTTTCCTACGCTGCACCAGCTGCGTGGAACAGTCTGCCACCGTCACTTCAAGAACTATCTGACACTCCGTCATTCAAACGAAACTAAAAAAACATCACTGACTAGTTTTTTTTTACATTTTGTACATTATCCTTAGGTTTTATTTTAGCATTTAGGTTTGTTGTACACCACTGGCCATTTTGTAAGTGGTTATCTTTTTGGTTGATTAATTGATTGAAAAAATCCCTCACCCCGGTTTAGGTTACAACAGCCTTTTTCCAGAAGCATCCTGCTTCCGCTTGTGAACGGAGTGGCCGCCCCTGGTTTGCGTGACGATACCGCGCTTTGCACTTATCACTACGTGCATCGCCTGAGTGGGGGCGCTGAATTTGCAGGACTGGATTTTGACGGACCTGGATTTTGACGGACCAAATTTATAAATTGACCTGCATGATTACGGGCCAGGAAAGTGAGAGGCCAACCAAATCGCAAGGCCAACAACTGTTTACGTCACGTCTGCAACCGACTCGGGTGGAAGTTCGAAATGTCGACTCGCGTGACCGCGCATGCTCGATGATCGTGCCCGTCAGACTCATTAAATGAAGGATAACAATTGAACTATGGAAAGTAGGTATACGTTTTTTAAAATACCGAAATCCCGCGGATTTTTGTACGCGCATGACAACCAACTGTATAAGCAAGTGAAAATTATTCAAACAGTTAGCAAGTTTACCGGACGTAGTTTTCGTATTTCGAGTGGTCGTCGTCGTCGTCCAGCAGGCCGGTGTCGTGGATGTTGTTGACGTGTCCGGAGAAATCGTCGTGTTTCAGCGACTGCTCGTCTATGCCGCGGAACACGAAGCCGCGCTCCTTCATCAGGACCGGGATGCAGCTGCCGGGCACCACATCGATGCCGACGCTGTAGCACACCCGAGGTCGCGGGTATGGACGCGTGTCTCCCTCGATGCGCGGCGCGCTGCGGGTTCGGCCGCCGAACAGCCAGGTCTGGACGGCGAGACCGCCCTGCGCCGGGCCCAGGGTGAATCCGCCGTGGAACGATGCGTTAGCAGGGAGGCACTGACGACGCCAGACGACGTCGCGGACGACGCGCTGCTGGCACTTCTTGCCGTCGAACAAGTACACCTGGCCGGTGCGGTTGGCGCCGACGCGGAAGATCCACGAGAAGTTGCGCGCGACGATCCACTTGCCGGCGTGGTGGAGCAGCTGAGTCACGTGACCCGCCACGCGCTGGTTCTGTCCGTCCACGTAGAACTGGTCGATGGAGCGAGTCAGGCGAGGTCCTGACGACTTACCATGATGACTGCTACCGCTGATGACCAGCTCGTGGTCCGCCCCGCCCTCCCAGACCAGTGGGAAGCAGCACGGCTTCGGCGCGACCTGCGGCTCAGCCTCCACCTCGTCATCGTCGTCATAGTAGTCGTCGGCGATCGCCATCTTGCCGCCCAGTGACGAACGAAGCGACGGAAACTCGGTGTCCTCGAAACAGGACACGCCGAGGACTGCGACCACCAGGACGATCAGCAGCTTCACCAAGCCACGGCAAACAACCATCGCTGCGAACTGATCCGGCACCGAAGACTGACAACGACAACGAGGAAAATATGGCGCCGTATTCAGCACGGCATATGACGACTCATGTGACCAGCCAGGCTTTTATATACGGGCTATTCGTGAAACACCACATCTAGGCAGACAGAGAGACGGCCGGGACTCCGCCGTTGTCGTGCGGCGCCGTATATTGTGTTCACCTGGGCGTTCTGCCGGTACTCTTATCAGCCGCAAAGTGCACTTCAGCCGACAGCGTATAGGCAGGCCCTAGTACCACCGCGCGACAGTCACAAGACGTTGTTTATGAGTCATGAGTCCAATAACTAGCATAATCGCATACCTGTAAACTTGTGCAGGCTTTGGCTTCCTTATCGGGCAAAAGCGTAGAGTGACGTAGGGTTTCTAAAGAAAAAGTGTAGGTTTCAAGTTTTTAGGTTTTTAAAGGTTTTATAGGGTTTTAGGTTTTTTGGTTTAGTGTCTAATGAACACTGTATACACAAATTACGACCCAGAAAAAACATGTTATACACCCTCTTATGAGTGAACAACATACTGACATAACTGACGTCATAACTAAAAAAATTACAATCAAAGTATAAATTAAAATATCATATAGGCTAGGTTTATTGTTATAAATTACACAACAAATAAAAAACCTAAATAACCTAAAAATTGACTTTTAAGGTTTATAGGTTTTTTAAAAAAACCAAAACCTAGTTTTTCGGACCAATTTTTCAGCTTTGACATTATAGCTTTAAACAGTGAAAAGCAAGGCAAACAAGGCGGTGCGGCGCCACAAAGTAAAAAAGTGGGAGCTGCAACTTGCAAGTAATCTGCGAGCGAAGCTAGCAGAAAAAAATGGAGCTGTTGTACGCAGAATTGTCGCAGTAACTGTGCCGTGATTATTCTAGGCAACTTGCATTAAGCCTCTTTGCCGAGTTTAGGAGGGGCGCCCCCTCTAAGTACGTCCCTGATTTCAACCGGGGTTCCGCGGAACCCAAGGGTTCCGCGAGCATCTGCCAAGGGTTCCGCAGCCGGCCAGTAAAAATGACCTAGCTTGCGAAATCACGCCAGACAGTGTTGTAGAAATATTCGAAATCTTTCTTTTTGTTTTAATCCTTTCTACGCGTCTTTTTTGCATAGACTTACTGTGCTGAATCATTTTTGTTGTTACTAAAATTTTGGCATATATAGGCCCCTATTTGCATTTTAGGCCAACGTAAGCTTCTTATGTAGGCCTACGACATTATTTAACTCCAAGGCATTATCGGAAATGAAGAAGAAGAAAAGAAGAACGTATTAATTAGGATTATGGTCACGAAATCGTTCGGCCATTTACTTAGTTAATTCAATTCTTTGAAAACCCAGCTAAGGAAAATTTTAAAAAACTCGTAGGCCTGTCTTTCCCAAAAGCGTCCACGTGATAAATTTTCTGGGTTGGTGGCGGGGCTAAGCGGCCGTCGATGACCGCCTCGCCCGTCGTGTTTGGAATACAATAACATACTGCTGCAGGCCTACTAATGCGGTCAAATTTTATATTGGTCATCTTTGTCTGCTTTGTCGTCTTCATGACGACTCTGCCCTCAGTGCCCTGCTAAGGAAATGAGTCCGTAAACCCCCTGTGGCTTCATCCTCGCATACGTCGCTGGACTCACGGATCACTGCATGGGGTTCCGTGAGTGACCTTCGCGCTTGTGTAGGGTTCCGAGGCAGCAAAAAGGTTGAAAAACACTAGATTAATTGATTGGCAGGGAATGTAGAAGTAGGCCTATACATGACATTATAGGCCTACTCTCCGACTGTCCATTGGTTAAAACAACCTACGTGAAAGTTATTTTTCTTGCAATATCTGTTTCTAGCTTTTGATCGTGACAGAGATTTTGAGGTGACGTGAATTAATTTCATGATTCTGCTAAGATAGCCTATGTCGGTTTGCGTTAATGAAAAATGGCGTGCTTCAGGGTAGCGACGATGTCTGGTGATTTTGCGCCCTGATTCTTTTATGCGCCCTGATTTTTTTCTGAGACTTTGGCGCTTTATAAATCATTTACTTACTTACTTACTTACTTGCAAATAAGTTCGTGCTTTCACAGAGACACAAGGGACATGCCATTACCAACTCGAGTCTCGTCCGGTTGCCGCGAAGTACGTCTCACGCCGTCACGCGTTACTGTATTTAGTACTGCGGTGTTCATTTTGTAACTATAAGTTTTGTCTAGGGTTTGGGCTTCAAATCTTCCTTTCCTCTCAGGGTCAGATTAAACGCCGTGACCCCATATAGCCTACCTATAGGCCTATGCAACATAATGTGTCACTGGACCAGCTAATTGATGTGTCTGCCAAATATAAAACATTAAAATTCGTCAGACCGTTTTAACAGGGTGTACAAATGTGACAGACGACAAACAGACCACGTACGCTATAAAGTAATGCGTGAGAATGCCGGTTATAGGCCTATGCGGAATCTTGGCGGTGACTGATCAGAATCGATTCTGCACAAAAATTTATATCGCATGCATGACGTACAGAATAGCGACACCTTTAAGGTATGATAGGATCTCTAATGTCGATTTTATAAAAAAAATATTCAAATAATAATTTCCCGTTGCGTTAATTGACGACTGACGAGTGAGACCAATGAGCTATAAATTGAGTAGGGATGCCTGCATATTTTGGCAAAAAGTGCAAATCGCATATTTTTCCGCATATAATGGCATTTTCAAAATCGCATATGCGGAAAATACGCCGCATATGCTAAAATTCGCATATATAGCGCAGATTTCCGCATATGC
>Ga0209367_1008065_pt1 | contig 14435 bp, 9 predicted proteins | sample WorMetLIZISLAND2_FD_187412 | JGI IMG/M metagenome (GOLD analysis project Ga0209367, IMG submission 187412) | Marine gutless worms symbiont microbial communities from Max Planck institute for Marine Microbiology, Germany - Olavius geniculatus... ... | reverse complement strand
ATAGATGAGGTGGGAAATGAAACCACCATTCGATGACATATAGTCTCATTAATAAGTGTGCCAAAAATTATTATAATCGGACATTCATTGTTCAAGTTATTGCAAAAAATGTAGTCACATGCTTTTTATTGAGACACAGTGTATTAAAATTGTATTTGACAAACTGTGCAAGTTATTTTCCATTAATTGGTTTATTGATATTACATTATTTTAGTATGTTTGCAGTTTGTTTGGTTTTTTTTTTGGTTTTTCACGCGCTAAAGCAGTTAGATTGCTGTAGCGCATCTTAGCCATCGCAAATTCGTCCATCTGTCACATGGGTGGATCAGTCTAAAACGGTGCAAGCTAGGATCACCAAATCTCCACTGTCAGCTGCCTGGAAGACTCTGGTTTCAGGAACCATAAACCTTTTTTATAAATTTGGAGGGGTCACCCTAAATGAGAGAGGGGTAGGAAAAATTTGTGATGTTTAGCTAATAAGTCGCTGTATCTCAATAGCAAGATAGGGCCTCGGTTACTATCAATCACTAATAGGAAGTCGTACGTTGGCTCTCGATTGCCTTCGAATTCAATGACCTTGGATGACCTTGAATGCCAAAGTAGGGATTTTTATGGATTTTTTTTGGTGATTTCGGGCTGTGAGACACATTTCAAGAGCGAATTGCACCAAAATCGATTGAGATAGACATGGAGAAGCTGCGTGTGAAATTTTCAGCACTGAACGTAGATTTCGACGGTCCAAGTCTCGATTTTCTAGGTTCAAGGAAACCTGCGCACGAGGGCATCAAAGAGCGGTACCCCCGTAAAAGTCATTATTTTGCCATTGTTGTTCAGTCTTTCGTGAAAACGGTTGCAGATAGCATGGGCATGCTACCTATCACAACAAGCGCTAGTGAGCTTTTCAGTCGTATCAACATCGATGACTTTGAAAGACCGTGAACTTTCAAAATAAGAGGTTTTTAGTGATTTTGCGATCTTCGGCTGCAGCGCACACTCTGAGAATGAACTGCAACGAAATGGCTGGAGATAGACTGACAGTTTGCGAACAGATACTGGTATAGGCTTTTGCGTCTCTTGAGCATTAGCTCAAATTTCTTGTTTTCTTTGTTTATCTGTTTGACTCTGAACTATAACATGATGCACAGAGTTGGCTGAAATTTTGGGGGGGAGCTTAGACTTGCTCCCAGCTAGAGTGTGCAAAATTTTGGTGGTGATCGAGATTGACATCTAGATTTAGCACCAGGTTTTTGGATTTTTCACCATTGCGAGATAGGGCAAAATGGTTGTTAACATGATAACTCGTGAACTGCTACACTTGGTTCGATGAAAATTTTGCCTGAACCTGTAGATGACAGCCGCAAGTACGCCACTGAATTTCAGTGTCATAGGTCGAAGATCAAGCTAATTTTTTGTTACTGGACCAAAGTTCACCCAACTGTTTTCGTCGAACACTCAAAAAGTAGTTGTTGACACCATTCTTCGCTTGTCAATTAATTATTCACATTATTAGTTTTGCAAAAAACCCTGCCCCATCATTCAGTCTCATGTTAGTGGCATGTAGTTACGACGAGTGGGTGAACATTGGCTGTAGGATGCTGACACACCGCCATCGATGCACAAGAAGTTGCATCATCACCGCGTGCGTCGGCCTAAGATTGACGAGAACCTGGCTGAGCGGCTGACCCACCCCGACTCACGGGTTCCTGTTGTCAACAACGACGGTCAGATACTGACTGGCGATGATGCTCCGCTTCTGCGTGAACTCGACATCTGGCTTGAAGAACATCCGACCTTCACTCCACTGAGTGAGGTCTGTATCGTTAGTCTATCATTGCAGCTGTTTTCTGCGGGGTATGGGCTAAGAAAGTAGATGGCGGGAAGTTGCGAGATTTTTATGCCTCCGCCAACATAGTGGCCGGGGCGGTGGAGGCATTATGTTTCCAGAGTGTTCGTGCATCCGTGCATGCCTGAGTGCCAAACACACATTGGGTGTTTGTTGACGGAATTTGACCATACTTGCACCACTGTAGGACTTCAGGGCAAGGATGAACACATCAAATTTGGGGGTCGAACGGTTAAGGGTCAGGGTCATGGTGGGGTCATATATGCCCCAAACTACACTTTTTGGCCTTGTAGTGGTGTTGGTGGAGGCATAATAGTCGACGGAGTCGTAGCGACCATCTAGTTGGACAGACTGCTGGAAATTTCCATCAGAGTAGCAACAGATTGTTTCAAATTTCTGACAGTGGAAATCATAGGTGTTTAGAAGTTTAGTATTGCCCCCTTAAGTTTGGCAAAATTGGTGGATTTTCAGTCCCATGTTTTGCATTTTTGGAAGATAATTTTTGGACAGGATAGCAATTTGCCAAGGAGCTAAAATTAGGGGGAGCGATTACCCCCTTTCTTACCTGTGCCACTATGCCACTGGTTGTTTTTTCTAATAAATTTAGTCAAACAACCAGTCAATCAAGTACATTGAAAAATGTGGTATCATGAATACTTTTTTGAAGCTGGTTCTAGTAAGCCATTTTGTTTTAATTTATTTGCAGGTAATTCTCTGCTTTTTTGCCAGCTGCAACCGGAAACGCGGGAATTTTTTAGGCTTTAGTTTGCCATTTTGATTTGATGGCATATCCTTACGTCTGACTGTTGTTTGGATGCGTTGCACAGGTGATGGGAGTGACGATGAAACCAGTTTACCGTCGGCGTCCGCGAGTCGATCCATCCAAGTTGGCCGTCCACCAGTTGACGGGAGATGAGAATGTTACGGTTGTGAATCGGAATACCGGAAAGCGTATCACAGGGGCTAAAGCACCGACTCTGCGCAACCTGCAGGACTGGCTGATACGAAATCCAGGATTTGACGTCGACGCCAAATGGGCGCACATTGTCCACAAAGCAGTCAGTATTTGTAGTAGTCATTATGTTGTAGTAGTCAACATCTTAGTCATCGCAGTTCTGTCTGTCCATCTGTCACACGGGTGGATCAGTCAAAAACGGTGTAAGCTAGAATCACCAAATCTTCACCGTTGGCTGCCTGGAAGACTCTAGATTCAGGAACCGTAAAGCTTGTACATAAATTCGAAACTGTCACCCCGAACGAGGGCGCTAAATGAGAGGGTGGTAGGGAAAATTTGTGATATCCAGCCGATACAGCATTGGCTTTGCAAGACACATCACGCCCTCTGGTGAGAACAAGTAAAACACTAGCTGCGGGTCGTCTGGCACCCTCTGGCGACTGACTTAGACTTTGTACTGGGCTTTCAAACATGCACTGCGGCTGTTGCGCGTTTCTGTTTGCGTTAGCTGGGCTTTTTTTGTTTTGAATTTTTTTATAGTACAAGGACAGATGAACCGGTGACTAAGCCGGTTTTGCTGGCGAGGTTTTTTTAGCTTTGAGGAAAGATTGCATTTCTAATGCTAAAACTGTGTGATTGATCGAGTTCCAAAATGTGGCCATCTGTGAATCATTTTATTTATTTTTGACTTTCAGAGCTAGTAGTCCTCTAGTATTTTGAAATTCTTGGTTAAGTTTGTTGAGAAATTTGTCAGCGTGAATGCTAGATTAAAGTTGTTTATCGTACAGCCATGTTGCAAAGAATATTACATCAAGAACTCCCTCCCAGTAGTTTTTGGGGACCTGAGGAGTGATGCCATGGAAATTGGCTAAACAGGTTTGATGTATCGGTAGTCGTAAGGAGTTTTTTTAGCGGAATGTTTTAGCTTAATTTGTGTGTATGTGCTGTTTGGTGTGCTAGGCTGATTTGCCTGCTGATTTGCTGTCGCGAGTCAGGCAGCCGCAGAGTGAACCAACCCCAATGCCTGCAGGCGGTGCTGATGTACCCATGTCATCGTCACCTGCACATTTTTACGGCCAACCAGGCACTGAACTGCTGAACAGTTATTTAGATCCGACCGGAATGCATCAGTCCTTCAAGTCACCTTCAGTTGGTGGCGGTTTTCCGGTTGCCGTGCCAAGGTGGGACGGATATCCGGAAGACGATGACTATCTCAGCGATGATGGAAATTCCGACCGGGAGTTGTCGGGTTTTTCCAAACAGCCGCCACTGCCATCGTCGCACCTGTTAGCACCGCCGTGCTCGCAGTCGCCAATGTTCAGTGCATCGCGGCCATACCTGTGCAGTTCCTCGGTCATAGACAGGATGTGTGCGACTTTCGGCCAACAGGCAAACACCCCCATGTCGGATCCTCATCAGTTTGATGCACACCGTGATGCGTTGGTGGTGGATCATCGAACTGGTGGCAATGGCATTCAGTCGCAGCCTGCCGAGCAGTCAGTGTACCATCCTGCTGGATTGAATCCGTTTGTTAATGCTAATCCAGTGACGAACGAATGCGTCCTCTTTGACGGTGAAGTGGAACGCCTGGCAGCAGCGTCGGATGACGATCCATTCCGTGACACCGAGAGTCAGTCGCCGGTCATTGAGGAGGACAGCTGGCAGTGTATAGTGGAAGAGGGCGAAGTTGAACTCACATAGCTGAAAGCACCAGCAGCATTCAACCGGTGGCTTCAGTGCACTTATTGATTTAGGTCGCTTTAAGAAAACATTTTAGATTTTGATGTTCTTGTGTATGCTCGATTGCTCGTGCATGTTATGTGAGAATTACACATGTTGATTGTTCAGCCATTGATTAGGTTGTTAATGCTGAACTGTTAGGGATGTATTCTTTACTGGGGTTCCCAGGGCATATGAAGACGCTGTCAAGTACATGTATGAAGTTTGCATCTTCATCTGTGTATTTGCGATAAATCAAAATAATTAAACTGAAGCATTATTAGTTAAAAGCAAATTGTAGGCCTAAGTGTTTGCACTAGGGCTGGTACTGATTAAAATTTTTTAATCTATTAATCACCAAAAATTAATCGCGATTAATTTCGAACAATTTTTCAATTTTGTTGTTAATGCAAAAAAAACATGAAAACTGCAAAACGCAAGCGTACTTGTTACTGTTCATACAAGTTGGAAATGTATAGGCCTACTTGTACACTATGCAGTCAGTTAACACACATTTCAGGCTTTCAGCCAATCACGCAGACAAACAAGTGATGTCACATTTTCGGGCAAAAGAGCAGCACACGTTTTGTTCACAATGTTGCTGCTTTCAATCTAATGTGCAAATTAGTGATGTTCACATGTCCAAAACTTAATTGAATTTTAATCGATTAAAAAGAATTAATTGAACAATTTTTTAACGATTAATCGATTAATTAATCGTTAATTTTCGCAGCCCTAGTTTGCACATCTTTGAACCCCACCCCTTTAAGTCTTTTAAAAAAATTGTGGTCATTGATGCTCTCACACCAGAATTTTGCTGCAGACATTCTGGATAGAAGGTTGCCTACAAGTATTTGGCAGTGAAATTTTTTTTTACTTGGCAATTAATGGCTGTAGTCAGAATTTTTTTCACAGTGATCGCTCTGGGCCTAAATAAACAATTCTATCAGCTTCAAGTTTAAATTGTTTTTGTACTGTTCAGAAACTAGTGACATCTGTTGATAAAAGGCTGACAGATTTGAATATGGGCATGGGGTATGTCATTGATTTATGGGGCTGGCATGCTCCTTGTGTCCTCTGAAATCCAGTACCATCTACAGTTTTTCTAGTTTACAGGATGAACAGAAATCTTGTAGATGTTAAGATAATTGCTGAAGTTAATGATGTTGAACTTGATTGCGGGCATGTTTGCATCTGTGGAGGCTTTACTGCCAGGGTTTTGTTATTGTAAAACACTTTGGAAAATAGTTGAAATAGATATTATGCAGTAGAGATATTTCAAAGAGTTGTAGCTGATGAACACTGTGATGCAGTCTAATATTAAAGTATTTGCAGGAGTCTTCTGCTGAACGTGTTTGTTTATTCATGATTGTTATTGTATGATAACCATCACACTGCCATGCAAAGAAGTAGTTGACGTTCAGCTATTTTCACATCACACTACGAGAACAATCAGTTTGGTAGCTTAAAGCCCAAATTCAATTATGCCGACTTTCACTGAAACTTCCCCGCCCGGGCTAGGTCGTGACCATGACATGAAATTTGCAGACAAAAACTGTCTCGACATGTCGAGATGTTTACAACAAAGTCCGTGACAAGTCCGCTACAACCCGGTTTGTGTCGCTCTAATGGAACTTAGCCAGTTACAATGCACGGAGAAAGTCGGTCGCGGACGCAAATCACGAAAGTCCGCAGCACAAATCATGAAAGTCGGCGACATGATTTGTGTCACGGACTATCGTGATTTGTGTCTTGGCGCAAAGTCGGCGTAATGGAATTTGGGCTTAACCAATCGAGAAAATTTATGTAGGTCTGTTCCGTGCACGGATAAAATGTATTCTAACAATGCAAATATGTTTCAAAGGTAGCTCCAATTTTACAATAAGTGATAGAAACATGCGCCACTTTCATTTATTGTCTTCGCCAAGTGAACGACAGTGAACATTGGAGAAGATTATGAGATTGTTTGTTCTGTCCGTCGTTGTGTGTGTCTCAGTCTCTCCCTTGGCGGAGATATGCACTCTTACGATTGCCTTCTAGTTTATCAGTGTTAAGCCCAGCTGTCAATGGGAAAGATAAGTTACAGCCTATACAGTTCCTGTTGCAGTACTGACCTTCAGGGTCATCTGAAAGGGCATATGCCACTTCTTGTTAGCGATTAATAGTAATTTTTATCTCTCACCGTTTCGGATGTATGGCTAGTTTTTTGTTAAAGTGCGCACATTTTTTCTACCCCTGCCCATATTCAACCTCTGATTTGGACATATTCCCTTTGCAATGCATCCTCAAAGTTTGTACGCTGAGAGTTTTAACACAGCTAATTATTCAGACAAAAGTTTTTCCCTAACGCTTAGCGGCAGTCACAATGGAGACGAACAGACAGACGAAACCGTACATAGCTGTAGCGCGTCAAAAATGAGCGAAGACAAGTCGGCAATTGTGAGGCAACTAACAGAAACTACAACGCCGACTTTACTGTGCTTATTTGGTTGTTCGCAAGTTCACAACATTGGCACTTAGCAGTACACTGGCAGACAGTGCGTATGCGGATCCAAAATTTCAGAATCCGCACATCTCTGCCAATGATTTCTCGATATGAATATTTATAACGTGTGTCCACGTGACAGTTTTGCCTGCCCGCACCATCGGGCACCGGCGTACTGTACGCGGTGCCCGATGGGTGTGTCTGTTGGGTGTGAACATCATGGACGATTGCGAGTCAAATCTTTTTTATGTGTGTGCACTCGAATGCTGAGAGAGACTGAACGTCAGCAGCTGCTGTGAATCAGTGAATCTTTCTAATAAATTTACGTTTATATGTGAGTATGTAACTATTTTGCTGTCACGCAGCATGTTTACTTGAATAAGCTGTGTCATGCGTCCACATTCACCATGCTGGAACGATGCCAATGTAGTGGAATGGCCGGAAAATTATCATCGAATCTTAAATACGCCCACGAACAAATCAGAAGTCTGCACCTTCAACGTAGCTAATGCATGAAACTATTTATATTTTAAGCAAAATGTTTCAAGATATAAAATTCTTTTAATGAATGGACACACGGTTTCTTAACACTAACACTAGTACATTAGCTAGTGTTCAGTGTTCAATGCAAATACTCTATTATTGCTAAAAACAAAAAAATATATATTTAACACTGTATGCAAAAGTAGATAGTTATAAGTGCTAATTTTGAACTAACCTAAGTATTTAGCGCTTTTTACTTCTATGGCCTGGTTTGACGTAATTTCTCACACTAGGTTATTTTCATCTTTTTTTACTGACCAGCCGCGGAACCCTTGGCATAGGCTCGCGGAACCCCGGGTTCCACGGAACCCCGGTTAAAAATCACTGGCCTACTGTATCTGATTATTAATCTCTGTTAGTTGTTTGCACTGTCAAAGTCAATTATTTTGTTTTATTTATTGACTGCAGTGGCAACAACAGTATTGTGTTCAGCATTGGTTGGATTTTTCACCACTGCAAGATAAGGCAAAAGGTTTGTCAAGATTACAGAAATTTTGGGGGAAGATTACATAATGAGAATTTTCCAATTTTCCCCAGACATATTTCCTTCAGGCACAATCTCCTGGCTGGGTTCAAAATGGACAAACTCTTTTGGTTACATAATCCCCTTAGACATAATTTTCTTAGATATAATTCCTTTGGACATACCAGAATTTTCTGGATATGTGTAAAAATGGACAAAATCCCTTTATGACATGCATGGCCTGCAGACTTGCAGACTGTACTTGGTTTTGAGCAAGGGTTTGCCCATCTAGTTACAAATTATAAATTGTCATCTGCCAGTATATAGCACAGCCATTTGGCAGCACTGGTTGGTTAACTGTGCGAGTTAGATTTTCTTTATATGGTTAGCTTGGTTAGCTGCTGGTTAATAATGTACGGTAAAGGAAGAAGCTTATGTTGTTCATGAGGATAATTGACATGGATGGACAGTGGACACGAGGGAGGGGCCAGTCAGACAGATTTTACTTTTCATGTGAGTCTGTCTGTCTCTGTGTGTGATATAAAGCCATTAGCCCTCTCCTTTATTTTGACCCTCGGTCCTGCCAGTCAGGCTACTGGCTCACACATGTGCATTGTGCAGGGCAATAGAAACGTAAATAAAAATAAAATAAACCGCACTCAGCTGTCAGCTCGTACTGCTTCTGTTTTCACTGTTTTTGACTGCAGTCGTTCTTCATAAAGCAAACGACTGTGCAGTGTGTGCCATCTGAGCGCGGTTTAAGTACAATACCACACTGTCAAGCTCGTACTGCTTACTTACTTATCCACTCGTACTGAAAAGAACTGGCGATAGTCGCCGTCGACTCCATTCACTGGTCGTCAAAAAGCTTGCAGAGAAGCTGCAACTTATAGCCTATTTTATTGCAATGTTTTGGCTTGCTTTATTGTATTTTACGGCACACGTGGGAGCACTGCATATATCTGGGTGCGCCACCGGATGCCAATTGTCTGACGCTAGTAGACTTACCTGCATCAACAGGTGGTCGCAGTTATCCGCACTTTTACCTTTGCATGTGCACCAATCGACTCCAGTTACTAATTCTGTGTTCACGTCTGACTGACAGACAGACGCGGACAGACAGCAGACGAAGGTCATCAGCCGTTGTAGAAACGTTTGTGCAACGCAACAGATCGCGTTCAGTTGTTTCTTCATAGTGCTTGAATATTTTCCGTTTAATTATCTAGTCGCGAGCGCGTGAATTTGCAGTGTCGTGGTAATTCGTATACACTAATGATAGGCTGTACGTGTTTTGTTTTATTGAGGGTTTATGCATCTTTTCCTATCCGTTTGACCCACAGGGTTTATAACAAGTTTTTAACAAAACAAAAGGCTTAGAATAACCAAAATTAGGGTAAACGTTTCTCAGGGCGGGAATGTCATTTGCTTAGGGCTGGCAGTTTATTTACGCACCGGTTGGCTGGCTCAGGCGCGTCGGGCACCTCCAGCGCCGACTGCAAACTAGGCCTGACCATCGCAAGGTCTAGTTTAGAGATATTCAGCAGCAGGACGGCCGCATTCATGTTGTCGTGTCGGCGCCGATGTGTTAGCTTGTTAAACGTTGTTTGATCAAAGAACTGGCGTTATTTTGAGCTTGTCATTATTTGTTGTTCGGTTGGTTAATTTCCATCTGCCGGACACGTCAAGGTGAGTACGGAGCGACAGAGATGAAATAAAATTAATTGATCTGAGCTAAACTAAAATGCAAGGAAAGCCGGACGCTTTGCCTTTCATTTCATTTTATTCTATTTCTGTCGCTGTGTACGCAACTTAACGCACGTACGTTTGGCTCGTGCTTCAAGCTTCGTGTTCCTGGGATGGATCAAGTGACATCTAGTAGGCTAGATGTCACTTGGATGGATAATCGTACCTGCACGTCATTAAAACTCGTCATCGATTGACGTGTGACTGACGGACGGCGCCGCTGCACTAAACGAAGGTACGACCGAACCTCCTTCTCCTCCTGGACATAACCCCTCTTAAGACAGAACCCCCTCCTCTACCGCCAAGATACGACGGATGGACTCCCCCCCTCCCGCCACAGGACAGACTAGGACGAAACCCCCTGCCTGGGACAGAACCCTTTGCGGTAGAGAGCAGGGGGCTATGTCTGGGGCGCGTTATGTCCGGACACTGCACTGAACGTGTTCAAGGACACAGGTCCGCCCAGCTGAAAATAGATCTAGATCACCTTTCGTACCTCTAGCTATTGATTAATCGACGACGCTGCCGCACTTATGCCTGCATTCCGTCAGCGTGGCTCAGTTGCATAGATAGCGTGACGACCGAGTCTGGTCAGTGGCCTATGCAGCGTTCAAAGGCACACTTACTGTGTACTAGGTCAATGACGGCGGTACGGTAATTCAGTGCTAGTCCGCACGACATTGACAATTAGTCCATGTCTTGAACGACTGCCAGGCTTCTCTGGCCCACTGCCACGCTGTGACAAAACCAGTCTTCGCCATTAAAAGGCCTACCCAGAGTCAACGGTTATACTTGCTACTCGGTTTTTATTATCTCCGCCAAGGAGGTTATGTTTTTGCCGGTTTTTGTTTGTTTCTTTGTTTGTCTGTTTGTCTGCGTGTTAGCAAGATAACTCAAAAAGTTATGGACGGATCTTTCTGAAATTTTGAGGGAATGTCGGGCGTGGCATAAGCTACAAGTGATTCAATTTTGGGGGTGATCCCACTGATCCGGCAGGAGTCCTGGATTCTGGATCACTTTGAAATTTTCGTTACCATTGCGTTAAAGGGGGCATAAGCTGTCAATGTGAATATGGTGACGCCACCTGACGAATAGCATTGCCTTGGCGGAGGTACCTGCGAGCTATGATTGCTTTCTAGTTTGCAACTTGTGTCACGAGATCGTTTTGACGTCTTTGCACTTTTACGACTTCTCACAAACCCGTGTAAAAACGTGAAGTTTTTTCTTAGTCTTAAGGCCCACGGTTGATCTCCGTACTTTCCTCAGTTCTTAGCCAGACACCACGCTGTCTATAGTTGATCTAGCTGTGATTTGAATTACTTCAAAAATCCTGGCTTGTTTGATTGATTGTTTGATTGAACTTTGTATCACAGAGGCTGGCCGGAGTGCGGAATGTGCAGTAGCAGCAGCGGTGGTACTATACGTCCATGGCTGGCAGTGCTGCTAGGACACCGGCGTGACGCAAGCGATGATGCAACATCTCGTCACTCACAGACGTCGACCACGATCAGGTCCTTGCAGCGTCTACGTCGAGCCTGTTTCACCACTTCATCAACAGCCGCCAGACGACGAGCTAACGTCAGCGTACAATGCACTGACGTCGTCGTCATAGGTATATTTTTATAATAATAATAATACTAATAAATAATAATTTTTAAAAAATAATAATAAAAATACACATATTCGTAAAGCGTGTAAAGCGCCATATGAACGTAGCTTCAGAGGCATAATTATCTATTCGCTGCTGGCCATAATGTGGCCCAGGCCCTAGAGTGGTTACATACCTGGAAAACCTGGAATACTCAGGGAATTCTTTGAGCCTGGAAAACTCAGAGGGGGAATTCTCAGCTAACTGTGTGCAATCTAACGGAAAATTGTAACAAACGAAATTGTTAATGTCGCCAGATGCGGTTTCTGTGATGCAAAATGTCCCAAAATACGTCCCAGAATACGTTTGCAACTGGGCTCCACCCTGGACCCCAGTGAGCTTACTGCACTATTATAAGCACTACTGTAAGCACCATTATTACAGTCACTTTCTGTTGCACTAGCCTATGGAAAAGTAAGTTTGTGGGCTATGGAAAAGCCTTGAAAACTCAGGGATTTTTTTTTCTTCTGCTTTGTGGCCACTCTGTTTATCTCTTCATCAGTGGTCTGGTCGTTATGGTTCTGTCCTACAGGCCATAGTTGTAATAAAAGTTTACAAACACTCTTTTTTTTCAACTTTGTACTTTGTATAGGCCACCGGGACGGTCTTTAGTTTCTGGCAGTCTTATGTTTTATTGCAGATGTTCTTTTCGTATTAAAAAAAATTTCACCACCAGATCTCCAGCTGCGTTGGCTGATCGCTGTGAAATTTTGCCACATGATCGCAAGTATTGTGTACCAAATTTTATAATGCAGGTCCAAAAAATGTGGGCCTCCTCAAAAAATCTGGGACCACAACGTGCAAAATGTTTATCATTAGGCTGCGTGCAGTAATTGTAGCTGTATTGTGGCGGCAGGCAATGGTCCATCTGGCATCTGTCTGTCTTACATGCTGGCCGGCAATTGGCCTTACATCACATCAGGCGCTCATCCGGACGAACTGTTGACGGCCAGACTCCAGGATGTCGACCTGACCAAGTCATTGCTACTGCAGGTTATTACACTGTTTGATTATCTGCTCTCGACCTGTCTGAAACATTTTTTGTAAATAGATTAGTTAAGCTGTGGAACTCACTACCTGATGATGTTGTATCAGCATGCAGTGTTAGTAGTTTTAAGAGACGTTTAGATTTGATCTGGCGTGGTTTTAGTTTGTATTATGATTATAAATCCATCATCTAGTACCGGAAGTCAATGTAAAACAGTATTAGTTTAGTTTTGTTGATATTCGTGTTGAAGTTATGTACTTCGGACGGAAATATTCGGCCTGCTTCCGGATATCCATTGATGATGATGATGATGATGATGATGTATTTGCCAGATGGCACTGTCTTTTTACTTGTCTTTATGTCTGCCACTTGTACTCTTTCTGTTCCAAAGTGCCACGCAGCATGTCCACAAAGAATGGGGTGACATCTAATCATTTCATCTCATGATAGCATATTAACAGCTGAATAGATATTTCTTTTCCCGATCTTGGAATTTTGCACACTTAAGAGAAATATGCATTATTAGTCTACCAAAACCTTACGCTTTGCCTCGTTATTGCTAGTGGGGGTCAATGAAAGAGTCTTTTATTGAAAAACATTAGATTTGGAGCATTTTTGCTTGCAGGGTAAGTTATTTTGCTGTCTATGTGACCGTGTTTTGATGGCATATCGATGTGCTGCTGATGTTGCTGTACAGGATCTGCATTATCTGTCCGACGGACTGGAAGGCAGAACGTCCAATCCGCTCGCGCTGCTCTTTGATGCTTTGGCCAATCCACATGTGGACGTCGGAGCTCAGCTGCCGTCCTTACTGCGCTGGGAATTCCACCCAGAACGGGAAATCCCGCATGTCGTACTTGGACGATATGACGAGGGTGGAATATGGCAGGTAAATGAAATGATGGTTGTGTTACAACAGAAACTGTCGTGGCCCAATGCCGACATAACGTGCAGCTGTCCGCCTGATCACTTTACTTTTTGAGTGGAAAATTGGCACACCTGTTACTTCTACTCTGCAAAACTTCTACACCAATTTTTTTCTCTGCTTATTGGCCAGCCATTAATTAGGTCAAGGCTTTGGCACGATGTGTCATCTGTCGTGTATATTGCATGTATTGTAACTAAATGGTAGGTCCTGCTGGAAAACTTACTACAAGAATTATTATTAGCCCGGTGTCGCGTTTTTCTGCGTGCAAAATTCTAGCAGTCCAATGCAAGAGAAACATTTTCAAATTTTGGGTTGAACAAAGGTGATGTAGGAAAAAAGTGTGTTTTTTTACTGATACCGGTAAGTCGTATCTCAGAAACAGTGGTTGCTATTGATCATTAATAGAAAGTTGCATAAGCCTTTTCAGATGAGATAAAAGTCGTCGACGTTGGATGACCTTGAAGGGTTATCAAAGTTATAACAAGATAATGTTCATACAAACACGGAGTCTGTCCAATGCATTTCGATAGTTTACACTATATGTCTATATAAATATTATAAGTGAGCTGTTTAGACTGGTAGAAAAAAATCAAACAGTTTAATTTCAAATTGAACAGCAGCAATGATCCTTTCATTTATCTCAATTATTTTAACTAAACAATAGACATTGTCAGTCACGAGACCATTCGATTCACTATAAATGGTCCATCGTCGCCATGCGTTTATCTTGCACCGTTATGAGATATGGCGCCTAAAAGATAATGGGGTCACGAGTTTGACCTTTTGTGGTCACGTGACGTCATCGGTCACGTGACCATTCGACTCCCGGGGGTCACATTCTTATCTGTGGTCCATAGTGACCATGGGTCCATCTGGCACCGTTACGGAGATTTGGCGCCTCAAAGATAATGGGGTCACGAGTTTGACCTTTTTGGGTCACGTGACGTCATTGTTCACGTAACCATTCAACTCTCGGGGGTCGACTTTGTATGGGTGGTCACTATGGACCACCCATAGTCCATAGGTGCGGGGGTTCCCCTCGAACGAGTGCATCAAAGAGAAGTACCCCTTTCTCCCTAAAAGACGTTATTTTGCCGATATTGGCTTGTAAACCTTATAT
>Ga0209367_1008063_pt1 | contig 14439 bp, 8 predicted proteins | sample WorMetLIZISLAND2_FD_187412 | JGI IMG/M metagenome (GOLD analysis project Ga0209367, IMG submission 187412) | Marine gutless worms symbiont microbial communities from Max Planck institute for Marine Microbiology, Germany - Olavius geniculatus... ... | reverse complement strand
AAACTTTGCTCGGTTGATTACGTCGGCGAAGGAACCCGACATGCAAAATTTCACGCAAATCTGCCCAAGGGGATTATCGAATGCTGCCAAAGAAATTTTGCCGCGACTTTCCCTGGTTGCCATGGCAACGAAATTTGGGACAAAATGGGCTATGACTGGGCTTCCACTAGAGATATCTGCGAGATCTTTGCATCTATAAAAAGTTTTTCAGGGTTAAACCATCAAATACTGCCAATGAAATTTTGCCGCGACCTTTCCTGGTTGCCATGGCAACAAAATTTAAAACAAAATGGGCTATAGTTTCGGTTTCTGCTAGAGATATCTGAGAGATTTTTGCGTCTATAGGGAGTTTTCGGGAATGGACTATCGAATACTGCAACAAAATTTTACCCCGACCGACCCTTGTTGCCATGGCAATCAAATTTGAGACAAAAGGGCTATAATTCGGATTTTGTAAAAGGTATCTCCAATATCTTTGCGTCTAATGAAAGGTTTTGGGGGATGGCTATTGAATGAGGCTAATCTAATTCCACCACAACCGACTCTTGTTGCCATTTAAATCAGGGTTGGCAAGTTTTACACACAGGCGGTTTAATCGCGATTTAAACAGGGTTGTTCAAAACCAGTAAAAACCCACTAGTTTATCCCGGGCAAAACTGGGTAAAACTAGGAAAAATTTATTTTTTGACTGTAAAAAACAGTAATTGCTTCCATGTTTGTCATAAACTTCTTATAATTGCTTTCTGACAAGAATTATATGTGTTTATAAGCAAATCTTTTAAACACCATGACAGCTAAAGATGCAGACACATTAATCAGCTTAAATGAACATTGTGTAATGTTAACCGCCATGAAACTTAACACTATGAAAAATGCAAATAATCCGTTAAACAGAGATTATAATAAAAAAACTAAAGAACAGTCAGTGATATGGGATTCAAGTACAAGTGCTACAAGTTACAGCTAAGCTATAAGCAAGCGAAGTAGTTTGTATTCAATTTGTGTTAACATTAAGTCCAAAACCTCAACCTAAAATAGGCCTAATACTGCTGATCAACAGCGAAACATAAAAATGCTTAAAATGTGCTATGTATTTTAAGACATTTAACAAATCAACAAAAAACTTTACATCAAACATCAGAACTATTCAGAGACAGGCTGAGATTGTCATCAAGAGTTCGTACTCTTTAACAAATTAGCATAATCCCAACATTAATTAGAGGTGTGCTTTTTGACGTACCATTTGTTTACTTATTTGTTCATCTGTTCATAAATACTTCACATTGTGTTGAGAAATTATGAAAGGTATATCCTTACCATAAAATTATTTTTCAAAATACTCTAATTAATTTTGGCAATAACATTTGTGTAAATTATTTTCCAATTTTTCAGAGCTTTAGCAACCGCATTTATCCCACTCAAGCAGCTTATATTTCTACACACAGTGCACTATCATCTTTATTTGAAATCAGACCACAAGGGTCTATTAAACAATACACAGTAAACATAAAAACAGACACAAAAAAAACAAAAACAGTACAATAAAACTAGAAGCTACGGGTAAACACACAAACACACGTAAACACACAAAGAAGGTCAAACTACACCAGAATCTCATTCAGATATTGTATAATACTATTTTGAACCCTTAAACGCTGCGCATGAGCTAATACAGAAGCATTATGCATAACAGTTCCAAAGCTAGGCAACTTCAACAGAAGTAAAATGTTTGTCATACTGTCCATTCGTGAGAAGCCAAAGAATTTTTCAATACTCTTGTGATAAGCAGATCTAAATGTGTTATAGCCAGCAACAGAAGTCGAGAAACCTAGTGCAAGTTTCACTCGGTTTTACCCACTATTGCCCTGTAAAAACCGGGTTTTATCCACTGGGCTGGCAAAACCGGTTTTACCCGGGTTAAATGCCAACCCTGATTTGAATGTTACGTGACCCCAAACAATCAAGGTCGTGATTGTAAAATGTCTACGGCCAGATATCTCCGTAACTGATCAACCGTAGGAAAACGTCATTTTACTAATAAAACAGCAAATATAAATGTAAAAAACATAAGTTTACAGTATACACTTGTTAACCGCAACATTAAAGGACCTGCACATCAAAAACAGCAAAAAAATACGAAAGGGAATATTATTCAGCAGCATATTGACACACGTACCACAGTCAGTGTGGTGCGGGCATTATCACCTTTTGTAATTTTTGCTGTTTTCGATGTGCAAGTCCTCAAATGTTGTCGTTAACAAGTGTATAAACTTATGTTTTGTACATTTATAATCTGTATTGCCAGTCAGTGTCAGGAATCACGATCATAAACAGTGCTCTTTACAACTATCGTAACTCGTTACGATTTTTATATCACCATTTACCAAATGCGTTTTTTGCGACCTGCACAATGGTGCCAATATTTTCTGAGTTTGTTGAATATATTTAAAGTTATTTTAAACTATCGTATTTAAATTTGAGCTTTTTGCTCTTTACAATTATTGCATCTCTTCACGATAGCTGTAGGCTGTGCGCTTAAAATCGACTTTAGTTAGCTGAAAAGTAAGTTTACAAGTATCGTATGTGCACTTACGATACTTGTATACGCCACTTTTGTCAAACTTGCCGCAAATTTTGGCGTTTACAATTATTTTATTTTAGATACAATATTGTATTTTAGATACAATAGTTGTAAACGCCAAAATTGCGACGTTCCAATCTGCGACAATTTCCTTGCAAAACTGCAGTTTACAACTATTGTAAACGACATTTTTGTGCATTAAAATTATATTTAAAATAATTTGATAAAAAAAACGTCGCATTCATATCCGCCGCTTTTTTGCATTTTTTATATAAACGTTGTCGGTCAACTCGTTACACAAATTACTCTAAACAGTTTTTTTGCTTCTCCTGTAGAATTTGTCAAACATGAGATACGATAGTTGTAAAGAACAACGTCCAGTTACATGAAACACCGAAGCCTATCTGTCAGGCTCTTGCTTTTATTTGCCATTTGCTCTAAAACGTAAACTTTGTCACAAAGTACGGCTGTGTTATCACGGGCGTTGTCTGGCCGCCGGTCGTACACCTGATCAACGTGTGTGACAGGCAGAAAGCCAGGATCAACGTGGAAGAAAAAAATTGCAAATAGTATTGCCACGGGCTGAAAAGGCTCGGTGAATTGCGTGTTTTCAGCTAGCATTTATTATTCGATCTGTAGGCTGATAGCTTTTACTTTGCATGTGTATTATGTCGGTATGAGCCATGCGTTTTTGCCACAACCTCCACGCTGCCGTCACGAGAAGAGACCAACCGTGATAAAATGTGTTTTCATAAATTTGTTGTAGGCCTACAAATCACCAAAAACAGCTTTTTTTACTGCACATACTTTTTCATAAAACGTCACAAACTAAGAAACGCGCAGAATAATGCTTAATTTTTTGTATGTCAAATTTGCAGATTAGATAAATCAATTACTAGCGTTTTATCAAGCTGTTTGCTGATGATACAAAAATTTGGAAAATTCTAGAAACTAGACAGGACACTGAGATTCTTTAAAACAATTTGTCAGTTTTAACGATTGGAATAAGAAGTGGCTACTGCAATTTGAAATGGATAAGTGCAAAGTGATGCGCATTGAAAAAGACATTAGCTGACAGCCTCCACTGGTATTATCTGACTGATAATGGCGTTAGATCTGTCGTCCACTCCACCCTGTGGATATATCGATGGATATTATGCTGGCGAACCTGCTAATTAGGCCTAAACTGAATACTTATATGCTTTGTGTTTCTATAATATTTTCTTGTCTGTCGTTTTTACTCTGCATTTTCCTCTTTATTTACGTTACTGAGTCAAATGAATAATCAGTGACATCAGCACGCTATTACTTAATCAGCCTAAATTAATTTATCAGTACTACGAGAGCAACAGATCTTAAATTTTTGGTGCTGTAATATTGTTCGTTGAGCAACAAAAAGTTTTGTATTTAAGAGTTTATTTATAATTTTTATCAAACGTTTTTCTCCTTACTAACATATATAATGCTAGTAGGAAGTACAAACCAAGAGCGCTTCAAAAACGTCCACTCCACCCTGTATTTGTAGTCGTACATAAATGCAACCTGCGTCTTTGAAAACAAGAATCCCAGCTGTTGTTGGGGTGTGCCGACCATAGGATCTCCATTATGTCCGAAGGCCAGCGTCCGACTTCAGGTCGCGGAAAGAAAGCAATTTCCCAGAGTGACTACAGTCTTATTCACGCCATGGTAACACTGTTTTATCGAACGCTAAAATCAACAACGATACAGTGGGTGACGGCTGCAAGCAGCAATATTGCATTCAAAATTGCAGCCAAACCGCTGCATATAGGAACTAGGTTACTTTTGACAGCCCATATAAAGTCGCCTTCGCCCTATCACGGCTTGTGCTGTAGCAACAAGCTGTTGTATAAGCGATGTGCCAAGTCAATGGGAAGGCCAAAATTTCGACCCCCCACTGCTCCCACATTTTCAACCGATTTTAATGAAACTCAAAACCAAGAAAGATATCCGAAATACGACCCCACATACAAAAATTTGGTTGATGTGGGACAACGGGAAGGGGTCTGCGTAGGGAGGGCATTTTCCGTTACTTTTGTGTTCTATCTTTTTTTGCATTCTTGCTCACGCCTACAGGTCACACTAGAAGACCGATCATGACCATCTATGGCTCAAAACGCGTGTTTCTGCGTAAAGTAGGGCCTTTTGGGGGTCTCGATGATAAAAAAGTAACGTTTGGGGTCCAAACTCCCCAAAAACATGATTTTGGGGGACTGAATAAGCATTTTAAGCCAAATTTGCGAAATTTTCGAATCGCGATATCTCGAAAAGTACGGATTCGATCAACACGGAATTTGAAGTGAAATTTCAGGCGCATAAATGGACTTTGTGGGTTGTCCAACATTACAAAATTATAATTCAAGATGACGCTGGCCGCCATCTTAGATTTTTGCACAAACAGCAATAACTCAGCCGCCGATTGACGTAGATGAATGAAATTTTGCAACGATGTAGAGGGCTGCCACTGGATATAGACCATTTGACCAAAATGGACAAAAATAATAAATTTAAAATGGCGGCGCCGCCATTTTGAATTTAATCTATCGCTCATAACTCTTTTACTATTCCATATGTTTGCACAAAATTTGGCGTGTGTATTACCCTGGAGGTCCTACATGCAGGCGTGCCAAAATATTAAACAAAAATATAATCCAAAATGGCGGCGGCCGCCATCTTAGATTTTTGCACAAACAGCAATAACTCGGCCGCCAATTGACGTAGATGAATAAAATTTTGCAGTAATGTATAGGGTTGCGACCGGAAATAGAATGTTTGATCAAAATGAACAAAAATAATGATTTGAAGATGCCGTCGACCGCCATTTTTAATTTCATCTATCGTTCACAACTCGTTTACTATTGCATTTATTTGCACGAAATTTGGCATGTGTATTACGTTTGAGGTCCTACATATATGCATGCCAAAATATTAAACAAAACAAAATTTAAGATGGCGGCGGCCGCCATCTTGGATTTTTGCACAAACAGCAATAATTCAACCGCTAATTGACATAGATTAATACAATTTTGCAGTAATGTCGTTGACTGGTACCAGAAGTAGATCGTGTGACCAAAATCGACATAAATAATAAATTCAAGATGGCGGCCGCCACCATCTTGAATTCCGTTTATCGCTCATGACTTAGTTGCTGTTGCACGTACTTGCACGAAATGTCGTATGTGAGCTAAGTTTGACGTTTTACATGTAGTTATACCATAAAATCAAACAAAAATGAAATTTAACATGGCGACGGCCACCATTTTGTATTCTAACACAAAGCATAACAAATCAGCTGCCGACTGAAAAAGGTTCATAACATTTTGCAAGAATGTGGTTAGTTGCTACTAGAAATATATTATGTGACCAGAATCGAAAAAAGTAGCAAATTCAAGATGGCGGTGGTCACCATTTTAAATGTCGTTCATCACCTATAACTGCTTTTTCACCTATCTGCATGAAATTTGGTATGTAGACTAAATTTGTGGTCCTACATACAGGCTTGCCATTATATTAAACAAATAACAAAATCCAAGATGGTGGAGGCAGCAGTAGTAGTAGTTGTTGTTGTTGTTATGTACAAAGTAACTGTTCAGTGACTTTTCAAACATTAATAAAACCGCAAATATTACATATAAAAAACTGCAAGCAATTCATTTAATGCTGTATAAGCGCTGATGTAAAACGGCAAAAATCAAAAAGTATAAGCATGAACATTATGCATTAGCTTAGACATTTATATCTGGCTACTGAGAACAGATTAAATGTCTAAGCTAATACATTAGTTTGGGCTTATACTTTTTGATTTTTGCCGTTTCAGTCATCGCTTATACAACATTAAATGAATTGCTTGAAGTTTTTTTTATATATAATTTAATAATACCATTGCAGACTCCCTACGACGGACCGCTTAGCCACAGTACATACGTTACGGACAAACAGACAACAGACACACGACATGTGTTATGTATTGCGGAAGGATAAACGCTCTTGCACTGCTGTATTTTGCAAAAATTGAGGGCTGCGTGCACGCAGGTTAGGCGTCTGTGGATATGGATATGGATATGGATGGGAAATTTCATATCCACGGCAAGCCTGTATATAACAGACTTTTTATTACGACAACTAATTAGGCCTAAGTTGATTACATTTATTGAAACAAGCCAAACTTGGACTAAAAACTTATTACGCTAAACTGAAATGTAAATATCGCAAAATGTTTATGTAAACAATAGGTGTTCCAGAATATAACAGTAAGTTACGATGACAGTCATTGTTTTCCTGGCAGCAGACTCCACAACATAGGTCACAACCTTAAGAAGAAACAAACAAAAGTAGTAGGTAGCAAGGGGAATATGAACATGCGGGTAATATAAACATGGTTTTTTTCTATTTATGATATTTATTTAGTCTTTTTGTGTATATTGTATTTAAGCTTGTGACGCACTGAAGACGTCGTGTTTGGTGTGCTGCACATATAAAAATAAAACAAAATTGCAGACAACTGTTTTTATATTATGGTCAACTTTTTGTGGTCTTGTTTTTGTAAACTTTCTTATTAATTCTACGTTTGTATTTGACGTTGTTAATTTTACACTACGTCACGAATGGCATTCTATCTTGATTGATACAGCCTACTAATTTTTCTAGTTACGCCATACATTAAAAATGGCGACAATCAGTGTTGCATATCAGCGTAACAGCAAATTTGTTGAGTACTACTAGCGTCGGGAATATGAACGTGACATTGAAAGTAAGGTAGTGGGGTAATATGAACAGTAGTATTAACAGTTGCGGGTAATATGATCAGGTCTTATACATGTAGCGGTTTTTGCAATATTAACACTTCTTTTTGTAATTTTTTAGTTTATTACATGATTGTGATTTGTGTTTATGTTATGAAAAGGTTTATTTTAACGCTTTTAAAGTAATATAAACGCACCATGTTCATATTATCCACGTGTGTATGTTTATATTACCCTCCATGGCAAGAATATGAACACTTTAATGTTTATTTTTAAACACTTATTTTTCTCAGATTTTAACACATTTTAGTACTTTTCCAGTCGTCAGCGATAAACCTTTCAGAAATCTATTATCCAGGACCCATTGCCATGCTATGCATCACTGCAATAATCATTAACTCGCTTAAGGTGTTCATACTTCACCCTACTACGCAAGCATAAAAAGCACTAAAAACTGTTGTTTGTCAAGCAATGTTTACTAAAAGAAACAAGCAATCATCAATTACGCTCTTATACTGAGCGCCGTTTTGCAATCGTGCTGCATATTAAGCACGACACATGATGACGACGAGCATCATAACGGCGAGCCAATTGACTCTGGAGTGGGTCACATGACCGCCGGATGCCGCTCCAGGTGGTTCCAGAACATTGTCGTTGCAGTAATTCCGGTCGTTACATCTGCACTTTTTGTAGACCAGTACTCCGTTACTCGACTTTTGTGAGCAGCCGGTTCAGATTTCCGTCGAACAACCACAAGTTGTCAGCTCTGCAACGACAACACGTTTTTATAAAAACCACTAATGCTAGCGAACGTGCACTTGTTATAGTTTTTGCTGTTTCGGTTGTGTTACCCACTGCACGTCTTCGTTAACTTGCCGTTTCAGAGCCAACATTTATTCTTACAGCTACGGATGGCCAAACCGCAGATACACGAATAATATATCTTCCGGTTTGCAGTGCCTAGAACGATTACTGCACACAACAATTTAGCGTTTAAACCTTCTGTGCTAGACAAACAAGCACCAACATTTTTATCACCAAAATATCCTGCATTACTAACTTCCATCATCAGTGGCGTTGTACTTCTCGAAGCAAGTAGTTCCCAGGCATTCGTCATTCACGCCACTGGCGTTCTTAGCGCACCATTCATCGTTGAGAGATGAGCACTGGTAGCACGTGACAGCAGCTGATGAATCAATCAGCGTCATGATTACTCCAGTAAGCAGCAGCAGCTGCATTGATGATGTCATGAATTGCATTATTTCACAGTCTGCAATGCACCGCCATAATGTCATTACTTTTACTGTAAATCATGACATTTTAATTTATAAGCTATCTATATATGGCACTAGAGGTACTGTGTTGAGTTGGGTTAAAAAGTATTTAACAAATCGTAAACAGTTTATTGTTTTCGCTGATGCAAAATCAAATATTTCAGACATAACCTGCGGAGTTTCACAGGGTTCTATCCTTGGTCCTCTACTTTTTCTTATATATGTTAATGATATACAAAACTGTGCACCTGAAACTAAACTTAAATTATTTGCAGATGACACAAATTTGTTTGTTTTTGGTAAATCTTTTTTGAGACAAGTACCAAATCTAACAGTCTACTTAGTGACCTAAATAAATAGTTTTTAGCAAATAAACTTAGCCCTAATATTGAAAAAACTTGGCTTTTTTAAATGACCCATCAAATCGTAATGATTACAGTTTAATTGACCTAAAAATTAATGCAGCCAACATCAAAATGTGTAATAGTGTTCAACATTTTGGAGTGTAGATTGATGATAAGCTTAACCAAAAATACACATTGAGTATATTTACTCAAAATTAGCTAAACTTGTTGGAATATTTTAAAAACTTAGTCACAAGTTACGTCTTGATTGTTTGAAAATGTTATAACTTAGTTTTGTGCATCCTCATATATTATATGGTGTTGAAATTTATGCCAATACATATACTTCATATCTTGATAAACTGTTGAAATAAAACAATAAATTACTTAAAATTCTACAGCAAAAAGACAACTATTGCAAAAATAATTAATTGTATGTAAACTGTAATATTTTACCTATTATCAAACTTCATTGTTTTTAAATACTCTGTGTTGTTCACAAATTTACTTACCATAAAGAATTACTGCCAGAGATTTATCATAATTATTTTACTGAAAACTATAAAATTCATATTATGTCACAAGAAATAAAAATAATTTGCACTTGTCAACTGCTAATCTTTGTTACGGGTCTAGGGCAATAACTTTTAAAGGTTGTAATTTGTGGAATCAATTGCCAGAAGATATTAAAAATGTACAAAATATAGCTACATTTAAAAAATAAACTGAAGGAATTATTTTACAATGGTATGTCTTTGTATTGAAGTTAAACATTGTTATGTTCAGGCTGGTTTTTGCAATTTGTTATAATCATATTGTTTGAAACTGACTATCGCATTTTTCTTTTTTTTCTTATTTTATCTTTGGGTACTGTATCATTGATTACTTATAGTTTCTATGGGCGGCCAGCGTTGATAAGCAATTGCTTTTTTGACAGCCCGCCTACAGTGTGTAGTATTGTATAATAACATTGTATTTGTGTTTTGGCAAATAAATACTTTCTCTCTCTTTTTTATGTTAATTCTAACTGTGAGACTGCGAGTGACTGAGTGATTCACGTTTTACACACTTCACATATTTTTAAAAATTTTGTTGAACAAGTATTTAATAGCGGAAGTAGTAATTATTTAGATTATCTTAGACGTTGCATTGCGTTGGCAAAGCAAGCTTTTAATAAAAAGAAAGATTTCGTGTTAAATCTTTCAGCTTCCAGCTGAAAAAAACGCATAGACAAAGCATTTGTGTGAAATATAGCGTTGTATGGAAAGGAGACATGGACATTGCAAAAGAATGACAAAAAAGACTTGAAGCATTTGATATGTGGATTTGGCGTTGCATGTTGAAGGTATTTTGGACGAAGCACAAAAAATGATGAAGTGTTAAAAACTTTTGAAACAAGAAGCGAACTCATGGACACACTGAAGACTAGACAGAAGACGTGGTTGGGCATTGTGTTGCGACATGGTTTTTTGGTGAGAATAGCGTTTGAAGATCGAACGCCAGGAAAGAAAGGAAGAAAAAGACCAAAATATATGCTACTGAGCTGGCTACTATAGACGGGTGACAAGAACATGGATTATTCACATCAAAAAAAAACTGATACACGAGCTGGCAAAATGGTGTCGATGGCCAAAGAAAACCTGCCATTATGGCAGAATACAACTTACGGCAGCAGCAGGCCAAAGCTACAAAACAGTTCAAAGGCAACTTACTGTGGGCTTGCGTGTAGGACTATCTTACAACTTTCTGCCCAGTATGATAGTAAGGATCTTTTCTGCAATATGCAAAAAGCCCACCATTGTCTATTTGATATACTGCCTGTTGAGAATGTGCATGATCATGAATTACGGGAACGCGGTCATAACTTTGTGTTAATACAATGTAATTCTAACATTTTCAAGGCGTCATTTCTTAACAGATATTTGTTTACTTTAATTTCGTTTTGGGTATTTTAGTTTAGTTAGTTTAGTTTGTATTTGCTCTTTATTTTTATTGTATTTAGTGCAGTGTGTTTTAGTAGTCCCATTAGATTTGCTGTGTGATGCATGGTCGTTGCGTCTTAATAAACGATTATCAATCAATCAATCAGTTCATAATAACTTCGTTAGCTGTTGCACCCTATAAGTTGAGTCAGGTCTAACCATCCCTGAAAATTTCAGCCAAATTGCCAGGTAATATTCTGTGTAATTCTGCTGACAAACCAACAGACAAACGAAGGGTACCACATATAACCCTTGTTTTCTTTAATTGATGAAAGTAATAAACAGCAAAAAGTTTTTACAGAAACTTACGAGAAAAACTTCCGAAAGTCAACGTTTTTACTCAGCAGGTCAACGGTACCGTTCAAGTGAAATGAGCAACCTTCTAGTGAATACGAGCTATTGTATAGCCGGTCGCGGAAGAATTACCGTAAGTAGTTACGCGGAGATCGGTGTCGGTACGTAGGTATTAGTTTCGGTATTAGTATTCGAAAATATCGCGATATTGGTATCGGTATTTGTTTCGACAATTACTATAATACATCTATTTTAAACTCGGTTTACTTTTCTGCTCGTTCGCTGTTATTCCCGCGGTTTTCAAAGATCAGCATAATATACAGCCCGGTGATTAAACCTATAGTTATTTTGTAAAGCGCACAATGTCAGCAAAATAAATCGTTTGTTGTGTGCTCGAATGTTTGCGTACGGATTTTCGTAGCAAATGATATTTACGCCAACTTACCATTTCTCGATTACGAACTTTGTGTAATCAACTATTACACTTCTCAAATTTTTATATGAACTATGATCACGAGGTCGTAACAACATAAATATTACATGAAAATGAGAGGTTGAGAAAATCGGAATACAACGACCAATACACTGAGAGGATAAAAATGAGATGCCTAGACCTGACTGTGTATAATCTGCAGGGTGGTCCAAAAACGGCACAAAATTAATGACACCATAATTTTGCAACCGTATGTCATCGAGTCATGCGGTTTTCAGCAGAACGTTCCAAAAGAAACTTTTTACATGACTTAGGTCATTATTTAAATACAGCAGTTAAATATTTTTTGTTATTGCTGCTGGCAATTGAACTATGCAAAAACAGTATTACCCACGAAACCGCAGTCTATAAAAAGTGCTACTTTTATTTTTTTTAATAGCTCCGTAAAACATTGGTCGATTTTAAGAATTTTTGGCATGCGACATTAGGAAAAAACTTGACGCAAATGTCTGTGGTTTTGGCCACTTCGCGCTAAGGTTGTCGCTGCACTACCATGTAAAATGCAGAAGTCGTATTTTGGCCATTGGCAACAATGAATTTGTACTGGGCAGTGCATGTGTCAGCTCGGAAAATTACTGAGACCACAAAATCATTAAAACTCTGTTGCTTCGTTTTATTTAAAAATTGTAAGTTAACAAACTGAAATGAATACATTAACAGCGAGTGGGCCGCTTGAGTCATGCAGTTACTGAACGTGCTGTAGGCAAATGATGTCAGCGTCTACCGCTTGCGTTTGTGCTGCAAAAGGACATTTTCAGCACATGCTGAAATGAAAATAATGTGATGTGATACGTGTGCTTTTTAAGTGATAATAATTGCCAATTGCGTTTGTCACTATTTATTTAATAATTTCTGAGCCGACGGATACGCTACTCGGTAGGAATTCATTGTTGTCAATGGCCAAACTGCGATCTCTGCATTTCACACGGTAGTGTAGCGACAACGTTAAAATGAGGTAACCAAAACTAGAGACCTTTGCGTCAAGTTTCTTTTTAATGTCGCATGCCAAAAATAATTAAAATCAGTTAATGTTTCACGGAGCTATTGAAAAAATGACAATGGCATGTTTTTATGGACCAAAGTACATTGAAGATAATACTGTTTTTAATAGTTCACTTGCCAGCGGCAAAACAAGGAATATTAATTGCTGTATTTAAACACTGACTTTAGTCATGTAAAGAATTTTTTTCAAAACATTTTGCTAAAACCGCATAACTCTGCGATGTATGGTTGCAAAATTATGGTGCCATAAACTATGTCCCAAAAACCGTCCCACTTTGCGATTGTCCATATCTTTGCTAAATATCAACCGATTTTCAAATTTTTTTATCGATGCATTCTGTAAACAATTAGCAAAGAAGTGATTATTGAATATCCCGCCATACATCAACTGTGTCGTTACATTACTTTGTAAAATGCAAATGCAAGAAAAAACTAACAATAATAGACAGCAAGCGTGTTGGTAAACAAAATACACTTAAAACCAAAATGCAGTGAATGATTTGTACGATGTTACGCTTTGTTAGATTCGTTTTTTTAGATATCTGGCATATTGAACAATATATTTGTTTCCGGCCGTTGTGGTTTAGCAAGTTTCCATTTTGTCCACAGTGGTCACGTTTTCTTTAGTACGTGCAAGCTTCAGTCTGCCAATCTCATGCTTTTGGTCGGTGCTGCATGTTGCCCAAATCTTTGTTAATAACATTTTTTTGCTCTTTTCGTGTTGCAGTTTGTCTTCCAAATTGTTTTCAATATTTTCAGAAAACTATATTTTTAAACGGGTGCAAGTTCTTAATTAGAGTCTTTTCTCAATGGTAAGCATATTACATCACCGGTATATCGTCACTGCATTAAAATTATTATCTACAACAATATCGTCTGCTTTTGTTTACAAACATTAAAAATGTATGTAAAACTAAACATAATTTAATTTTTGTATAAAAATATCAGTAAAAATTGTTTCATAAGATAATTTTTGCTTATGTATTATTATGGCGATTTTAGTAATTAAAAAAAAAATTAGTTTTACATGCTAGTGTAGCGACACAGTTAGAGTGTGGCAAGATATTTAACAACTACGTTATTGCTAATTGTTTTCAAACATAATGGTAAGCCTAAATTTTGGTTTAAACTGAGTCAAAATCTTTTAATTAATGCTGATTACCAAAGTTTAAGATGTTTTACAATATGAGTACAACGACGGATCAAAAAACCTACCTTAAACACTGAAGATCTGTCAAACTACCGCCCTATCTCCAACCTGTCTCTCATCTCTAAAATAACTAAACGTGTTGTAAAATCTCGATTAACCACCCACCTATCATCTAATAATCTTCTTAACCCACACCAGTCTGCCTACTTTAAACATCATTCCACTGAAACTGCTCTTCTGTACATTCACGATCATCTCGTCAATGCCATTGGTGCACAACAAGTATCATGTCTCTGTCTTCTTGACCTGTCTGCTGCAACATTCTACTCTCTCGTTTATCATCCTGGTTTGGCATTCACGGCACCGTCTTAAACTGGTTCAAATCATACTTGTCATCTCGCTGTTTCCGTGTCCGCTGCTCTGGTAGTCTGTCTTCCCCACATGGTTCTTTTTATGGTGTACCTCAAGGCTCTGTTCTTGGTCCTTTACTATTCATCCTGTATACCACCCCTTTCAGCACTCTCATTTTATCTCATTCCTTAAATCACCACCTCTATGC
>Ga0209367_1008061_pt1 | contig 14443 bp, 12 predicted proteins | sample WorMetLIZISLAND2_FD_187412 | JGI IMG/M metagenome (GOLD analysis project Ga0209367, IMG submission 187412) | Marine gutless worms symbiont microbial communities from Max Planck institute for Marine Microbiology, Germany - Olavius geniculatus... ... | reverse complement strand
GTAGCCTGCACACCTCCGCCAAGGGCTTGTCAGATTGTAATGTAGATTTCACCTACGCGTTTCAAACTATAGTTGCATTTTCCACAGTGACCTAGTTCTACGTGACCTAAAAAACCGTGATTGGATAGGCCTACACTGCCGCTTTGCAGCAGTTCCACTTATGTCCCCTTTAACGCAATGGTAACGAAAATTTCAAAGTGATCCAGAATCCATGATTCATGCCGGATTGCCCCCAAAATTGAATCACCTGTAGTTTATGCCATGCCCGACATACCCTCAAAATTTCAGAAAGATCCGTCCATAACTTTTCGAGTTACCTTGCTAACACACAGACAAACAAACAAACAGACAGACAAACAAAAACCGGCAAAAAACATAACCTCCTTGGCGGAGGTAATAAGAAAAAACGTTCCAACAGGCAAATATTCAATGACGAAAATTGCCCCCCCTCTAAATTCCCCTCCAATACTCTCCCACGTGACACAACTAGCACAGAGATAAACTTACATCAAGTGCAAGATCCGAGTCAACAGCATCATAGTCAATGTCATCACAGATGAATCGACCTTCAACTGATAACATACAGCACCAGTGATGGGCAAAAGTTAACTAAAAAGTTGTTTACCAATAGCTTAATTAATTCATTTTAGTTATGTCAAAATCAATAGTTTAATTTTTTGTAAATTTAATCATCAGTACTCAGTTCCCAAGGATAAAAAAAGTAAACAAAGTATAAAAATAAATGTTAAAATAAAATAGTTTGAGACAAAATGGATGGGCATAGACCAAAATTACCTGTGAACAAAAACTGCTATGGGCTCTCGCGCGTCTCATGAGCATTAGCTCAGATTTCTTGTTATTTCACCCATAACCAAAAACACTTTACGAGGCGGTCGCCAATGACCCAAAAATTATCATTGGATCTTTTACGTTTTTACGCCCACGGACAGCTCAGGGAATCTGGACCCCCCCAGCCAGTTGCGCTAATGGGCGAAGCTTATATATTTTTCAAGCAGAATGTTTCAGGAAATGAAGGTCTTCTAATAAATGCACACATGATTCCTTGACACTAACACTAATTAGTGTTCAATGCAAATATTCTAACATTGTTAACAACAAGAAAAATATTCAACACTGTATGCAAAAGTGGACGGCTAGAGGCGGTAATTTGGAACTAAGCATTTGGTGCATAGTAATTCTATGTCTTGTTCTGACGTAATTTTGCATGCTAGATTATTTTAATTTTTTTTTTTTACTGACGAGCTGCGGCACCCTTGGCAGATGCTCGTTGAACCCTGGGGGTACGCGGAACCCCAGTTGAAAATCACTGCTCTAGGTAGTCAGCTAACGGGTGACATGGTCATAAACCCAGTGGTAGGCTGCCAGTACTTTACCAAAGCCACAAAGCGTCCTTTGACCAATATCAAAATATACTGCTTGGTGACAGAGGGACACACGTGCGTGAACAACCTACAGTGCAGCAACCAGGTAACAACCTGGCAGTGCACTGGGTGGGTGGGAGTTGAACCAGGGACCTTGCGGTCACCAGTCCAGCATGAAGAAGAAGAAGAAGAAGAAGAAGATTTCGCATAGGCACTAGGCAGCGAAGCTGAACTAGGCCCGTTGCGTGGGAGCTCATCCCCTTGACGGCACTTTGAGCTGGCGAGGGCGGGGCCCAATTAAGCCAGCATACAACCCAAGTCGGCCGGACGGCCGGCTCAAATTAACAGCCAGCGCCTTTAACCGACTGAGTCAGTATACCTGCAGTCCTGGCCACAGGGCCTACTGTTGCGCAGAACTCGCCGTTTCTTCCCTAGTGATGGCCTTGACCACCGCCAGTACTCATTTTACCATCCTACGGAGGGTAGAAGGCTGAGTCGACCTAGTTGGCTGGCTCCGTACTGTAGACAGTCACCCATCTAAGTACTAACCGGGACCGGCGTAAAGTAACCAAACCACAGGGTAGCAACTGTTGCAGGAGTTAGATTAATCAACATTACATGACACAATCACTGGTGGCAATGTTTAGTTGCTCATTTACTACAGTTGTCAGCAAACAAGTGCCCCTACAGTCACAGACCTATACATTAAATTTCTAGATTCTCTACTGTAGCGCCACACCGTTATAGAAGGCGACCTCTCTATGTTTCTCCTCTAACCCCCAGCATGCTTTGCGCGGATACATTTCTTTCGTAACACGCTTACTATTTTTTGCACTGCAAGCTACATTACGTGACTGTATAACATTTTAAGCACTATGCGCTGTATTGAAAAAAAATTATTACGCACATTCACTGTGCGTAATCGTTGCCTAGCAACATGCACACGACCGTTGGCGTGGCACTGCATTTCACAGTCAGCTGCAACTGACTATGTGAATTACTATGCAACACAATAAAACAAATTTTAATCATATGCTGCGAATAAGGTAAGTGAACACAACTGAATCGTAATCAACATTACATTATATAAAAATAAGCGCCCAACTATTTTTAAACGAATCGTCGCAATGCATGCTGGATACTAAGGGAGAAAGTCGAGGGATTGCGATTGGCTGGCGGCTGTGCCTACAGTACTGTATTATCATTATTACCTGCTCTGCTGTGAAAGACACCTTTGATCTTGCTGCTGATACGTGCCAGAGTCAACATATCTCCCGCTCTCTTACTAGAAGACCTGACCACAAACAAAAAATAAAGATGATACAACAACAGCAATATACTGCGTCCGATAAAAAACTGACCCCCTAGCCATCGTGCAATAAAAATGTCAAATCCAAACAAATCTGAACAACGTTTCACACACTTAATCTCCAATAAATTCCCGAGGCTATCGCCAAATTTTGCTAAAAATATTATTTTTACCAAAATTATTAAATGTTGAGTATCGATAACTAAATATCTTCGTTACCAATATGGCGTTGTGAACATGCATTATTGAAGTACAAAAGCCAGAAAGACTTTATTAGGTCGTTGAGAAATCAACGTAATAAATAAAAAAAATCGAAAATACATTCTAAAATGGAAAATACATCCTAAAGGACTATAAGCATCATGATAAAGTTAAACAAAAAACATTATTTTGAAGTGGTCCTGAGACAAATAAGCTGTTGTCAATTAACACAAGACAGACAGAAACTTGAAATTTGGGGCAAAGCCCAACGCGAGTCTGCACGGCGCTCTAATCCGATTGGAAGAAAATTCAAAGAGGGGAGGATGAAATTCCCCCAATAGCAAAGTCACGTGGTCCGCAAACAAATGCATTAGCATACGCAAAATGCGCACCATCGACCTAGGGTGGGTAAACATTAGCCGCCTAATCTCTGGTATTAGTGGACCAAATTTCACCAATTTTTTTATTCAATGCGCAATTTTACCGCTTGTCGATAACTCTATTCGTTCCAGAGATATTTGCGATCAAACTCGAAAGTTGTAGTAAAACGTACTGAATTTTTAGCGTTTTTTGACGTTTTTTTCTAGTAAGACTTGGTCATTCTCTAGCGCGTGTAAAAATTTGGGGGCGCAGCACCTCCTAGGGGAAAAAAGGCGCTTTAGGTGGGTACGATTCCACATCGAGATCTCCAAGGTTAATGGACCAAACTTCACCGGACTTGTTTCGCCTAACGCAGGAGGAATCGCGGTAGACAAAATATTTGTCCGATTTTAAATATCTTCATCCATTCCGGAGATATTAGCCGCCGAACTTCGAAGTCGTCCGAAATCGGGCCAAATTTTGCATGTTTTTGGCCTCTAAATTTTTTGGGGGGAGGCCCCTGAAGTTTTGGACCGACATTATAAAATTTGACCTAGTACTGACCACCGTGCAAAATTTCGCGCCGATCGGCCGACGCGTCTCGGAGAACTCACGTTGAAAAAATAAATAAAAAATAAAACATCTGCAGTAAAACTTAAGTCCGCTCCGTAAGCTATCGCTTCCGGGCGGACTAAAGAATGTGTGCATTACATCACTGAACCTCCACTCAAGGACGGCGCCTGATCTATTCTAAACTACCACAAAAATGCTCTTAAAACACAAAGATTCCACCAACTTACTGAACATCAAACAATAAAAATAAACAAAAATCATGAACAACAGAACATGGCCAACTATGAATGCAAAATATCGATACACTGGCAACAGCAAACAAAAATAATGCTATTTGTTGAACTGATGCTTTTATACAAAGCAAAATGATGCAAAATCTGTTTTTGCTTAGTAATTTCAAATGACCGACAGACAGACAGACCACACTACAGTAACAGCTGTTGCAAAAGCCCGCATCACTAATGCTTTCAGTGACAATGGCTAAAAACACAAAGCAGTGAAACTAAACTACACTGTGTCTCAAAAAAACATCCTGAACATTTTCGATTGTAACTTGATGAAGGATTACCAGATTTTAATAACTTTCAGTACGAATATTCCTAAGACAACTTGTCACTAAATAAATGTTCAACTTCCCACCTCACCCAAAATCTGTTTGTGCACTACCTGGGGTATACAGAACCAACAAAATATTGCTTTTTTACCCAATGCCATATTATTGCTTAATCTAAATAATGCACGAAAAATATTTTGTTAACTTTCTTGACACTGTGGCTGATATTTCATCGTTTTTCAACTGCCTACAGCAAAACTGCTTGAAATATGGGCGCATTGTGCGAACACAGGCATGGAGATGCTTTCTGCATTCACTGACAGCAGTATCAATAATGTTCTGCTTCAGACTAATCCAGACTTCACCAGTCACTTCTTGAATTCATAAACATTCGTGAACGTCATCTGGCAGACACACTGCTTTATTACAGTCAATCCTTGTAATCGACTGGCTGTTGCGGGCCAGAGATCTGGACAGATAGAATTTATTTAAGTTTTTTTTTCATTCATCTCAACACAAGATTTTCTTGGCTGATTTTCCCCAGGTAGTGCAAGAGCAGAAGTTAAGGGAGGTGGGAACTTAAACAATCATTCAGTAGCCAGTGGTGTCAGAAATACTTAGACCAACAATTATTAAAATCTGATGATGTTTCTTCAAGTTATGATCGATAATATTGGGGATGTTTTTTCCCCACATTTTTGAGTATTTCAACCCATATTTCACTTAGTCTGCATTCCCTTGGTAGTGCAGAAGCAAACACTGGGTGAGGTGGGAAGCTTAATGGTCATTTGATGGCAAGTTGTGTAAGAAATATTCACACCAGAAATTATTAGAATCTGATAACTTTTCTTGAAGTTACAATCAAAAATGTCGGGGATGTTTTTTTGAGACAATGTGGACTACAGTGAGCACTACAGGGTGAGCCATAAAAAACGTGGCACTTTACTTTTGTCCATATCTTTGCCAACTATTGATCGATTTTCACAATTCTTTCACTGGCACACTCTGCAGACAATAACGTGATTACATATCTCACCGCACCGCAAATGCGTCTCTACACTATCTTGTAAAATATCGATAAAATAGGCATATATAATGATAATAACAAACAAACATTTCGGTAAAATTGAAAAAAAACACTTCTGCAGTGAATGGTCTGTACAACACTAAACTGTGTAGGTCTAACACAGTCTAGTGTAATACAGATCATTCATCACAATGCTGGTTTGAAGTGTTTTTTCATTTACCTTAATTTTATGTTATTATCGTTAGTTTTTGCTTACATTTATATTTCACAGGGTAGTGTAAAACTGCATTTACTGCATGGTGAAATATATAATGATCACACTATTGCAAATTGTCTGCAGAGTGTGCTAGTAAAAGAATTTTAAAAATCAGTCAATAATTGGTGAAGATATAGACAAAAGTAAAGTGTCACGTTTTTTATGGCCGTTCAACGTTCACCACGAAAAGAACATAACCTCCTAATCATAACCCCTACTAGGTCAAAATCCCTCTACTGACATAGCAGCACAAAACCTCATCCACGAAGAATAAGACTTATGCAAAGGCCAAAGTTCTGGTTTGGAGAAAAATTGCTTAAAATGTGCCAATTTTATTTTTGAGGGAGGTGCCCAGACCAACTGGTGGTCTGAAGAGAGCATAGCACCACGATGTCTGAGGGAACACTGTCCACTACACGTTCACATCACAACGACAACTGCATGACTACTACAACAACAGTTACACTATACCATACCGAACTGGCGTCGTCACCGCGCTAGTTTTAGGAGATGGAGACGAACTTATTGTGCAATAAATAAACAATATATCAGTGCTAATTACGTTAATTGAATTACGCGACAATAATCAACTAGCGATAACTACCAAGTGTATCATCAATCACTAAAATATGAAAATATTTATCAGCACAAACAACGCCATGATATAAAATGTAATTTGCAGCAATGTTCTGGAGAACACAGAAATGACAACGCAATGCTACACTGTGTCTCAAAAAAATGTCCCCTTTGTAACTGTCCACATCTTTGACAAATATTAGCCAATTTTCGAAATTCTTTCACTCGCACACTCTTTGGACAATTTGCAATAAAGCAGTTATTGAATACCCCACCACACCATAACTGCGTCGCTACACTACCTTGTGAAATATAAATGCAAGAAAAAACTAGCAATACTAAGCAACAGGCATGTTGGAAGATGAAAGACACTTCAGACCAAAATCACGACAAATGATCTGTACAATGCTATGCTGTATTAGACCCGTCTTTGTGGATATCTGGCGTGTTATACAAAGTGTTTGTTTCTGGCCTTCGTGGTTTTAGTAAGGCTACCAGTTCATTATGCATTAGCTTAGACATTTATATCTGGCTACTGAGAACAGATTAAATGTCTAAGCTAATACCGGGTGGCGCAAAAAAAACGTCCTGAACATTTGCATGTATTATTCAGCCAAATGGTCGAAGTAAATCAGCTCGAAAGCATTTATGTAATGAGCAAACATCAGTGAATATGTGTAAAAATTTTCGCCTAAAACACTTTGCTAATAGCCGTGATACAAACACAATAGCGTTACATGCCATGAAGCAATTTTTGCAAGTGGTTCATCATTTGCATTGCCGATTGTACGCAGGCTATGCCAAAACGTCACAGTAAGCCAAATCATCAGTAACTGATCAGCAGAAAAAGTGCTGAATAGGTCCTCCATTCTTTTGTGCCACTACTGCTAGACGCGTTTCCCACTGCTATACGGCTTTTTTGATCTGGCTGTCTCATGGCGACATCATGCCATTTGTCTGAGATAATATTCTGAAGATCTTTAAGTTCGCAAATGGTTCACGCCTTGCTTCGCAGACAAGTTGTTGCAAGGTATCCCAAACTGAATAACGTAGTAGATTGAAATCTGTTGAATGCGGTTTCCATTCCTGTGAGCTGACAAAATTGGGCGCGTTGTGTTTAAAAAAAATTTTCGAGTTGTTTTGATGCGGTGTGATGAAAAGCTATCTTTACATAATGAAATTTTTAACTTGCCTTATGTCATTAAGCGACACTCAGTGGTGTCACAAGTGAAGTCAGTGAAATTTATAAGCAAGTAAGAGTACATATTGGTCTACAAATGTGCAAAAGGAAATTTATCTCTGTGAAGTATACGCGCTGTTATAGTTATGCAAAGTTCAGGATGTTACATTAGTTCGTGCTTATACTTTTTGATTTTTGCCATTTTACATCAGCACTTATACAACATTAGATGAACTGCTTGCAGTTTTTTAAATATATAATTGATATAAGCAGCAACTCACCTTGCAGAGCCCGGCTTCGTTGGTAAACGCTCTCCACACACCATTGTATAGTACTACACGTACACACAACAGCGACTGCCACCAAACTATTACAAAGTGGCTTGGCAACACCAAGGTCAACTCAGCCTTCCATCCCTCTGGGGCAATAAATCCAGTACCAGCCTACCTAGCTGAAGTTATATCCTTCACCTGTGTCGAGTGGAAGATGAAGATGTGTGATGGCTGGTGGCGTGGCGTAGTTGGTAACGTGTTTCAACTGAAACGAAGTTACTCTACCGGGCCTGGTTAGTACTGCGATGGGTGACTGCCTGCGAGCAGGTAAACCATCTCGGTGCGAAGTCTGCCAGCTAGGTCGACTCAGCCTTCTACCCTCCCTGGGACGGTAAAATGAGCAGTAACTCATTTACATGGGTTACGGAAGGTGGGGACCTTAGTACAGCTGACTGGGGCTGCCTAGCCGGCCGCTGCGCCAGCCTGTGTCTGCAGGCTGCACGTGGTGGCCGTGCGGCTGGCGGCTCGGCTTAGTGACGAAAAGCGCATTAGAGGCGTTGTACGCAAGATGCGCTATACAAATTGACACCTTTACCTTTTTTAACCTTTTTTACCTCATAAAGCAAGTCACGCTAAGTAGCTCTGCAATGGATTTCCATAATGAGCCATACCCAACCTTTAACTATTTAACCTTTTAATAATGGTATTTATTTACCAGACATTTTCTTGTTCTTAGATGTACTGATAACTATTTTGTTCGCTAACCACCAGTTTACATTCAATCGTTATTGGACAATGCTGATCACATGGTACGTCACTCAGTGCCAGCATAGACATCATGAATATTAATGAATTGCAATAACTAACTGGTTAAAAACTAAAAACTGGCTCTGAATCATACACAGGGTAGAAAAAAATAAAAAAAAGATAACAGAAATGAATTACAAAAATATATATAGAAATCACAAACACACAAAATCAAACATGCACTCAACATAGGATCACAATAGAAACACAAAAGCAGCTCAAATGTTTCCAGAACTGAGGGAGTTTGAATTACTGGTAGCCAAAGTAATTTGGCAATAGGAAGCATCGTTGTGAATACATTATTGCTACGGAAGAAAATTCTTATAAATTCGGCAATGGTACCACTGGATAAGACAGTAATGAGTATAGACTGTCTATAGCAACCATTTCACTATCTGTAACAGTTTGGCCAACCAGATAGCAATGCAAATTATGACTGAAGCTTCACATTAGCAACATCTAATGGTGAACAAAAATCACTGTCCTGAAGATAGCAACAACAGCAGCTGAGACGTCAACAATAGAAGGATTGTAATCTAATGAATTCAAGAACCCTACCCTACTAAGCTATTTCTGCCGATAAGTGAAATAAGTCGCAATGCAACTTACAATGTCTGTCTGCAGAAACAATGGAATGAACGTGTGCTCCAGCAGTCCACAAACATGCTCATGAGCCCTACAATTCACACCAATCACTAGACGCACTTATCTACAGAGAAATAATGTTTCACACTGATATCCAATTTATACTAAAGAAATTTACAAATAAACTTCAACAATCAAACTAGAAAACTCCTGTCGCAAACTGGCAGAAAATCTTCTAAGTTGCTGACCTAGGAAAAACTTTGAAAAATTTCTTAAAATGTTTCCGAATTAGGTCCACGTTCAAGAACTGTTATAACCTGAACAGTGGCGTACTGGTCTGGAGCTTGACGACATCTTCCGGTGAACCATCACGAACTGAAACGCAGTTTACAACTAATCACCCACATGCCGTGAATCTGCCAATACAGGCTGGATTTCTATTACAAGCTGGTCACTTGTTCTAACAAAAGCTGGGGGTCTGTATTATTACGCGCAAAAGCAGCTACTGCTTTCGGCGCATCTTAGCCATCGCAATTCTGTCTGTCTGTCCATCTGTCTGTCACACGGGTGGATCAGGCAAAAACGGTCCAAGCTAGGATCTCCAAATCTTCATCGTCGGCTGCCCGGAAGACTCTAGTTTCAGGAACCGTAAAGCTTTTTCATAAATTCGAAGGGGGTCACCCCAAACAAGGGCCCTAAATGAGGTGGGTGGGCAAAATTTGCGATTTTTGGCAAATAAGTCGCTGTATCTCAGTAACGGTGCGAGATAAGGTTACTATTAATCGTTAATAGGAAATCGTATACTGGCTTTCAATTGGCGCCAAATTCAATGACCTTGGATGACCTTGAACGCCAAAATAGGGGGTTTTATGGATTTTTTTGGCACTTTCAGCCTGGACAAGTCTATATCATTCACAAGGCGGCGCCACGGTGCTGGCGTTGGTGGCGTGGCGTAGTTGTTAACGCGTTTCGGCTGAAATGAAGTTACTCTATGCCGGGCCCGGTTAGTACTGCGATGGGTGACTGCCTGCGGATAGGAACTGCTATAAGCTTTCGCGCATCCCGTCAGCATTAGCTCAAATTTCTTGTGACTTTTGCCATCATTGGCAAGTACTTGCCAGCACAAGCAAACCAAGCAGAAAACTCATAGCACAGCGCAGAGGAAGCACACATCTTTAAAGGGCCTTAGCATCGACAACTTCAGTCCAAGATTAGCCATTCTGGTAAAGTAAAAAGCATGATGCAAAGTATTGTCTAATGTCACAAAATTTCAAACATGCATGGAATGGCTGCCAGCATAAAGTGATTACACTCTCCACCAAATTGTAATTTTTTTGTAAACTCTGTAACTTTAATTTTAATTTTCTTAACACGTACATTTTAATTTATTGTAATTCTAGTGAACAGTTGGTAAAATAAGTGTAAAACTAGAGCAACTGTGCACTCTCAGAGATGCTTATCCAACTTAGGTGTGAAATTAACTACAGTAAATCGTACTGGTCTTGAGTTGTGCAATAATGTCATCGGCAAGCCTGATGCAGTCGACCGAAGCGGGATCGATGTACATTCTGTAGAGATCGGACAACTGCTTGTGCAGCTCCGCCAGCTGGCTAGCAGACAACTCCGGAGTTAGCAACGCATTGTTGAACTCCTCTGTGCATCCAGACACAATTTCAGCAGTCAATTTCACATGAAGAAACACAATAATAAATACATTTGTTCATAATAACGGTACAATTTCTATACAGATCACACATGAGTTTGTGCAGATCTAGATGTAAAAAGCTCTGGCGTTAACTTTTTGCAACTTTGGATTCCTATGTGCATTCAGACACATTGCAGCAGTTAATTTCACACATTTAACTGACTAATTATTACTAATTATCAGCTAACCATTCTGTTTAGACCACACAGCGCCTCAGATTCAGTGAGTTTCTCGCTGACATTGTGCGCTTTATAAATTAAATTTACTTACTTACTTACAGTTGCTGCATCTTACGCAGTTCTGGTGTTAACAATGTGCTGCTGAATTCCTCTGAGCAAATGTATTTCAACGATTAATTTCACAGAAATAAAGATTGAACACACAATCAAATGACTGCAAGCCCTACTCCTAGTCATGTCAGTATCAATAATTGCTTCCATGGATAACTGTTTGCAACAGGTAAATCATCTCGATGTAATTATAACCAACAATCAGGTCAACTCAGCCTTCTATCCTTCTTGGACAGGTAAATCAACTACCAACCTGTTTGGCTGGAGTTAACATGTAAAGACTTACGAAAAAAATAATATAGACACAGAAAGACAATTATGCAAGCTCAGATACTGATGTAAATATACAGCGTATAGTCTATGTTTGAAATAGTTTACCTCATACAGTAGATTTTTGTTCTTTGACTTCTTTCAAGAGGACCATTAATAATGTTGATTACTCTGATTTTCTCAAGGTTTTTTGATTTTAATTTTATTATTCAGTACTGGTTGTTCATATTTGCTCTGTCTTATTATACCATGCTACTTTTTGTTATATGGACAGTTGTAAGTGCCGTTGCGGCCTTTCTGACCCTTGGAACACATGTTTTATTGTTCACACACTGTTTTCTCCGTATTTTCTGACACTGTCCTGTTTTGTGTTTCCAAAATAAACTGACGATGATGATGATGATGATGCATACCGATGGACAGGTAGAACTGCAAAGCATTTACTGAAGCTTCAGCTTTCATGAACTTCATGAAGTTAAACAGAACGTCCTGGTCGGACAAAATGTCCGACAACTGCAACTTTGAGCCCTGACAATAAACATACAAGTTTACTAAACAATTCTATGACCCAACAAATTCAGCATAAAGCTGGATTTTGACTAAATGCTCAAGACAATCGACTTATTCATTCACTCGCTGTGTTGAGTTGACTGACTGATGGATTCGCTCATTTATGGATTCATACAGTGAAGGATGCATGTGTCAGCAGTCAACAGTAAATGCTACCCCTTAATGCCAAAGCCAAAACAAACCTATACAAATAGAAAGAACTAAATAACGATGAACAACACACAACAAAATATATATGATCACAACCCATACCCTTGAATTTCTCATTCTCATTCACACAGTTTGTATTCTATCATCGGTCCGTTTACATGACTACCCCTAACTCAAGGTCTGTGGTAAGTAATACGTCAGCGTTATACTTGAGAAACACTGACGATTCCAACGCCAGGCCGATCTCAAATGTTTGAAGCCAAGGCTGAGGCCAAAGCTTTGAAGTGGAAGCCTTGAGACTAAAATTTTGGCCTCAGCTTCAGCCTCAAAGCTTTGGTCTCATCCAGAGCTTTGAGACCAAGACAGAAGCCAAAATTTTAGTCTGAAGGCTGACTTGGCCTAAAGATCATAACATCTCCGGTAGCAATAAATGGATAATAAAGAAGACATACGGTGGAGCTTGTATGCTGTGGCCAATTGAATGCTTCCAGCATTGGAACCATCGGAGATACTGGGGCACGACTGTAGTCAGACTGGAGCAAATACACACACACACATAGAGACAGACGGACAGACAGACAGAGCATTAAAACCAACAGAGGTACTGGAGAATGGGAGTAGTTAGACTACATCAGACATGCAGACATACATACACACAGAGTAAAGGACAGACAAACAGACGGACACAGATTTGGAACCATCATAGACACTAAAGCACCAGAGGAATCAGACGGCAGTACACACGTAAAAACACACACATACAAAGAGAGACGGAGAAAGACAGACAAACAGAATGACAAAAGCAAGAAGTAATAAGACTGAACCGAACATCCATATACGTGCAGTTTCTGTTTCACCAGCCCATTTTCTGGACTTGGCAACTGTCACAGCAGTAACGTTTACAAGCCGAATGAATTTACCTCCACATAATCAACCATGTCAGAGGTTTTAAATAAAGGCCAACTTAAACAAACACAGTCACAGAAAGACAATAATCTACAGAAGCAAAAATTGTCAAAAACAGCAGAAAGCAAAATGTCACACAACTCAAACCAAAGTTAGACAAATAATTCTGGTATGAAGGCAATCAAAAGCAGTCGACAGTATCAAATAACAGAAACTAATACCGATTTCAAGCAACTTACATGTGCTTTGTCAAAAAATAACAGCAACAGAAGATTCACTTTGTCCTGCAATAAACACCACAATGAAATCAACAACTCTCTCTCTGGAATTACGATTTATAACAGGCTAAAAGTGGCAATATATGAAACTGATACATAATAATAAATTTATTACAAGACAAATGGCATCATAGTCATCATCAAGTGTAGAAGTGTATAGAAGGAATGACTTTTACTATTCTATTCTCCCATGCGAATTTGCACCCATCCCTATGACAACAACTCTCATTTCTCGACACCAATGTTCCCAATTCCCATGTCCATTTCCATCGGTATGTAGCTTTTGAGACAAAGTAAACCAACAAATGTTTATACGAAAAACTACAGCCATCTTTAACTGCTTTGTTATCAGACTATTTTGGCAACAGTGAAGTAAGCCAATTGTAATTGTAATGAATTGTAAATGATAAATAAGCAAGTGATTTGCAATGCACCGGGTCGGCTAAGACATCCATTGCACGGAGAAGCACAGAACCAGATAAAAGTTCTCTCAGCAATGAACGCAAACTCCTACACAGCACAGCACCACACTGTACAACTCAGATACTAATCACAACCAACAGATTGGCAGCGGACATGTAACTCGAGTCAAAAGACAATTAATCAACCAAAAAACTAACTTATGAAAGAAAAAAGAAATGAAAGAACGACCGACTGCTGGCCAACCGACCAAACGAACAAATAAGCGTATGTTATGAATGAAGTGTTAATCAGCCAGATGACATTCACTCCGTGGAGTTGGTTAAATTATGACTAATGGTCAATCCACACCTACAATGCTGACAAGACTCAACTCAACTATTGATGTAGATGTGAACTCAAATTGCTGATCTAACTTAAGGGGATGTCAGACGAACGACAAAGTCGGCCAACTTTTGTGGGCGTGGTTGAGTTGCCCGACAAAATCGGCCGACAAAATCGATGAACCATGACACATGGCCAATAGTTTTGTCTGTTACTTCGTACGTTATCAGCTAGCACAACAGCCGAATGCAGATCGCAAAATAATACTTGCATCACTTTTTTTCTGCATCTAATGAAAGAAAATAATAACAAACTCAATAAATAACTAAAATAAATATTCATCTTCCGTTGTAAACAATCACCATGGCAACATAAACAAAATGTGTTGTCTGATATACGAAAAGTCGGCGGACAAGTCAGCGGACAAAATTGTCGAAGATAGAGCATGT
>Ga0209367_1008060_pt1 | contig 14444 bp, 5 predicted proteins | sample WorMetLIZISLAND2_FD_187412 | JGI IMG/M metagenome (GOLD analysis project Ga0209367, IMG submission 187412) | Marine gutless worms symbiont microbial communities from Max Planck institute for Marine Microbiology, Germany - Olavius geniculatus... ... | reverse complement strand
TGTGAAAGCCCTAACAAATACGTTTTTGAATTTCTCATTTGCATATGTGAATATGCAATAGCCTACATTTGCGCTAGCCGCAAATAACAGCATTTGAGTCAATTACGACTGCAAACAAAAACGATGGGCATTCAAAAAGTTTTGAGCCTCAGTATATTAGAGAAAAAAATTTTATTATCTATATATCAGTAAAATGTACCTACCTGGCGTATTCGTGTGAGCAGACTGTGCAAGTGACGTCATTGTAATTTATGACGTCATAGGGCATTAAGCTGAAACGATTTGGTGCGCCAATGCAACCAGCATTTGAATCAGGCTGATTGTTGCATGAAACTTTTTCAGTCTGTAGCTGGATTTACCAAAGTGGTGCTCCTTGGCATCTGATTTTACGAAAGCCCTGACATCTACGTTTATGAATTTCTCATTTGGGTCTGTGAATATACTATAGCCTAATCTGTGGTAACCGTAAATCAAAGCACTTTAGGCAAAATACGACGCAATGCCAATATCTAATGGTATCAAAAAAATTTTATTAAAAATTTAGCTGTTAATTATATCAGTTGTGTTAGTAAAAGGCCAAACAAAATTTGTGACTAGTTACATGGGCCCCTCATGGACAGGGGGGCCGAGAGGGGCCCGGAAGCAAGCCCTGCACAAGTTCCCCATATTTCAGCACTGTAGTCCAGTCCAAAGTCTACAGTTACCCAGCTGGCTGTTCATTACTATAGACTTTTACACCAAGACCACCCTGCATGAAGCAACGACCTTACCCCCCGTGACTATTATCTGTTTTGAAATCTGAAATCTGATAATGATGGTGTGCGATATCCATGATGATGAATGACTCAAGCCTTTTTTATTGACGCTGGAAATCGCTTCTGTTTAATGCTCTGTGACGTCATAAATTACAACGACGTCATATCCGCAACCGACTCATTAGAGTTCGTAAAAGATGTACGTTTCACTAATGTATAGATTGTGGAAAATATTGTTGTCTAATATGTCGAAGCCGGAAACTTTTGGGATGACCCTCGTAGTTAACCTTAGTTATTTGGATAGTAAGCGTTATACGGCTTTTGCCTGTGCTTACTCAGGTCGCAGTAGTTCTGGTGGCTTCGGTGAATTCGAATAAAGATATAATAACCACATTGTTTACAGGTGAGTGACCGGATTATTTACGGCGAAAGCAATTTTGCCATAACCTGGCTTTACAGCTTCACTAAATATTAACTATTTTCAAAGTTTTTTGCACACTGAGCAGTAGCTAGACCTATATTTGTATAATACAAGAAGCTCGACTACCGCTTAGAGAAAAGGCGTCAGCACTGTGCTTTCGTCTCATCATAATACTAGGCCTACTCACGGAAATTTGGCTTTTTGAGTTTACTGATACGTAACGTGCAGAATTTTTAACAAACGGATGCACGCCGAATAACTTCGGTCACTTGCTTATATAAGTTATCATACCGCAGAGTCCGCATGATCGTTTGCAGATGTTGGCGTATTGATACATGGAGTTCTTAGTGCATCGTTCGTGACGCGTGACGTCACGACATCGTCGCGTCTCGTCGTAACAGATTCCCGACTCTGTGCCAACGGACAAACGCACGATAACAACGACGACTGCAGCAGCAACAGCAATATAGGCTAAGCAGGATTGTTTTTACAAAAAGTAGCCTATGAACGCTGAGGCCAGAGCTCCGACTTCCACGACTGTGTAATTTATAGTGTTATGGAATAAAACGTTAACTGAGAACATTGAACTGCAATATTGAACTTGCACACGTAAGACAGTATTAAGTTTCTAGGTAATCTGTGAAGTGCTTGATAATCAGGAAGTGCCTGCACAAACAAACTCTGGTGGAAAATCACGGACTCCTCCAGTAGAGACGGAACGCCAAGATAAAAGCTGTGTCTATTCTTGTGTTGCGTTTGCTGCGTTCGTTACAATAATTATATGATAAAATGTGGTAAATAATTTGCACGGAAAAACTAGCACATACAAAATGACGTTGCGTCCGTTGCATTAAATGGAGACTTACCTAAAACATATTAACGACTCACCGCTGGTGGTGAGTAGAAGTTCTACGGTCTGAACGTCGATGATGTCGATTGGACTCGAGTCGAGTGGACAGACCGGACTCGAGTACAGGAACGCCGCTGAGTCAGTGACGACTTGTGATGTTGATGAAAGATCGGCGGCCACACGCTACAGCGTAACACTTAAAAATATGTTCAGCATGCTTTACGAAACATTCGCACGGAAATTTTAGACGTGCCAACACGTAAGATATAACATGAAACATCTATAAAGCATGTTTGAAGCTGCTTTTCTGTGTTTTTCATGTAACTAGTGCTACAGAATTACGCAAGATGCCGTACGCGCGTAAATAAAAACAATCCACCAAAAAAACACATTCGTATGTGTGTACGGCAAAACGAAATTGCGTCATGCTTTCGCTTTTTGTATGCGACTGCAACATGATGAGTAAATTTTATCAAACATTCGAACTGGTTCGTTACTTACGAGAACAAACTGAGGCGGTGAGTTGGAACAAGCAAGAAGCATGAAAATCCAGTCGCCTTCTGTCCAGCTGGCCCAGCAGTGAAGCTGCTTATCTGCATGAACCAACAAAAGACATGGTCCTCCACGTTGCAGTTCGGCAAAACACTGGAGACAACGAAAAAATCATTTATTTATTTTTAAAGTTCCCAGTACTCAATTCCCGAGGGCTAAAATATTAAGTTACAAAAATTTTGTCTGAAATGGTCACGATGCGGACTCGGAGATTGGGAACGTGTCTACCAGCGTTGAAGCGTTGGACAGCGACCGACAAACGCTGAAACAAGAACGTGGTTTCTCGCGGATCATTCGTCGCCTCGGTCAAACGCCTTCCGATTTGTGCCAGGAACTCCTGGGTGCTGACACTCATGGGAGCAAGTGTTTCCAATGCCACTGAAAAAGTCGTGGGTGCCGCTGAGTAAGCTGTACTTGTTTCTTTTTCTGATAGCTGCAGTCTCAGCGGCACTGGCGATGGCACTCTGCTGCAGATAAACGTTCTCCAGAGTGTCGACCACTGTGACGTCCCAAGTGGCACTGCACCCAGAGTTCCATGGCAGTAATGTCAAACCGTCAGGCCGCTTGCCGTCGTCACGGACCAAGCCGTGTGGTTCCTTCATGCTGGGAACGCCGGCTCCAGTCAAAGCGCGCCAAATGACGTCATTTATGTAGTTGTGACGTAGTATTCTGCTAGAGCTGCGTTTGCAAGAGAAGTCGTGAGTGCCAAGAGTGTCGACAGTGGCACCAGACCGACAAGTGTGTGACTCGCAGAGCACGCAACCAAGCGTCAAACCGACGGCAACTCTCACAGCTTCGTTGTCAAGATGTAGGTCGCAGGCTGCAATCGGCAGGACGTGGTCACCACTGTGGTCGGATGATGCGGCGAGCAGTCGTGCCCTGTGACGCTGCTCAGTATAGCTTGCGACTGTACACTTCCTGCACTGATATCATGTCCCACTCTTTCTGTTCACCAGCGGCCTTGCCCTCCGGCATATCTGGGTGGATTCGACCGGCTAAGCACTGGTCAAAATCGTCGTCCTTGTCAATGCCTGTTCTCCGACCAAGGGGCTGGTACTGAAGCTGGCGGGTTATTTTTTTATTGTATGACATATTGTGTAATATTACACAAACTGAAAAAGTGAAAACATAAAGCAAACATACTGCAACATAACCGATTAGATGCAGTTTTGTTACAGTGAAACTTTAAAAGCAAACAGAAAAAAAACTACAGCTGTGTACTTGTGGGTCCAGTAAAAATTTGAGAAACGAAGGTTTTTTAGAAACAGACAGGAACTGGAAGACTTAGCACAAGACTTTTTTACGCCCAACGCGAGACTGACCATAGACGTCAGACCCCGTATTGAACCTGTGAGGTGACGCGGCAATGGCGAGCAGTTAGGATGATGAACGACAAGACGAACACTTTCACCACGAATACATTCAGACTCTAGTCGAGACGGCCTCGTAAAGCCGCTGTCACACTGCTTCTGTACCGGCAAGCGCATCAAGACCATGTCACACACACACAAAATTTGCTGTTAATTAATAATAAATTTAAATATTACTTATTAGTTGTTATGTAAACAGTAAGTAAGTCAATAAGTAACTAAAGTAAGCTGGTAAGTAGGCCTAAGTAATTTGCATAACGGCCTTGCGGTACATAATGTCGAACGGACACGGCGTGCCAGCAAAACAAAAATTTGTTAAAGTGCTTGAAAGGTTACGGCGAGATACAGTATCTTAGACTCGCTATAGCTAAAACTAACGCTATTCTTAACCCTAACTTTACCTTGCAGATATCACACCCTCTTAATCACACTATCATACAATATTGATGGTTTGTCTCATTATTTCATTTAGTATTATGTGAATTATTGGTTTAGGATCTATTTTATCCCCTAGCCGCTATAGCAAGCAAAACAGCTGTAGCTGGTCGTAGCCGTTTGAGAGAAAGTGCAGGTTGATTAAGGCTGCGCAGCTAAAGGCGGACGACAGCACAATATGTCGGCACTGGGTTGATATGAGTTTCTAGTTTTGTTCGCAATAATTATGGGACCGAATATCAACTGCTGACGAGACGACAAAAACCCGGAAGTAATAACTAACGGACAACAGAAAACAAGCCAGCATTATACCTTATTGTTGAATAGTGTTATAATGGGTGCGAGTAAATTGAAAAGCCTGAATCGCTCACCTGGCGACTGGAGGAGTTATAGAGGTAAAAGTCAAAACCACCAACAAGTGGACAGAACTGCCATTCGTTCAGCGTCGAAGCTGCAACATGCACGAAAGCATCTCTGTTACACAGATAGGCCTATACGCACTGAGTCACTGACCCAATAAAAGTAAGCTTCCCCAAGTGTTTCTAATAACTGTATCGAATACTAAATTATTTTTCAAAGTTCTTTCACCGATATTGCGTATTTCCCCATGCGGATTATTATCGAACACAGTTCTGGTATGGTTTGAGATGGTTGTGTTGCTTAGTCGGTATCTACAAAGTTGGTCAACGCAGAGCTCGTTTAGTACTTGAATAGGTGACCTTCTGCAGACGGCAAATCATCTCGGTATGTAACCAGTCTGGCCGTACCAGACCAACTCAGTCTGGCCATCCCTAGGCGGGTAGACACAGTGAGTGCCAGCGACAGATGGGACGCAACGCGCGATGCATTAGTCCCGTATCCACGGTCTTGCAGTGTAATATGGTGTCTGGCTGAAAGCTGAGGAAACGAACATCGGCGCCGCTCTATGAGCGTCGTGGCTCGAAAAAACGTAATAACGTTTCAAAGTCTGTTATTCGGTGTATAACGTGCTCACGAAGGACATGGAAATTGCACGTGAGATGTGATAATGGTAATACTAAAGAACATTGACTAGAAAATGTGCATATACAGTTGATTCACGTGACTTATCGCATGAAAAGCTAGCTGAAGTCTAAAAAATTCCTATGCGTCTAGTTGAGTTCGGCGTAAAAATATGGACGTAAACATACTTCGTATTGTTCTTTTATGACATTCCTGCAGCTAGTACAACAGATTTGTTTCGGTAAAAATTTGAAAGCAAACAAAAATGCACCGATAGGCCCAATATTTATGAGAGTACAATAAAATTTAAAGACGGACGACAACTGGAAGCACATAAATTTTTACGCCTAAGTCTGTACCAATCCACGGCCACTGTTCCCTGCGCAGCTGGCTGTCCGAACAAACGTTGTCTTCCCGACTGTCGCTTGGGCTGCCTACAACCACACGGATACGTAGACCTATTTACAGTCTAATAGGGTGTTTACACGATCCAGCAAACGTCCAGCAAACATCCAGCTGGCCTGATAAAATTCCGCTCCCTATCAGCCTATCAGCTGCCTACCCCGCCGCCTATCAGCTGTGGGCTAAGCAGTATTCGGGCCTAGGGTTAGCCCACAGCTGTTAGGCCTACGTGTTATATAGGCTTTCCAACATGCCTATCACCAATATCATTAATATTTAAATCTGTGATTCAGGGTTTTCAATAGACCTGAATTTTCAGGACGTCATGACTTCCAAGGTAAAAAAATTTGGACGTCAGTGTACAAAATCTGGAAGTCATGCAGTAGGCCAACAAGAAAAATCAAGCAAAAACTTAATGCAAAACAAGACTTACTACATATGCGTCACTAACGCACCACCAACATAGGTCGTAGTTTTTACGTGCTACAGCCATGCTGAATAGCGCGTCTGTGGCACGATTGTCGTCTCTCTGTCAATCTGTCTGTCACGGATGTATAATTGTGATTAATCAGTGCGAGATAGGGCCTAGATTGCTATTCATTACTTATAGGAAGTCGCATATTGGCTTTCAAATGACATGAAAATCATTGGCTTTGGATGACCTTGGAAAGTCATGACCAAAAACGTTAGATAACGTCTTTGGTCATAAAGCACTATGGTATGACAATCGTACGGTATTGTGACTAAACGGTTAGTTGTAGAGGGTCTGCGATGGTACTATTGCATAGGGCGCTAGCGACGTCCTATTGGCTGTCAGTAGTAGCCTAACCATGTCTCCATCTGTAGCGGTTTCGCCGCAATTTCTGATGAAAAGTTTCAAGTACAGTAGCCGTATCTCAGAAACGATAGGGTCAAGTTACCTATTAATCACTAATAGAAAGTCACATATACTGGCTTTCAAATGACATGAAAATTATTGACCTTGGATGACCTTAAAGGTCAGTAGTGCAACAGGAACTATATAGGCTGTAGCGCATCTTCCCTAGCGACAACTGGGCTTTCTTGTAAAAACAAGCAACATTTAATTTTAGTAGCTTTATGCAAGAAGAAAGTTGCAGTTTCTGGATCAGAACTGTTCACAGAATAAATTAGTATGGTTGCCGTGCCACGTCTTCATGAAATGAAGTATTCAGAAACACGACAGTCAGCGAAAATTACTGAACCAACGAAATATTGGAAAACAGATTCTGACGTCAATTTCCAGCTTATTATAGACAAATAAACGTAATAAGAAGCAAACTGATTTGGACGTCGTAACGTCCGCGTCTTAAAATTTGGGCGTACGGGCTGAAATTTTTGGACGTATTTACGCCCAATCGTCCACTACTGAAAACCCTGCTGTGATTACAACCCGTCCGTCCTCCTAATTATCATAGAACTTCCAGCTAACTGGATGAATGCTGGAGCGTGTAAACACCCCATAATGTACGACTATGCCGACTTACACAACTGAATGCAAGCCCGCAACTTGTTCATCTGCACAATGTGATGATACAGAAGAAAAAACGAAGCAAAGTGGTTTAAAGTTACTACACCTTAAAGAAAACTTATAGGCTAACGTACGACAAAATGCAGATACATGGGGCCTGACAAGAGACCTGAGACAGAGATATAAGTATGTTAAAGTTAAAAATGACATACTTTCGGCCGGGTGCAAAACATTTAAAATGTTCGAAAGACTGATCTCCATCCAACGCAGCGCGCGCAACGCAACGAACGCAACAAACGCAGCGCAAGAATAGACAACACTTCTATTCTTACATTTAGGCGTTGCGTCGGCTGCGTCTGTTGGTTGCGTTTGTTGCGTAATATTTTGCGCCGTCTGCGCCAGCTGCCCTCGCCCGTTGCGTCAAAAAGTACGCAAGTATGCGTGTGTAACAATAATACGTGTAGCTTTGGACGAGAACAGGCTGAGGGCAGAGAAGCAGATATGCTTTAGTATAGTCCGAAACTCCAACTTTTCGTCCCAGAAAAATCAATGGAGTTTAAACGTTTCCAGTTTCACTGTGTAGTTGCTACAACTGAAGCGATATGACACGACAACAGAAGAGAAAAAAGAAAGGAAAAGATCAGCAATAGATTGTGTCGTGATGGGAAGCTTTCGGCACAGAACGACACGCAATAAGACGATTTGACTGAGCGCGCTATACATCTTCTTGCCTACAAACTAAAACTACGTATATGACTTAAACAAAATCAGTTGCGAGTTTGCGTTTGTTCAGTTTTGTAATAGGGTGTTTACACGATCCAGCAAACGTCCAGTTCCATTATAACATATTGCAGCACACGTCCAGCAATTCACGTGTATTTTGAATACATTTGCTGGAAGTTTGCTGGACGTTTGCTGGATCGTATAAAAACCCTATAAGCGAGAATATCTGTATGCTAATTATTTGCTGGCCAAACCGAAAGCTGACCTGACGACGTTCAAGCCTATTCGTCATTATTACCACACAAAATGCGACGCCAATGTGCACCACAGACTGCTATAAGCTTAAACTATGGGAAGAGCTGCACACCTTAATTGCTATACGTGCAAATGAACTTGGTATTTGTTGTAAACCAGACACTCAAAGATTTTTGCTTACCCAGCCAAACTTGGACTGCATTTCTGGTGCGTAACACGAACTTCATGCACAGAAAATGAATGTTCCTAAACATTAACACAGCAATTAAATATACATTAGATAAATGTCTCGCACGAAGCGATAATGGCCGACCGCAAGAATGTCTGAAAAAAGTTTATCAGTAAATAAATGTCTGCAAGGACGTATTTGTAGAAATGCGAAAAAGGGCGAGGTGTACATTTTAGATGCAAATTTTCGAAAGTGTTTATGACGCAGAACTCTGCCTCTAAATATACCTTTTGTTCAAACAATACTTGCGCCTATTGTGCAATGTGCTCGTCCAAAAAGTACAATTTTGGAAATATTTTAAACAGAATTGCGTAGGGGAGAAAGCGCAAGAAACCCCTAAGGGGACGCCGCTGAATGTCTGCGCTACGCACATTCCGTCGTTGTGTTCGACGAAGAATTTGTCGTCGTCCTCAGTGCGTTCCAGACAGCGCCGTTGATAGAGGAACTCGCGGTGCCAGCACGTGACGTTAGATCGGTCGTGGGCACACAGTCCGCCAGAGTGACGCAACTTCGTGATCAGCGTGTCCCCATCGCGTACAGTCACCTCCAATCAACATCAGATTAATGCTTACGGTTATACGTTTTTCATTTGTACTCTATCCGTGTTCAGTGCGATGATATCAAACGTCTGGCGAAGGGGACAAATTATTGATACACTTCTTAACGTACCGTATAACAAATCGCCAGGAAACGACATTATTTGCCGGTAAATATCCGCCCCGGTGCAGATTTTACCGGTAAATAGGAAAACATTTTAAGGGCGATCCTATAACGAGACACCGGCAATTGTTCACACAACACGGAAGAGTTGCGTTTTTAAAATTTTCGGTTCGCGCCGCAGAGTGTTTGACGTTTTTAGAACGACGGCGTCGCCTAATAATAGCTTCCTGCAGGCGACGTTTTCCAGTCAGACTGTAGCTATAGTGCAGGCAAGATCCCATGTGCACGTTCCTCGAGTTCTGTGTCGGACATCTTATTCTTATACTGTACATCAAATGTAGGGCTAACATAATAAAACTCAGGTTTTATGAATGGTAAAAGTTTTTAATCTTCTAAAAAATTTTACAGTAATTTTTTTTTGTTTCTAAATGCAAATAGGCCTACGTTTTAGTTTACAATGAAAACCAAACACAGCAGAACAGAGCAGAACCTCCTATACGCCATTCTCCTTGTCACATCGTTCTCTATAAACTATAACAAAACTAACAAATCGCGATTAAATTATATAACTAAATACGATTTTTAGCCGACGCGGATCGCCATCAAAATCTAATAATCTTTACGTGGGTAAGTCTAATCTTTCCTGCAGATTTTAGCCACATCCGTCTGTTGGCCTAACTATCAATGCAATCCGGATAACAAGAAACCAACGGAAATAAATAAACACCCGGTATCACATGACCTCCTTGGCGGAGGTGATCATCAGTCTAACCTCGAGTTCAGTGTCGGGCGCCTGGCTTCCAGCACGGTACCTGGCCTCAGTGGTCCAGACGTAGGTCTGACGTCGACCTCGCGGTGCTGGGAACAGAAACTCTGGAAACCGACAAACTCCGTCCACACCTGTAGCCGCACCCCTGATATTTTATTTGGACCGTAATGTAAATTATGTAATGTGATTGTAAACTGTCAATAATTTTAAAGCGTCGTGAGCAGCAACAACTGCTACAAACGTGCTTTACGTGGTAAATGAGTTACAGCGTTTCGCGGTCTAGAATGACACTGAAACTAACAAGGACTTAAGTAATTTGGCAAAAAGCGAAATCGCTGTGGCAAGTTTACCCAACTCCTCAGTCGTATTCACCAGATGACGGCATACACTGATGGTATGGTTAAAATTTGCAATTGCGTGTTTTGGCGGGGGGTTCGATCCCCAAACATTTCTCTTACCATCTAACGCACTCGATGTGTTTGTGCTTACGAGCAAATCGTGCTTCTGGACAACGAGACGCTAATAAACTCGAACTTGAAATGAAAAAAAACGGTGAATCAGCAAGATTCCGTACTGAACATCGGCGTGTGGCATGGAGTGACGGAGCGATATCCAGAATTCAGCCGTATATGGTACGGGAGTCAGGGAGCAAGTGACTATCGGTCGCGCACAAAGACAGTCGATTTGTAGCCAAATTCGAGCTCGTCGTCGCGTGCTAAAGGCCAACGAGGCGTGGAGTTGAGCTGCGACAGCGGCATTGTGACGCGCGTCTTGAAGGACGGCTGCTGCTTTCAGAGTTATCGGAATTTACGTCTCTCAACGACTGTATGACACCTTGGGTGGCATTACGTCACCCCGTGTACGAACACTTTGGATGAATATTTAGGCGGCGGGTCTTAAGTAGTAAAGTTAAACAGTCGAAACTAAATTCATTCGTTTATTTTTTCTTATTACAACAAAGGTCAAAACGCATTCGTTGTTACAAATAATATACATGTTACAAATAATATACACATGTTGCGATTATGTTAACAAGTAAGTAAGTAAGCATTATTTTTGCTAGAAGTGTACATATCTTACGTTTAAGAATTTTAACGTAAAACAATTTTTACATAAAAGGTAAGTTTTGAGTAGTATGTCAGTAATTTAAAACAAATTTTGAATGTAGCACAAGGTACAAACTTAAGTAGCACAGCTATCTCAAAAGCATTTTCTATGAGTTATACGGGAACGACAAATATCATATAATGAGAATACTCGAAATTAATTCAGAGACCAACGTTCAAATTGCTACGGCCAAAACCGTCATTATCCGGTAAGGAATTTGAGTTAACTAGCCATAAACTAATTAACAGTAGCAACATTTATGAGCGAAAAGCATCCGCGCTACTGTCCGCGCCACTGACGTCGTCGGTGGCCGTCACAACGATTATGTTGCGTTATGGTTGTTACTAATTACAGCACTGTAGCGTTATGAACTTATGGTGTTTAGACGGGGTGAGAGGCGGGACGGCTGCTGGCGCCAGGGCGACAGTGAGCAGAGGCGAATTGCCCGCCGCCTGTCGGTCTTTAGTGTAGTTATTTTTCAATCTTCTGCCAAACAAATTACAAACAAATCACCCAATGTGTCTGCAATCAAGGAACAATAAAAACCACCCATTACCCACCCAGACGCCGTCTTGCGCATAGCTCCCCCACGCAGTTAACGATTCTGTCTGCATGGAAGCCATCAAAATTGCTCTAATGTCTACGTATAAGTTTCGTGGCTTAGGTTATATAGGCCAAGTCGGCTTTTGACGCACCAGAAATAGCTTTCTTACTTTGTACTCTAAGGGCTAGGTAAAAGTTGTATGCATTTTTATGTCCGAAGCATTTCTCATTTTTATATGCGAGTATAAAGTAGGCTTCTTAGACTTCAAAAAAAGTTTGGGTTCTCGCTCGAAATCTTTATAGATTTTCTGTATGGGGCCTCCAAAGTTTGCCCATGGGCGATACCGATCATATCGCAGTCGTTTCTTGAACGATTGGGACAAAATAACTTTTGTACATGGAGTTTATAAAAATTAAAAAAACATTTTAAACAATATTTAGTAGATTGAAGAACACTGTTTGCGTAATAACACTACTAAGTTGCTTCCGGTAATGGCCCCTTCCCCGGAAAATTTTTTGAAAATTTTATGCAAAAATCATGCATTTTGGTGCAAAATTTCCACTTGTTTCAAGATGCATCCAGTCAATAGGGAAGGCGGGCCCCCGCCCCACCCCCACCCTTAAATCAGCTACTGCTTTCTTCTTCAACTTCGTAACTTGAGAGTATTCAGAAAGCTCAAATCTCCGCTGAAGACTCTGTGTGCGTACTGCAATGCTAGTGCTATTGACTGTTGCGAATAAAGGCAACCTACTTACTTACGTACTTACTTGATGATTTGCGTTCGTAACTGAAAATAATAAAAAGTATTACGATGCAACTAACTTACCGTCGTGAATGTACAGGAGCAGTACAAAATGCACAATCAATTGCGGCATGTTGACTAGTAGTCTCGTCTAGCGCGTCTGACTCACATCATTTCTACTGCACACAAACGACACAACAAACTTCGTTTTCTGCAGATATGACGATAGCAAGCGGCAACAAATCGACAAAACATAGACCCATAAACCACCGCAGTTCCTGAGTAAATTTGATTATATTTTACTCGTAAGGCACATTTTTGCGTATCCATGTTTCTCAATAATCACTATGCGGAATAAGTTCGGGGGCAAACTTACTGAACGCTGAAAGTTTCAGTCACAACGGAATTGATCAGGTCCTCAAAAATTGTGGTGCAGCTCCGATGCAAATTGTCCCATAGGTTGATTGCCATTTTCTCGATCACTGTTTGGCAAACGATTGTCGTCGTATTCGAACAAAAGTCGCAAAAAGTCGGTCACTTCGACACGAAATCAGGTTTGGCTATTCTAGCGGCACATGTGTAGAAAGCGTAGCGCTAGCCCTATAACTTACCGCAAGAACCCAGACGAAACTCTAGTTGATATAGGCTGTACGATCTCCATCGTATTGATTCACAAGTGAATAGAAAACACCAGATGTTTATTAGCCTATGCACTGTAGCCTCAGCCTTATTTTTATCAGCTTCAAAGGCGAGCTGCTGAACAGCGAGAGAATGAATGAAACTCTTTTATGACGCAGTTGCGTTCACGAGTTGGCGCCATTTCTCGGATTACACGAAATTCGACAGTCTTCAGTCAATCTCAAGACAGACATGCAGAATGTAACTAATCAATTACACATCAAGCTTCTTATCGCGTTTTGTTCATTGTTGCATCAGCGAAAAAATACTATGCCTACTTAGTATTAACTCCGCTGAAACGATGCAATATGAAACCAAACCGTAAAGACTTCGACGTTTGTGTGCATTGTCGTAGCTATAATTAGCCAGAAGACGGATCCTTGTAGGCAAAGCAATGGTTAAGGTCAAAACTCAACAACAGAAGTTGAGAATTTTATTAATTTCAAACATTTTTAATGTACGATTTTTGACAAGTTTTAAAAGTTCTGTTTACTAGGGATGTGCGTGAACTAATTTTAACAAATTGTTCAAAAATGGTTGAATAGGAAAATATTTTTACGAGTTTTGAAATGGTAGGCCTAAGTCACAAAAAAAATCCCAATCCAACATCGACAATATCACGTGCCTTAAATATCCCGAGTGCGTGAAAAGTTTGATCTCCGAGTGGTGGGTACTTTGGATGATAGATCAGTTAGCTCCCACGCAGCTTAGCGGGTATTTTTTGTCTTAACCCGTATTCACAGATTTGATTTTCCAGGTTTGGTTTGCCCACTGCGCGTGCACACGTTTGATACCCGTCGTGACTGTGTAATGCTGTAGTCGCATGGACGGGAAGATGGAAGAGACTCTGCATGTGTGTGCGTGCACGCTAGTTATCAATTTTGCCCTCTACTGATTGATCAATCGCAGCCTCAAACAATCCGATATCATTCCAGCGTGTTCTGCATCAGTTCTGAGCTGAGAATGTTGCGTCCAGATCTAGTTCACTACTTCACTTTGATTGATGGACAACAAGTCCTGCAACAAGCTGTAGGCCTACAAGATGTAAATTTGTTGTAAGTCTTCCATTATTGTGCACCGCGGATCAGCTCAAGTCGCAGAAATAGTGGTGATGTCGTGTTTATGCACATTCTGTAAACGCCATCTAAGTCACTTTAAGCTACTTCTTGTAGTAGGGTCCACTAATAGGCCTACACCGAGCGCGTTTGAGAGCTTATTACAGTCAATCGCGCTATATTATAAATTACTTACTTAGTTACTTACTGCTACACCTTGTCAAAATACGCAAGTGAAGTCCATGACGAACGATTCGACGTAAGGCCTATAAAGCGAACATTGTCTTCGGGCTCGGCAATAAGTTATTTAATAAATTGTTGGATGATAAGATTGATATAAATATTGTAAGCATATTGTGCTACTGGTATACTAACCAGGAACTGTGTATTAGGTGGTTAGCTTCAATGTCTAGCTTTTTTACCGTAG
>Ga0209367_1008059_pt1 | contig 14446 bp, 8 predicted proteins | sample WorMetLIZISLAND2_FD_187412 | JGI IMG/M metagenome (GOLD analysis project Ga0209367, IMG submission 187412) | Marine gutless worms symbiont microbial communities from Max Planck institute for Marine Microbiology, Germany - Olavius geniculatus... ... | reverse complement strand
ACTTTGCCACGTGACGTGCTGCTAGATGGGAGTGATAACGCGGGTGCAACTTTTGGGGGTCACCGTCCCCTTAAAATTTGGGGGGGGCAAAAAACGTTCAAAAATCGGTGCAATTTACGACAACTTTCGAGTTTGACCGCAAATATCTCTGGAATCGATGAAGCTAGCGACAAAATCTAAACGGCGTTGACGAGAGCGATCTTTTGGGTGTTGAACAAAAAAAAATTTGTGAAATTCGGTCCACTACGAACAAAGTTATAGGCGCTCATGTTGACCTACCCTAAGTCGACATGCGCGTTCGGCGTATGGCAATACATTTGAGTTCGGGCCACGTGACTTTGATGCCGGGAAAATTTTACCTCCCCCCTCTAATTTCCCCCAATCGGACTTAGGGCGCCGGGCGCACTCACGTTGGGCTTTGCCCCAAATTTCTAGTTGGTTTTAGGATATTTTTTCGGGGACGGCCGAATTAACGGTGACATTTATATTTATCCCCGATTAATCCCCGTTGCCATGGCAACGAAATTTGGAACAAAATTGGCTATAACCCGGCTTGCGTAAGAGATTTTTGCGAGATTTTTGCGCCTATAGGGGAAGGTTCGGGGATAGGCCATCGAATGCTGCCAATTGCATTTAGGAGCAAAAATGTCACAAAAGTCTCTTACGCAAGCCGAGTTATACCCAAATGATTTTTGCTGTTTTAGAGGACTGATATCATCACATCGTCCTTACACACAGTTGTAAACTGGTAAGTTTTTTAACATATATTACAGTAGGCCCTACCGATGACCACATGACTCAAAATATAAAATACTGAAAAACCATGCTATCGCAAGGAAACCGCGCGATGCCGCAGTCATGCCGCAATCATTTTGATGCGATAGTTCAAGAATGCGTATACGAGCATGGAATATATTTCTGCTGTTAGGCCTACGAGTAGTAATATATCAATCTTTACTCACCGAAACACGGTAGAAATTACAGACAGAAGGACAGATATACAACAGAAAGAAAGAAATTTATAAAAAAAAACACACACACACATGCATGCAAGCACATAGACCTATCAGCTGACTTATAGTTAATGTTCAACTGACTCAGCTAACAGCAAGAAGATTACTAATGACTAAGTTATTGCTAGACAACAGTTTATGTTCATAACATCCACGCCTTAAGGCAATATCATGTACAATATCACATTGATTCGTGAAGTCATATATACTGTCCAACAGCTGAAATTTAACTTTATACACTTTACACAGAGCACTATTAAATGCGTGCATAATAGGCCTACTAGACAAGTCAGAATTGTTCAATTTATGACATCAGCACCATACAACAAATAAGGTTTACAGTAGACATTCACAAGATGTTGCAATACAGGTTTACTGAAGTCACTACTCTTAGCATATAGTGCATTAAATGATTGATAAAAGCGAACACGCATATGATGCAGACTAACTTTAAACCTATCCGCAGATAAGATATTCAGATTTTCCTGATCAGCTTCAAAAGATACATACCTTTGTAATAGAGGACGCAACGGCCGTTAAAGGTCATCCGCGGTCGTTGATTTCGGTATCAAAAGTGCGTCTTTGACTTCTCATTAATAGCAACTTTGGTTCCATCTTCACCGTTCGAATGTCTTCGAGACATTGCACGTTTTCTCTTAAAACAGCAATTCTGGCTAAAGTTCAGGCATATTTTCCTATAGCTAGCATTAGGTCGCTGACGTTGGGCCTTCGAGTAGCGGCTCTAAGTTAATTACTCGTGTGTAATTACTTTCCACGTAACCCAGTTGTAGCCACGATACATCAGCATTACGGACAGATGGACAGACGGACGGACGGACATCTAACGGTGGCAATACCCCGCCTCGCACGGTAAAAATACATTAGCATGCTGGAGACTTTCATGCATAGTAGAGAGAAATTATCAGCGCCAGTATATGCTGGCAGCGGACGACGTTTAAGCACAGATGTAATAAAGCGCATGGACTATGGCGGCCCAAACTCTACCATTTCGAGTTATTGTTTGGTTAAAAATGGCTAAACGGTTACATGATAGAGCTCTTTATAAAAATCCAACTCAGAACTACGGAGCGTCATCTGCCATATGGGACCATAAGCTACCGGACACAGGTGAACGCGTTTTGCGATAACGCCAGCCAGACAACCCCGTATTCGATTTACCTACCGTGGAGGGATGGAAGACTGAGTTGATCTTGGTGTTCGTTATAGGCCCTATGCATAGATGGTTTATTTCTCTGCAGAGAATTACCCATCCAAGTAATAACCACTTGATAGCAACCTGAGAGGGAGTCGAACCAACCACCTCACGATTGCAAGTCCAACGTTTTAACCGTTAAAACGCATAAAACCACCCTGATCCACATCAAATTATAGACAAATTGATGGGTGTATGCTGTTCCGTTGTCAGGAGGAGACGGCGCGATGGCGTGCGCAGATGGAGGAGGTGGTGATGCGTAAAAGTCCTTCGATGACGTCGTCCACCAGCATCGAAGCGTTCGTACCGCGTCGCCGCAAGCTCAGTAAGGACAAGGACTGCCTGAGCATGCAGTCCGAGAAGATTGCAAACATCTACCGGCGCTTCAGCCTCGCCAACGGACGAGGTTGCTGCAAGGTTCGTGCTGACGTACCGGTGATACATTTGCATTTAGACTGCGTCGATGTACGTCGCGTCGCTTCCTACATACTGCAATAGAAAGCTGAAACTTAACTCGCATTGCGCATGCGGACCAACGAACCGTAATTTTCTGCCACCGGCTTTATTTGATTACTTAATTGACTTAATGTGGTTCGATATCGTATAAACCTGTGACCCGGAGGCCGTATGTGAAAGCCATTCGTTTTCTAGCGATGTCCAAGTAAAATGCAGTAGGCCTATCTATAATTATGGAAATCAGGATACCGAATGCACGTAGACATCAATTTTATTTAAATTTATCTACTAGCTTTTCGCGCTTTATGGCACAAATCACAAGATGGCTAGGCCTACGGTGACGTGCCGTTAAAAAAACTATGCTCAGCTCACTCACACAATTACTTTTGGTGAGCGACAAGCATTCTAGCAAGAGGCTTTTAGCCAATTTAAAAACCATCAGGGCTCTGACATTTAATTGGGCAAACCTGGATCAAGGCCCTTAAGCGTCATTAAGCGGCCTCTTAATGGTTTCGATACACCGAACGTGAGCTCACCAACTGGCGGGGCAGCAAATGTCTTCTTTCTGCGAGTTACCTTTAACAAAGCAGTTTTGTTGCCAATCACTGAAGGCAGATACCTTTCTGTGGTCAACTCCAAAGTATATGCAACATCACATCACTAAGTTTTGCAGCAGAGAGATATGTTTGCCTGTCACGCATGTAGGCTCATATTATTCAATTAACTTCCGAATACCTGGCGAATATTTCGTTATTCTCGGCACATTAATCGGTAATACATTACTTGACAATACGAAACCCGGCGTCAGTAAAATTACGACGAAAAAGTTGTAAAATCAGCTGAAGGCGTTTATATAAAATGCGGTTTGAAGATGCATTTAACGGCGCATAATTTGCGTACATGAATTAAATACGCGTCCAACGTAAGAGCACCCGCTCACGCGGGACGTTAATGTTGCAGTCTTTGTCCACGCTATTATGCCACCGACTCACCAAGTCGTCGCTCCGCTTTCGGCGACGTGTCGCTCTTTTTTAATTGCCGCGTCACGGACATGAAACAGTTTTCCATTAGCTCTTCTCGACACTGCCATCACACTGTCAACAACTTTCACTCGCTTGTTCGGCCAAAGCTGCTACCTCAACGACACATCTGATACTTTATCTGTTTCAGACCAAGCAGAGTTTTACACGTTTATTGCCCAATGCAAAGTGTCTCCTCAATATTATACTGGCACGGTAACAACTAAAACGTCACCTCCTGTATAATTTTGTACACTACCCTCTTAATTCTTGACTTTCCATGTGCAGATTCATGAAATAGTAGACGAAGTCCTCTGTGTTCGCAAGCTGATAAAGATTTCATAACGTTCATCGGTTGTTATAGCTGTGTTGTTGGTCGTTTGATACAGGAGAGCTGTAGCGTTCCCGGTTCGCCGGCGGCCGTGCGTCGACGCAACAGTCGAACGCGTCGCTTCAGCTGGCGCCAGGATCTGACGGTCGTCGGTCGGTCGACGCTGACCGAGCCTCAGTCTCGTCGTGGTGTTGAGCCGCCGCCGCCGCCGCTAGTCACGCCGTGCCTCGACAACCTCGATCTGCCGTACGCCGACGACGACCCCATCAGTTCGACGTCACTCGCTGACGCTGGCGGAGCCGCCGGCGTAGGTCTGACGGTGAAACCGACGTCACCACGACGTGCTCCCGCGTCCCACACGTCAGCTCGCCGATCGTCCACTCGCCGTCAGAGCGGTCTAGCCCGGGCCCAGTCGGTGAGACGGCCGGGGCGCGCCACGGAACAGCAACAAATACTACTACATAATACTACTACAACAACAGCGACAACAACAACTACTACTAGGCTATTACGTCGTACCGAAGGTCGCATAGATGAACATGATGAGAAACAGCATTAAGTCCTGGATTTGCCAGTTCGCCGGGGCGCGCCACGGCAGGCAGTGGACGCGCTCGGACCTCCTCCCAGCAGGCCGACCTCGTCCGACACCGTGACCGACGAGCTGTACCCGACGATCGCAAGGGCGAACCGACGCACTTCCGTTGGAACGCCTCCGTACGATTGAAGAAATCGCGACGTACGTCGGAGTCGTACAATTTTCGGCAGAAATCCGTCGAGTCGGTGAGATCTAGTTCTTGTGTAGTGTCAAAGACGTAAATACATTTGATAGCAGTTTACTTCGAGTTGCAGTGTTCAGAACTGGGGAGGGTTTGCTCTGGAATAATTGAACTAATTACGTGGCGAGTATCTGACTGCGTATATGGGTAATTTTAAGTATACTTTTCGTCATGGTCTACAGGGTATTTATTTATTTATTTCAAGACCTACTTTTGTTGCTTATCTCCCACTGTAATGTTTGGAGTGTTAGAAGTGTCCATAATTCTACTTCACTCAGACGTGACGACTGATAGCGTCTTGCGTTTGTATATCACACGTGCTTTCAGGCAGAACACACCGCCGATCACAGTCATAAAAAAATAAATACATTTTAACACGGTCTACTGTGTATTATGCCGTATTATACCTGTGTTGAAACGTGTTTATGTCTACGGCGGTCAGATGTGCTTCATGCGTGGACGTGTATTCAGAGACGCAAGATGCGTTTCAATCGTCACGCTTAACTGGAATAAGATTATGGGTGGTTATAACACTCTAGTCACTTAGGTAGGACGACAAACTTGATCATGAAATTAGTAGCCTGATGCTTTTTTCATGACGTGATATCTTACGAAGCCTTTTCTGCCACCTAGCGTCCATCATCCTATGCGCCCTGATTCTTTCTAAGACTTTGGCGCTTTATAAATCATTTACTTACTTACTTACTTACTTAAATGTAACTTGGGAAGTCTCGCCTTCTTTCTTCTTTCCTCCCGTTTTTTTTCCTTTTTTTCGCTCCCTTCCTTTCTTTTCTTTCATTTTACTACCCCTTCCTCGTTTTTCTCTTTGCATTTCCCGTAGAAGTAAGATGCCGCCTACATTCCAGCTAAGACGTCCTCATCGAAGTTTGGGGCTGAGCCCAGCCGAAATCAAATTTGATGCGTTACAGCGCTAAAGTATGCGATCTGGTGGCAACAGTTTTAATTATTTTCCTGAGTTCGTAAAATTTAACAAGAGATCGAGACTGGAGGCCGCCGGTCCCCTGGGTTATTATTACCCGCTGTTTACTCCACTGCTAGCTTTGGCAAATTAAATGATGATGGTCGATGACGATCACTGTTGGTTGTAATGTATTTTATCATGTGACAGTAATTTAAAATGTCGTCGTGTACTGCGCAGGATCACTGCGGAATGCCTGGTGAATTCGATGCGACTAAAGACTTCTTGTTTCCTGACAATCCGTTTATTTGCCGCACGCCCAGCAACGCCGTCATCGACATGCAAGGTCTCTGCACTTCTAACCAGTTACTCGTTGGCTAATAACTAGCTTACTACATAGCGTTACAGAACGAAGGTACAGCTTCACTGACGCAGTGACGAAGGGGGAGGGAGGGGTAAATTTTTCCTTAAAATCGCGTGACGTCATTTATGGACGACCCCGTTGAACGAATAGTTCACATTTCATTCAGTCACTTTTTATAGAAGCATATGACATTTTTATAATTGTAGCCTGATTCGTGATAGTTGTGATATTTTGAGCCTGAATTTTCTCATATGCTGCTGCTGTTTTAGACGTACTTGTCTTGAAAGATTTAATAAACCACGCTTCAGGGAAGAAAGGTATGCCCTGTTTTCTCGCTATAATTATCTTCATTTATATGCGACTACTATAAGCTGCGTTGATTGTCTTTTTGGCTAAATAGTTTACAGTGTTGAATAAATGCGTGTATTCATTAGTAGCCTAGGAGCCTAGTAAGTTATTGCAAGTTTCTTAAACAAAAACTGGTTTTTAGTGTCAATTTTGTAGCCGCTTTCAACTTTTCATGTGTCCTTGATGATGTAGCGCACTGGTCTGGTGCTTGTCTCGTAGCGAGATTGTAAATCATGAGTCTGGCAAAAACAGAAAAGTTTTGTATCATGCAAAAGTACTTAGAAAATTTCTCTTACATGATATAGACGTATATAGCAATTTAGATAACGATACCAGTTTTCTAAGTAGACATATGCATTTGATATGCTATAGCACACATTTTCGCAGTTACTATACAGGTAAATTATCGGAGCAGATAATAGGCAAACCTAGTCACAACTAAGCATGTTTATTTGACAGCATCCAGCGCAGTTCGTCGGAAAACCCACAAAAACCAAATGAAACCCCAAATCAGCAAAACCTTAAAATCCGCACTTTTTCTATATCCGCCTTTTAAAACCATGCCCGGTGGTAGGTTGTTATGATCTGTTCTGGTCGTTGTCGTGAAACAAAGATTGCCATTGCTGTCCTGTTGGCTGAATGACAGGTATATTCAGTCAGGAAGGAATGCTGAAGGAATTTATCAAAACGAAGTGCGTGCACTTGCTGCTTGGCTGGGAGTGCAGCCCATGCTGGTACAAGTTCGCTCACGTCATCGAGCTATTCATCATGGATGCCTTCGTCGACCTGTTCATCACGCTGTGCATTGTCATCAATACTGCCTTCATGGCGATGGAGCATGCGGGAATGAACGACCAACTCGCACGAACGCTTATCATCGGCAACTACGTACGACTCTGCACTGTTCTAGGGGAGAAGGGCAGGGGGACAATTGCCCACCTAACTTTTGTGGCTGGCGGTAAATTTTCGTCTAAAAGTGCAAAGTTGTGAGCCCAATTTTGGAGAAAATTTACGGAAAAGCTGGGCTAGAATTTTGAGCACCCTTGCTGTAGGAAATTTGCAGTGTCTGTCAGGAAAATTGCAACTTCTTGCTTGCTTATTTTTTTGTAACTCACGACGCCGTTGGTTCTAGTCTAACTTACTGCGTGTGATAGTCAACCCAGCCTCCAACTCTCAGCAAGACGAGGAGAAATGAGTAGTAGTTTGCGGGCTAGTGTCGATGAACGGAGCGGTGGTATTTGTGCATGTTGCATGGAGGGCCCGGTAGTTAAACAAGTGAACGTGCAAGCCGGTAGGCGACGTGGCTTGCGACGCCGCAATAGCCGAGCTATGCAGACAGACAGGCAGAGTCGGTTGCAGACACGCTGTTTAAGAATGAGGGTCGCTTATAGCTTGCGGCTTAGCGAGCCACTAGAACGTTGTTATAGGAATAAGGTTGATTCTGAAGAATTGATTAAATAGAAAAAATGCAATATCAGTACTTTATTATCTGACAGCCATATAACATGCTATTGTCTTTCGATTTGCATTTTGACGTATTTTGCTGCTATTATTCTGTTGGGTATTCCATAAATTGCATAGAAATGACGAGTGCTGTTTGTTGCAGGTATTTACGGCGATATTTGCGACGGAAGCTGTGCTCAAAATTCTCGCTCTCGGCTTGTTTAATTATCTCAAGGACAAGTGGAACTGTTTCGACATCGTTATTGTTTTCTTGAGTTTAATAGAACTAGGATTGTCGAATGTCAAAGGCTTGTCCATTCTCCGCTCATTTCGACTGGTAAATGATTGTTTTACTTTTTCATGCAGTTTGTTTCTGCACGTTAAATAAGTAGGTCTACTCGAACGAAGTAGTCAACTGTTTGAGTATTTTATTTTTGGTTATCGTTAAAACTATGCTGATTCTTTTACTCCACGCACGCTACGTGCCTAACGTAGCGAAGAAAAGTATATGAAGTCAGCGTAATATTGAGGATCGACCAACGACCGACCGACCGACCTCTCTTCCTGGAACAGCCTTCCTAGAAGAAATTCAAACGGCCATATCTCCAGAACGGTGCCAGATAGATGCATGGTCACAATGGACCACTCATAAGAAGTCAACCACTGCGAGTCGAATGGTAACGTGAACGATGACGTCACGTGACCTGAACGATGACGTCACGTGACCCCAAAAGGTCAAGGTCGTGACCCCCATTATCTTTGAGGCGCCATATTTTAATATCGATGCCAGATAGACGGGGCACGGGAAGACAATTTCCAATAACGACCTCGACGCCAGTCACTATTAGTCTCAAATTGACGCCGGGTCTCTAATACAGGTTAAAAGAAACAAAAAACCATTTAGAAAAATACAGGAGAAAAAATGCGCGCGAGGAGTACATTAGATCATTAGATTGGTCACAATCTAATAATATTTCTTGTAAAATTTAATTACTTCTCGAATGACCTAGGTCCCAAAGAACAACTTACACTAACTCTTTCATCTGTGGTGCGCTGTGATCAGTTGCGAGTGTTCAAGTTGGCCAAGTCGTGGCCTACACTAAACCTGCTCATCGGTATCATCGGTCGTACGATGGGCGCGCTTGGCAACCTGTGTGTGGTCCTGGCCATCATCGTCTTTATCTTCGCCGTCATGGGCATGCAATTGTACGGCGGTAACTACACCGAGCAGTATTTTCCCGCCGTTCCGCGCTGGAACTTTACCGACTTCCTCCACTCGTTCATGATCGTCTTCCGCGTCCTGTGCGGCGAGTGGATCGAGTCCATGTGGGACTGATCCGCTGATCCACCGGGTGGTCCATGTGGGACTGCATGCTCTGCTCCGGCGTCATCTGCATTCCGTTTTTTCTGCTGACGATGATCATCGGTAATCTCGTGGTAAGCATGCGGTATTCGGCTATTCAAGACGTGACGTGCATGCGTGCGTGCTGACAAAACGTTATCAATTAATCTGCGTAGACACGTGAACGAGAACTTAACATTTCTGGTAGATGTAGCCAACTATAGTTAAACGAATTTTTCAAGGTAGTGCAGCAACAGATCTAAAGCGAGGTGGCTTTTCGTTATGGCTTTTCCCGCACTGTCTCTATAAAGGCAATGAAAAAATTACTGAAATTGTTTTACGTTTGCCAGAGTTATCAAATTTCAGTGTAGCGGACTGGTGTTAAGGTTTAAGATTGTATTAACGTAGCAGTATTGCTGCGGCGTGTAGGTGCTCAACTTGTTCCTGGCCCTGCTGCTGAGTTCATTCGGCGCCGAGAGTTTCCAGCACTCTCAGGAGGACTCGGAGCCGAACAAGCTCCAAGAGGCGGCGGACCGCATCAGTCGGGCCGTCAACTTTCTCCGGCTGCACACCATCGCCGTCTGGACGGAGATGCAGCGCCGGCGTCGCAAGCGCTCGTCACCGGAGAACTCAGTCTGGTCATCCCTCACAGCACTGTACCGTACTGTTCCAGTACGCTCTCCCAGACGTCGACGTCACTTTATAGGCGAAAAGCGCTCGTCGCCGGCCCAGTACAACGTTGACGACAGTGCCGTCGGCACGAGCTTCGACACTAAGCTGCAACCCACGGCCACGGTCATTGGTGGTTATTTCACTGCCTTCGTGGTCATTAATGGTCATCTCGCCAGCACGGTCATTGATGGTGTCGTGGCAGACATGGACGCGCCGGCTGATAACGCTATCGGTGCAGCAGTCAACTACAACGGACCGAGCGTCGTCGTTGACGTACAACCCGCCACCGCCGCCGGTATATTTCTCACCGTCGTCGTCAGCGACGTTCTGCGTCAAAAAGGCTGGCGGTGAAAAAGTTACAGTTTTTTGACGAACAGCGGGGAATTTCATTTCGGACAGAGGAGATTACAGATGCTCAGCATTTCAATTTTGCCGCTAAATTTTCCCAAAATGGGTTTTGGCCCCTAATTTTCCATTTTCGAAGAAAAAAAATTCCAAAATTTTCCCAATGGCCAAAAATTTAGGACGAGGAAGTAATTAGTTCTTTGCCCTCTGCCACCACGACGCCAATTATCATCGTCGACTCGTCGTCATCATTGTTATTATCATACAGTGGTTTAGCTTGCCCTAAAATAATAAGCATTTTTTTTAGGACCACGCCATATAACTAGGTCCGGATGTGACGGGCAAAACAGGAAGGTCGTTTAAGATCGAGAGTGAAGGCGCAGAGGTGGTCTCCGTTGATAGTACCTTTTAGTAGTTGACATCGAGTACAGAAAATGCCCGTTTGCCGACCTTAATACGGCTAATAAAAAATAAAAAAATATTTTTTTTGCGTAGTACATACAGTATAAGGCTGAAGGTATTAGTCAAACATTATTCAGCTTACTGCTGCAATCAAACTCACGCTCTGTGTTGACGTTTGAATTGTACTACTGTCAAATACAGCTAATAGGTATGAGCTAATTGTTGTTGAATAGTAATTGCTGTTGAAAATTTCACATTTATCTCACTCTGCTTTGTTCGTGTGTGAAAGGCGCAGATAGTAAGCAAGTTCGTCACGTCGAGGGCACCGAAAAATCTCACGTCGGATACTTCAGAATGTCGCCATTTCGTATGTTTGATGTGTTTTTACGGTCTTTCTTCAAGTTGTGTTTTTTGTACATGTACTGTTAGTGTAACGGTTTGGCTTTGTGGTGGCACCAAAGAAGTTGTAGGATGGGTATCACCAACTCACCGTTCGTCTTTCTTTTAACCAAATCAGGACTGTGAGCATACTGGTTAAATTGGCATTGACTATTAATGTAACAGGCCATGCGGTTCACGTAAGATGTGTGTTAGCTTAATTGAGTTGTCTCTTCGCCGATGTTTACAGCGCCTCATACGAAGTGATTGCACTCAGCAAACCTTATGGCTGTTCTTTGCGGCAATCTTCTGTATAGATTTTTTTAGCGTTGGCTGTTTTTACAATGTACGTTTGAACTGATGCACACAATAGTTCATTTGCCACTGTCAGCGAATTTAAAATTAAAATGCTCCGTTTTGTTTTCACCGTGCTTTGCAGAGTCGTCAGCTGACGAAGGCGAAGTCGGTCTCCAGGTGTGGCAGTTGTTTTTACTTATCAAATATCAATTGACTAACGATATTTCTAGCAACGAAACATTTTAAAAAGTGAGCAAGTAAGTAAATGCTGTAAGAATATATTGAACATGTGTCAGATGCACGTGCCACATGCTCCAAAAAGTTAAACGAAAACATATTGTAAAAACCCGAAAAATAATGAAAACATAATAGGACAGTTTCACACGTGAACGCAATTACGTATTTATATGACACAACATCAAACTGCATTTAGGGGCACGGTAGTCCAGGAAATGTTGATATGCGCTAAATGCACAACAATAGCCAGAACGGATCTGAGCCAACAGGACTGCATCTTTCATATTCTTAAAGTTGTTCTATCATCACGTGCCTCGTGCTGTACGTTGCTATGTGCCGGTGTCCATCTGTAGGAGCTGATGATGAGACAGAGTAGTTCAAGGTTCGCGTCGTCAGTGGCGACGATGGCGAAGCTTGCTGTCGGCATCGGCACACGACGACTGTCAATCTCTCACTCGTCCAGTAGCAGTGAAACCAGCGTCACCAGCACCAGTCCCAACTACGACTACAACAAGAACGACAACAATAGTGTCACGACAACCACCACAACAACAAAAACAACTACAACAACGACTACAGCATCAACGACGACTAAAACAGTCACGACGACGAAAACAACAACAAAACAACAACTGCAACAACGACGACAAAAACAACTGCAACGACAACGACTACAACAACGACAACAGTGTCACCAGCACCAGTCCCAACTATGACGATGACGATGACGACGATGCCAGTAACGCCGACAAGCCGATCGGCGTCATGGACAATCCTGAAGTCAACGAGGTAATCATCGTTCACTTCGCTGTTGTTGTATTAGTGCTGACACCTGACGAAAGCTCGTTTACAACGGATGACGTCAGTCTCGACGTCAGAAGTTGTTGCGCTGTATCTCGAAGTCTGTGCGTGGTATTGCTTTCTGTCTTACACTCTTGGAACCGTTTGATCTCGGTCTCAGTTGTTGTCTGGAAGTTTCATCTTCGCAACATTATAATCACAACGACGTGCTGGGTTACAGAAGTACGGTAGACAGAAAGTTTCCAACAGACAACTGCAGATTAAGAAGATACCGGAGTGTTTACACGATCCAGCAAACGTCCAGCAAACTTCCAGCAAATGTATTCAAAATACACGTGCTGATGCTGGACGTTTGCTGGATCGTGTAAACACCTTATAAGTTTTTAAAGCATACACGGGGTGAGCTGATCCAGTTAGTTTATAGTTGGGTTGCTGTGTATAGGTGAAGGACTGAAAGTTTTGTAAACTAATAAAAAGGTTTAAGGTCATCAGGTCAAAGTCAAGGTCACGTCAAGGTCATATGTTTCAGCGTGAGTTCGTTGATTGAGCCTTGTTATTGGTTGCTAGGTGAAGGTGGTGTTCGTGAAGTACCCTGACGAGTGTTGTCCACGTGGCTGTGCACGGCACACTCGCTGCTGTTCGGACTGGCTTGACGGCACGCTGGCGGGACGCGCCTGGTGGGCGTTCCGTTGTGCCATGTACCGGCTCATTGAGAACAAGTACTTCGAGACATTCATCATCCTCATGATACTCGCCAGCAGCCTGTCTCTGGTACGCAATAGTTCTCACACTGTGCTGTCAGTACAACGTTTGTCAGTACGACGCCGCTTCAGTCCACGAACAGATAATGACTAGTGTGATACTTACGATGAAGATAATAATATTATTTTATGACATGTTTTGTCGCCTATTTTTCATTGCAGTGTTTGGAGTGCTATGAGTGCCAGTAATAATCTCACTGCACTCAAGCGTGACGTCCGAAACCTGTGTAAAGCACTCATTCTCAGGCAGAACTTACCGTCGATCATAGTCATGAAATAGTGCGTTTCTTCACGGTTCACGGTGTATTAATATGCGTCGTTCACTCACTGGACCGTGTTGAAATCTATACGTAATATTTTAACTTTTATCCTCCGAGATGTAGATAATCAAATGGCTTTAAGTAAGTAAGTAAGTAAAGCGTAAATTGATCTAGCGCATTACGTTGAAAATTTAAAAACTATGTTTATATTATGTTGGCCCAGTGCCGAAATATTATGCTGCTGTTTGCCTAGAGCTGTGCAGCTTTAAACCTAACCCTGTTTTTTGACGTCTTAAACTGAAAATTAACTTATTAGTTACTTCGGCCACTGGAAACGTTTACATCGATTTTGGTTATTCTACGATCTTTGTTTTTAGTTAGGAGACCCTGTGGCAGATAGAGACAGGCGTATACAGGCGGACAGACAGACGGACGGACTAGGTCTGTAATGCTGCCTATTAGGGCGGCTGCATATTATAATTATGATTACAATAATTATCATTATGTGTCGTCTAATAATCGTTTTATGAATTGCTGGCAACAGGCGATAGAAGACGTACACATCGAGGAACGACAGACGTTGAAGGTGATACTGAAGTCGATGGATAAGTCGTTCAGCATCATATTCATGTGTGAAATGGTGATGAAATGGACTGCTTATGGTTTCAAGAAATATTTTACGGACGCTTGGTGTTGGCTTGACTTCATCATCGTTGCGGTAATTACCAATGACGAATCCGTTACGTTACGTTGTGCGACATTTTTCGCTAAACTTCTCTGTGGACTCGAGAACTCGTGATCTGTGTATTATTTTCTCAACTCGTATGATACCAGCCATATTTAGCCGACTGTACAGTACTTTAGTAACGGTCGAGTTGTTGTCATGGTTGTCGTCCGTCTGTCACGGATGTCTGTGGCTAAACGGTGCAAGATATGGCTTAGGTTGCTAACTTACTATTGATCACTAACATAAAGTCACATATTGGCTTTTAAATGAAATAAATGTACAAAACATTAGTTTATACACTTGTTAACGGCAACATTTAAGGACTTGCACATCGAAAACAGC
>Ga0209367_1008058_pt1 | contig 14447 bp, 7 predicted proteins | sample WorMetLIZISLAND2_FD_187412 | JGI IMG/M metagenome (GOLD analysis project Ga0209367, IMG submission 187412) | Marine gutless worms symbiont microbial communities from Max Planck institute for Marine Microbiology, Germany - Olavius geniculatus... ... | reverse complement strand
GGATGGCCCCAAAAGTTCTAGGTGCGTATGTGGGCCAAAGTTTACGGTCGCTGTCATACCCGACCGAAATGCCGACCCTGACCCCTCTCCCCTAAAAATTTGGGGGGGGTCAAATTTTTTCATTATTTTTTCACTTTTGGCTTCACAAAGTTCAAACCAGTGCTGCTCAAAATAGAAACATTTTTGACAAGTCAAAATTTAACAAAAGATAGGCTATTATTAGTAGTTTGCAGCGAGGTAAAAGAGTGTGGGGTGGTCAAAACATATTTGGGTATTGTAACCTCCCAAACTGACCCACCCGATTTTTTGCCAATTTTGACCAAATATTTCAAAAATTGTAATTAATTCAAGTGATGGCCCAGAAAGTTCTACGTGTGTATGTAGACCAAAGTTTAGCGTCTCTATCACATCCAATTAAGATACCTACCCTAGCTCCCCTTCCCCTTAAAAATTTTTGGGGTCAAAAATTTTTTCATGTTTTTAATTTTTGCTCAACAATATTCAAACCCGTTTTTCTTGAGATAGGTGAAAGATCGACGAAACGATATTTCAACACATGAGAGAGTATTCATAGCCCTTTCCAACGACATATAGATTTACGGGATAGTTAAGATACATTTGGGGTCCTGAGCCCCTATAGTGACCCACTGTAGGCGATTTATCGGACTTCGACAATTTGCCGCCCTCTGGTGAACTCAGTTGTACACATGTAGCCCCGTAGTCGATGCCAGACGATAGGCCAGGCCAAGATAAACACTGTTTGTCCCTGACACTTTTTTCCTAGGGGTCACCGTTTAGGGGCTAGAGCCAAAAACCCTCTTTTTGACGAGTTTGTCACAAGAATAAAGTCCAGTCATGTGACCTTAAAACCTACAAAAATTTTCAACGAGCAATTATGTATCAAACGACTTGTTTTGATGTGGTATGTCTAAAAAATGTGCTTCTAATCGATGCATTTTCGGGACCCCAACCACCCGTCAGGGCGGCCGATTTTGGCACGAAATGTCTACTTTGGCGCCACTTAGCGACCTCAGTTACAATGCCGTCGGGCCCATTTTCCGCATTTTTATACACAATGGCTCAGTGAAGAAAGCTGCCAAGTTTCACCTTTGTACCTAATTCTGGCCAAATTTGGCGTGCGGTTCAAAAATGGCGAAAAGTCCAATTTGCCCGGCCATTGCAGTCTTAGAACTTCACCGGCATGCAACTGAAGTTTGACCGGATCGATCTTTATGAATTTTTCACACGATATTCTGTTGTCGATTCTTCCTTTTCAGTTTGGGTAACACCCTACCCCCACCCGAAAATTTTTTGGGGGTAAAATTCCGATTTTTTGACTTTGCCATTTCTAGCTACCTCAGCACCGATGTCTTGTATCTGCTTTCTGTTTGAGGTCGGCGTTACTCCCCCTCGACCCCGAGCACGCTGAGTGTTACTTTTGTCCCGAGAGAAACATTTCCTAATTTGGGGGTTTATGTCGAGTTAGAAGCTTGCACAGGACAGACGGACAAACGGACGGACGGACGGACAAGACATGTTAAGCAGCCTATTAGCCGACCGCACATCAACGCAGCATAATATTCTACACTGTTGGGCATAAAAACACACCAATTTTTCCCCATCATAACTAAGAAAAGTGATTTAATTCTAATAAGTTTTGGTACGAATATTCCTGATACAACTGGCCATCAAATGTCTGTTTAGTTTCCCACCTCACTCACTGTCTGTTTTGCACTACCTGGGGAAATAAAACGAACAAAATATTGCATTTTTAACCACTGGTGTTATTGCTTAATTAAAAAACACACAAAACACACATTTTGTCTATATTTTTTTTATCATTTTAGCTGATAGTTTATTTATCTAATTGTCCATTTTTAACTGCTTATAAAAATGTTTGAATTGTTGTCCCATGAACATGGGCTCGGCTCGTAGACACTTTCTTCATTCGTTGATAGCAGCGTCAACAACATTCTGCTCTAGACCAATCCAGACTTTACCAATTGTTTTTTACATTCATCAATATTCCTGAATGTTAGGCCTATTTAATAGACGTGCTGCTGCACAACGGTCAAACCATGTAATTGATTGGCTGTTGGTGGCCACATATCTGGAAAGATGAAATTTTATAGCTTTTTGTTGATTTTAATGCATATTTTGTCTGTTTTGTTTTACCAGGTAGTGCAGAAGCACATGTTGGGTGAGGTGGAAAATTGAATGACCATTTGATGGCTAGTTGTGTTGTAAATATGTGTACCAAAAATTATTAAAATCGGATAACTCTTCTTCAAGTTATGGTAAAAAAAATTTGGGGTGTTTTTATGTCCCACAGTGTATACCACTATTAGAAACATTTTGCTGGACTGGCGCCGTACAAGCTACGGACGACCGCCGGCCGCTGAAATATATTCCGTGTTTAATTTTGCATAACCACCTTTTTTCTTAGCCTATCTTTAAGACGTGCACAATCGTGCAGAATTTCAGAACATTTTTGCAAAGCTTTAGCGTAATTATTTCTAATAGTAAAAACATTAGAAAAAAACGTATTTTACTTTATATGCAGGTTAGCTGAAATTGAATGCTTTGGGAGAAAGACTAGACAAGAAACTAATTTTTCGAAAGACATACGTCAAAGTACGTATAATTCAGTCGAAACGCGACAATTTTAGGCCTTTAGTCTTATTTTGTTTTTCGTTGCGCAGATGTACGCATTTGTAATAATTTCTAGCAAAGTTCGCCTGTAGTATGTTGTTTATTGTGGTTTAGAGCATCAGTCCTGGACTGGTTGATACTGGCTTTGTACCACGATCGTTGATTGAAACATCTGTGTTAAGCTCTTCACCAAACATTAAGGTGGGCCTATTAGTATGTTTACTTTTTGTTTTGCTTAATGCCGCTTGGCGGCTTGTTCTAGCAGAAACAATCGCGTCAAAGAAGTTACTGTACGCTGGGCCAGGTTAGTACCAACTGACAATTCAAATTAGCAAATTTGAGTTGTAATAATGTTTGTAATGTTTTTTTGTATAAACAGGCAATAGAACCGGATGACATTGCCGAAGCGGTCGTTTACATTCTGTCTGCCCAGCCGCACGTTCAGGTCACATGTAAATGTCTTTGTGAACGATATCGTAAAGAGAAACAAAAGTAAATAAGAAAGAACTTTGTTTTTAAAGCGTGCTGTAAGTTGTAAACTACGTAGTGTTCACCTGTTTGCTACGTTTACGAATTTACATGGTTATTTCTGCAGCTGAAAAATAAAAAAAAACAGAACAATTACCAAAATTTACAGTTTAGCGTCAGAAAGCCTACCATCAAAAATTTCGGGACAATATAACAGAGGATAGATAGAAATCATTGGATTTTACAACAAAACTAGTTCGTACTTTTTTGTGCAGAGACGGACACGTATCCAGCAAAACTTTGGTTTAATCCGAACGGTAACGGTAATCCAGTTACGTGGACAAGTTGTGGAGGTAGATATATTGTTTTTTTTAATTCTGCAATTTTACTGCCTCGCTAAAATCCAAAGCAAATGTGTTTACTTAATTACTTTGCAGGTGCACGATATTAAAGTTCGGCCGGTGGAACAAGTCGTTTGACGGAGGTGTGAACGATTTGTCAAAGACGTGGCACGTGGCGACAGATGCCATAATATCTGTTTTTAATTGTTTTGGCATCTGACTGACAACATCGCCGTCGTTGCAAGTTTTCCACAGCAAACTGAAAACCGAACTTTTTTCCCGGTCTTACAGCCATGACTAAGAACATCTCATTCACTGACTACTATTACGTGACTTCACTGTTTAAGCTTATTGTTACGTGTCCTTGTAGTCTTAGGACTTAACGCCACGCTAAAGTTTATTCGTCCTTCATTATCAAAACCCAAAGGTCTATAGGAAGCCAATATTGGAAGCCAGTCTTATAGGAGGAAAGGCAGTAGATATAAGGGGAAAACCCAAGGTTTATAGCAAAGGTAGCGAAATAGGATAGCTTGGTGGAGTAAGTACGGATTGAACGTGCCGCATTCCGAGATTGATCGTTGTGTCAGCAAGATAACAGGCTACGCGTTTTCCGCCATTCACTCAGTCTTGCCCGTTTCAAATAGGCTTATAGTTAGGAAGAAAGACCCGATTCACATAGGATAGTGGTACCAGCAATAGCATAGGTTTGTTTGTAGATCCGTCTATAGGTCTGTCAATATCATTGGTAGAACATAGGCCTGTACCGTAGCTATATATTCAATCAAAATTGTATTCGCCATTCAAATCGAACCCACACTACTAATTTGTTTTTATTAAAACAAAACACATATTTCCACGGCCCGCAGTAGAGGCAGTGCAGAGGGTGGAGGTGGAACCGCAGAACCGCGGATGGCCGTGGACACTACAGTAAGTAAGGTAAGACTCCGTGTGGAAAAACCTGGTAGTACTACGTACGTTGTGTTGTAGGATATCTGCGAATATCCGCCGCTCATTTTCGTTTTTCATTAGTCCTCGCCCCTACCGGGACTGTCATCTAAGGTTGCCCCTTTTACACGGAACGCATTTCTCAAGAACCCTTTACAGGCAAGGGCCCACCGCTGTACATGGGTAACAGGTTTTCCGCTGCGTTGGGAAATGCCGACCCATGGAAAAGAGATCTGGATAACAACCTCGACCGACTCGAGGAGGAGAAGATTGAGGTGGATTACACTAACGCTATTGTTTAATAATCCTCGCGGAATGGCGTTGAATGAGCATAAAATTGTTTGCGCGCGAAAAGTTGGTGTCGTGTTTTACCACGCAGCTTATAACTATGATTGCATTGCTTTACTTATTTCAATGGCTTATGTTCATCTTATACGGTAATGCCTGACGAAGCTTGTGCAAGTTGTGATAATTTTTATTAGCTGACGTAGTTGCCTAACTTGCCTCTAGCCTAATTGTAGGCTTAAAACAAAGGATATAAAATTACGGCCATCACATCGAGAGAGCGCATGCTTTTTCTCGTTACGTTTCAGATTTTTCCCTTTCACTTTTCCTTATTTTTTTCCAGTTTTCCGATCTGTTCATTTATTTTCGTTCTTTTCCTTAGAAGTATAGTTGCTTCATTTCTTTCATTTAGGCCTTGTACGCCAGCGGATAAACTTTCACCTGCTGCCACATCAACGCATAATCAGGTCAACCTTTTCATCACTCACGGAAACGTAGGCCTACATCAGACCACCCACGCAAAACAACTGGCTGGAGCAAATCCGTCAAAACTCTAGCACTTTTCCAGCTGATCTATGACGCAGGGTCATCAAGCGCGGACATGGAGCGACGCTACGGCTTATGCTGCATAGCTGTGCGTTGCTGCTGCTGCTGCTGCTGCTGCTGATGATGATGATACGTATACCGTGTATCAGTTTGCACAGGTGTACAAAATATACCTGGCCACGCGTGCACGCGATCGTGTGTCGTCGACGCTCTAATGTTTTACTTGTCACGTAATCTACAACAGTAACAGTATAGCTGTAAGTCTATTGTTTTTAGTAGTGAGAATATTTATGCTTAGCCAGAACGGTGAAAAACAGCCATTTTGGTCATTTGGTGTTTACATGGATTCTTTATTAACATGAAGAGCAATCTGCGCACAGTATGTTTAGCCGCCGGACTCGGCCAGGACCCGCTAGGAAAATTTATACTGTTTTCGGTATATTCTAATTCGGTGAAACATTGGTATAAACTGACAATTCAAATTTGCAATTGTAATAATGTCAAGACATTGGTTTGAAAATTACGATTAAGTGTGACGAATATGAGGAGGTAAAGAAAAGGCAAGAAAAGGACCGGATCGTAATTCCCAATCAGTCAAGTAAAACACGTTTATAGCGCAAGGAACATAATGTGCTGCTTCAGGGACTTCTATGGCATGATACAAAGTAAACTTGGTTTTTAGGGGAGAGCCTCCAATATAATCGTTGTGTGGCCAAGAGAGGCAAGGCAATAAAAAGTGATGAAAATAGAAAAACTGAGATTAACAACACTGTGACTCAAATCAATATCTGGAAAATAACTTTACTTAGGCTATGCGATGTGTAAATATGGACCTACTATTTTTTCACAGTTTAATACGTCAATATTTTACCAAATTAAACGACCAATAACTTTCAAAGAATGATACCACGCTATTTATACAACAGAGACGACAACTCAGAAATCACAATTGATTGTAGATTTTTATTTATTTATTTCATTTATTTAATGAAAATTATGCACATAACAACGTACATGCAAACAGCAGGCCTACAGTACAACTACACTGTGAAGCATAAAAACACACCAAAATTTTTTTTACCATAGATTGAATTAAGGATATCCAATTTTAATAATTTTTGGTACACATATTCATGACACACTGGCCATCAAATGGCCGTTTAGTTGCACTACCTGGGAAAAACAAAACAGACAAAAAGTGCATTAAAATTAAAAAAAAAACTTTATAAAATGTCATTTTTCCGGATATGTGGCCACCAACTGTCAATCAATTACAAGGTTTGACTGTTGTGCAGCAGCACGTCTATTAAATAGGCCTAACATTCAGGAATATTGATGAATGTGAGAAACAATTGGTGAAGTCTGGATTGGTCTGGAGCAGAGTGTTATCGACGCTGGTATCAATGAATGAAGAAAGTGTTTCCGAGCCGAGCCCATGTTTGTGGGCCAACATTTCAAACATTTTTGTAGGCAGTTAAAAACTGCACAATTAAATAAACTATCAGCTAAAATGATAAAAATATGGACAAAATGTGTGTTTTGTGTGTTGTTTTCATTAAGCAATAATACTAAAGTGGTTAAAATGCAATATTTTGTTCGTTTTCTTTCCCCAGGCAGTACAGAAATAGACAATGGGTGAGGTAGGTGGGAAACTAAACAATCGTTTGATGGCCAAATATCAGAAATATTAATATTTCAGAAATACTCTTGCCAAAACTTATTGCAATTGGATTACTTTTTTCAAGTTGTGATGAAAAAAATGTTGGTGTGTTTTTATGCCTCACAGTGTAAATACTCTAAAGCCCAAGTTCGACTTGCTATGATTGCTGTGGATTTGTCGTACAACACGCTGTACGACAAATCCATAGCAAATCCAATTAGGCCTAGTGGAGTGTGGGTCTGACTGAACATATCGATGCTAAGAAGCTACAGCGGCTAAGCTGCCAGGAAGCCGCAGGGCGGACACTGATCTATTTTGGTTCCGCAACATGCCACAGCAGCCGACCCGCATGGCCTCCCAACAGTAGCAAATGCTACGGACCCGTGCTTTCATGTAGGGGGCCCGCTGGTCTAAAAGATAACATTTTGTTCCATTATGTATGTGTTACTTTTGTCACAGGTGTACCTTTCGTAGAATTATTAATACAGATTCTGAAGTTGCACATCATATTCCGCCACTTTTAAATTGCAAAAAAACAACCTAATTAATACTATTAAAGTAAAACTGAAACACAGCCTCGCTTTTTTGCTACGGGCCCCTGTTTAACTTAATCCGGTGCATTCCGACCATGCGAATAACTGATAATTACACCGTTTGACTTAACTTCAAACTTTACGTATTGCATTTCGCCAAAAAGACTGACTGCTTAGTTGGATTAAATGAGAGGGGCATGGAGGAGGGATACATTGGAGAGAGAACAAAGATGCGAGAATAAAATAAACCACTAGAAAATTTGCACCATTGAACGTAAAAACAAAACGTCATTCCATGGGTAATAGGGGAAACGTTTTTACTTACAAGCCTATAGGCGGATGCAGATGTCTAAATCCGCCACTGTGGAGCATGGACTGGATACACAGGCAGTATCTCACAAGCAGGCGCACGCCTAGGGCTATACTGCACAATGATAACGGTACGCTACGGTAACTGCTTTATGTAGAGGCGCCCAGCTGCAGCAGCTCGAGTTAGATGTAAAATGGAGTAGTAACTGTAGGTCTACAGTCTTAGGCTGTCTGAACTATAATTTAGACTAAACATTTGGGCCGACTTAAAATTCTGAACTGATATCGTGGCAATTAAAGGCCACAACGTCAGAAACAGCATACTCTGTAAGTTGGCACGAGGCAGATACTTGGCATGCATTAGAGTCAATTTGAGATCTGGCTTATGTTTGAGAGTTAAGACCTGGCTTGTGTTGAAACTTATTGACTTAAGACTTAGATCTCTTGGCTTTAAAAATCCGACATTAAAGGTTTTTTAACGTTATGCGCTATATGAATTTAAATTTTACTTCTTTACTTATACTTACTAGTGTTACAAGTTTTACAGCATATTTCATGAAAAATTCACCTTACATCTTATTTAGGCCTAACAAGCCGACAGGTCGTTACGCTTACGCCATGGTGACGTCGTCTGTATGACGTCATCCTGCGCGTCTTGTCGTGCCAAAAAGCGGCCACTGAGAAGTGCGGACTGCAAGAAGAAAGAAAAAGAAAGAAATATAACTGTTTTCGCTAGATCAGTCGCTGTACGCTCTCTGTCCGCTTGATTTTCGGCCCTTCGGGCTTCATCTCGGCCTGCGGCCTTGATCTTAGCCTGTGGCTTTAATTTTTGGCCCTACGGGTCTCACCTCACGATATGGGCGCTTGTAGATCTACAAAGTATTGTGATGTCACGCCTTGCGACGTCACGTGTCTTCAAGGCGCCGCTGCATTGACTCGGTCGTGAGCCAGCCCACTACAGTCAAAATTAAAACTTCACCAATATGATTGTGTTTATAAAATAATTGGTATTCGTATTTAATTTATTGACAGGCAGCATGCATCGACGGAAGGTGTTAAGCGAAGAAACGGCTGCGGACGGAAGGCAGAAGGATAAAACAGACCAGAATGCGCGCCATTCGACAAAGTTTCGGGATGCAGAAACTGGCGACAGTTCGTCGTCTCGACTTCGCCAGATTTTCGAGCGCACCTTCGTCCCTCTCTTCCTCATGTTCTTCACACCGCATTCGGTGATTCTTCTTTGGTACACGGTCGCCCACTGCGACGGCAGCTTCGCCAGGCTGTTCCAGATTCTTTCCGATGGCGGAATCGTGGTTGGCGTCGCTCGTATCTGGGCCGATATACACATCGCCAGCTTGCTGGCGGTGATGGTGATCGGCGGATATATCGTCTGGGCGCTCGTTCTAATGGTTTCAGTGCCGGGGCCGATGGTCGAGGGTCCGGTGACGCCGAACGGTAACGTTCCACGCTACCGTGACAACGGGTTATCGTGCTACGTCATTACGATGCTTGCCTTCACGGTAGTACTCATCACATCATCATCATCATCATCATCACCACCATCATCATCATCGTTATAATCATTAAATGTTCCTTTAATAAAAGTTTATATCTATATATTCGTAAGGTCTATATTAACAGTTGACTCAACACAACGAAATAACATGGTAAAATAAAACTTGCGATAGAAAAATATTAAATTGCATATCATAAATCGTCAATATGCCTCTTTGTGCAACATTTTGATTATGATAAACAGTGAGTCATTAATGTGGATAAATTTTTCTAGTTTTTGTCGTATTGTCGTGAGTGCAGATTATAGGTACAGTTAATTTTCCTCGTAACAAATACAACATGAAAACACCTGTAAAAATATTTAAACATTTATGATAAAAATCGTCTTGTCGTGTGTTTGTAAGCTAAGACCGACTTTCAACAACATACCGGTACTAGACGCTTATCGTTTACAACCAGAAACATAAAAGTACCGGAACGTTAAAACATTTACACAAAAATGAACAAGCATGAGCATAAAGTTTCATGTTGTATCTATAATTTTATTTAATTTTGTTTTTGTAAATTATTGTTTTACAGAAATCACTGTCGTTTAGGTGTGTTATTTCGATGTTTTGAAAATTGCAGGTACTGGCGGCGCTGTTGCCGCCATGGACCGGCTATTCAGTGACCGTCGTCTACGATCACTTCGACGAGTTCCTGGGCACTCTGACAATCTTCTCGCACGTCCTCTGTGTTTTCCTCTACTTGAAGGGTCTGCTGTGTCCGTCGACCACAGATTGTGGGACGTCTGGCAACCCTGTGTTCGACTACTACTGGGGCACCGAGCTCTACCCACGAGTGGCCGGGGTCGATATCAAAGTGTTCACAAACTGCCGCTTTGGAATGACCGTCTGGCCGCTACTGGTTGCTATATTCACGCTAAAGGTAGGCTATACTTTTTTTTCTCTCTGTGCAGTTATCGCTAACGCCATTTTGTTATGCGTATCTCCTAGGTTTACTACGGCACACATACGCGCTGTTCCGATCTGTGTGTTTGATTTATAAATTTGAGGAGTAAGCTGTCCTTCAATCATTTGACGAATGTGCATGCGTAGAGAATTAGTTTATTAACCATCGCAGCAATAAAGCAACGAAATACTGTAATAAAATTGAAGCAGTAAAAGCAGTGTGTTGTTGATATAGCATTTTAGCTGCATGGCGCAGTTATTTTTAAATAAAAAAAACATGTAGTTGGTTAGAGCCGGAGTCCTGCAAAAACTCGAGTAGGCCTGCGGGCACTGCATAACTGTCCGTAACGAGTGTAGGCCCTATAATGTAGCATATTATAACGGCCTATACATATTATATTATAATTCATATGCGCCTTCGTGTCAGATTGTCTGTCTATACTACCAGTGATGTTATCAGAGACAATGTTCAAGGCCAAAGCTAAAGCCAATGACTTGAGACAAAAGTCAAGACCAATGACAAATACTCTGTCACTAAGGCTAAGGCCAAGGCCAAGCCTACTGCTCTTTGTTTTCGAGGACGAGGCCAAGTCTTCGAGGACACATTTGTTTAATCTTATAACCGGCTGTCTGCAGAACTACGAGCAGTACGGGTTCATCGACAGCGTCTGGGTGTCGGCAATACTTCAGATGGTCTACTTTACCAAGTTCTTCTGGTGGGAGTCGGGCTACATGCGTACTATCGACATAATGCTCGACCGTGCCGGCTACTACATCTGCTGGGGCTGCGTATGCTGGATCCCCGGCCTCTACGCGTCCGTTAGCATGTACTTGGCTTCACGGACAGCCCAGTTGGGTCTGCTGTGGTCAGTATTCATCCTAGCTGCCGGGGTGGTCAGCTGCATGATCAACTACGCGGCGGACCGGCAGAAACTAGAAGTCCGCAAGACGGACGGAAAGTGTAAGGTCTGGGGTCGGCCGTCGGAGGTAATTCGGGCGCAGTACAAGCTAGCGTACGGCGAGACTCGAACCAGTTTACTTTTGGTTTCTGGCTACTGGGGTCTGGCTCGTCACTTCCACTATGTACCCGAGTTGTCGCTGGCGTTCCTGTGGTCGGTCCCCGCTCTGTTCGACCACCTGATGCCATACTGCTACTTCGTGTTTCTCGCCGCTCTGCTGACACATCGCACGTTCCGCGACGACACGAAATGCAGGCAGAAGTACGGCAAGTACTGGGACGATTATTGTCGCCGCGTGCCCTACAAGATGATTCCGTGCGTCTTCTGATCAATCAGTTAATCAACCAGTCGGGTAAACAAAGCCAAGCCATACGTCTTCGCCAGTTGGAACCAGAAGAAACGCAGCAAGTGCCCTCAGACCACCAGGGCCATCAAGGGCTGAAACCGAAACCGGTGTCTGCACTTGCAAACTAGAGATGACCGGGGATGGCTTTTTACACTCCCATTCCCTCTCATTTCCATGCAGTCAGTTCCCATTCCTTCCCGTTCTTATTCCCAATTTTGTAACCAATTTCCATTCCCATGGAATTCCCACTAGGTTTTTCCCATCCCTACTCATTCCCATTCCCGAATAATCATTTCATCACTGCGGCATAAACACTTTTTGGCCTGTCAAAGACTCAAACCTAACACACAGTATCATACTGTGCTGAGTGTGCTCTGCTTGTAGTTGAATCTAAAAGCCTGCCAAGACCGTCATCGTTAGGTCTAATGAACATCACAAACTATAGAAAATACACGGTGTTTCATAAAAAGGAACCCCTTTTTGTTGTTCTCATAATTCACTCAAATAGTGACCAATTTAAACAAAATTTTTACCAGTTGTAGCTGAAGAAATACTAATTCAAAATATTGCAACATAATGTAACAGTTTATTAAATATACTTTGTTAGTCGTAACGTAATGCTGACGTCATGATGTGTCACGGGTACAAACTTGATAGTCTCAACTGGTGCTGTCAGTTGCTACCCAGCTTTGATGGTGAACTTAATCTAGCTCGCTAATGAAAAATGTTTATCGTGCCAGCACTAAGCAACATGGGGACATGAAATCAAGCGTCTTGCGATCCAAAAACGCAACCATTTTGCAAGCTCCGTGTGCTAGTGCACTGTCTTGTTCGAACATGTGAAATTCCAACTATCTTCACAGACACGTAAATGCGATTGCTTTGCACGTTTTTGTGGCTGCAACTGTAAAACTTCAAAAATTTGTCATCAGCGAACCAAATTTTTTTACCATCGGAGCAGGGTAGCGATAAACAGCACCAGTTGAGACTATCAAGTTGTACCCGTGACATATTATGATGTCAGCATTACGTCACGACTAGCAAAAAATATTTAATCAACTACCATATTTTGTTGCAATATTTTAAATTAGTATTTTTACAGCTATAACTGGTAATAATTTTCTGTAAGTTTATCATCATTTAAATGAATTATTAAAAAACAAAAAGGGGTCCTTTTTATGAAACACCGTGTATATGCTAAATTGTATTCGACTTTCATGAAAAAAACAGTATATTTCTTTTTCTAGCCTGAACATAAGCCAGACATGGCATCCGACAGTGGGAATTTATTCCCCTGGGAATAATGGCCATTCCCATTCCCATACAGGTAGTTTCTCATTCCTCCCCATTCCATTTCCAATTCTGTCATAAATTTCCATTCCCATGGGATTCCCGTGGAATTCATATTCCTATTGGGAATCCCATTTCCATTGTCATCTTTAGTGCAGACCGACTTTCAAGTTTCAAGAACATGCTATCGTTTACAACCAGAAACATCAAAGCACGTTAAAACAGCTTACGTTATCTTTGACTAATTAATCAATTGATGCGTTTTTAAAAGTTATAACCTATATAAACAGAGAGACAGACAGACGTACGTAAACATGCGGCAATTTACGAGACTTTTTACAGCATAAACTTTACCATAACGATTCATGTTTTTATCACAGAATGAGTGATTTTTTTAATATTGCATTTAAAACTGCGATTTATTCACAGTTTCTTAGAAGGAAAACCGACTGGACTGTAATTTACAATAGACAGTTTAGTTTGGTTTGTTCGTTTGGTTTGTTTTTCAAAAAATCAAAATCAAATGGATGTTCGGTTTTCCACGGAAGCCTGATATGTAGGCCTACACCGTGTCTCAAAAACAGTCAAAATTGTTTTTGTCATAACTTTGTCAAATGTTTACCTACTTTAATAATTTTTGACCCATAGGTAGCCAAAACGATATAATTATGTAAGGTACACTCGTTTTTCACCTCATCTAATTTAACACAGATGCTCCAAATTGTTGCATTACCCTAAGTTATTGTCTTTAGTAAACGTTGTAACGACTTAATTAAACACATAATAAACTAGAATGTAAATTATTTAGTAGAATGGTGAATTTGTACAACAACTCGATTGCAAATTATTAGAGTTTACGCCCAAAGTGTGCCCCGCATACACGGACAACGGCTTAGAGGCAATGCCACTGGCTAATAGGAAAATCAGCAATCAACTGATCAAACGGGATTCACTCGTCGATTGAATGTGTTTTATGCTCATTAGTAAATTATTTTTATGTCTGCTATTTTTGCCGTAAAATATTCCAATCACAAAATTATTACATCACATGGTGTCTTTTTTCGAACTGATGATGCAAAGGTGAGCAATTTGATACAAATTATCAGCATGTAATGCAGCAAATTGGTGCATCTGTGTTTCACATGGTAGTGCATTGACATAAATTAAGTGAGGTGGAAAAAGAGTACACCTTACGTTATTGTATCGTCTTGGCCATCTTTATGTTAAAAATTATCAACGTTGGTGAGAATTTGACTAAGTTATGACAAAAACAATTTTGACCGTTTTTTGAGACACGGTGTAGTGCATGCAAACGCACGATAGGAAAATTTATATTTGTAATACACTGTGTCCCAAAAAAAACATCCCCGACATTTTCGACTGTAACGTGAAAACCAATGATCAGATTTTGATAATTTTTGGCATAAAAATTTCCGACAAGACTTGCCATCAAACGACCATTTAGTTTCCCACCTCACCCAACGTTTGTTTCTGCACTACCTGGGGAAAATACAACCAGCGAAATATCACTTTTTTATCCAGTGCAATATGGTTGCTTAATTAACATAACGCGTAAAAACACATTTTGTTCACATTTCTGACACTATGGCTGACATTTCATCCAGTTGTCCATTTTTCAACTGCCTGT
>Ga0209367_1008057_pt1 | contig 14450 bp, 4 predicted proteins | sample WorMetLIZISLAND2_FD_187412 | JGI IMG/M metagenome (GOLD analysis project Ga0209367, IMG submission 187412) | Marine gutless worms symbiont microbial communities from Max Planck institute for Marine Microbiology, Germany - Olavius geniculatus... ... | reverse complement strand
GTAACGCTGTCAACAAGCGGAGTGAGAAGACGATGTCGCCAGTGTACCTCCAACAAGACAGTACAGTGTTGCAAGACGTGCACCAAACCACTGTGCATTCAGTGTGCTACTGACACCTGTCCAGATTGCTCTACTTTTTGACTGATCTTTTTATTGAGCTTTACGAGGTCGTAAGATCGAGATGGATGAAAAGTTCAATTAACGTGAAAAGGAAACATGCGTCGTTTCCGGTCTGATCTGGGTCGTATCAAGTGGTCTGCCCCACCTAAATCGTGCGCCATTTATAAGTTGACATTTGGGGCGTTACCATTATGAACTGTGACTTGAGACACTACATGTTTGAATTTTAAAATAAAGCTTGTTTTGAAATAATTCTGATATGTTGTCGGCGTGCATGTATTGAGAACACAGTAATGATTTAGTCGATGAATCGTGCGCCATTTGTAAGGTGACTTTGGGGCGTTACCATTATGGACTGTGACTTAAGAAAATGACATGTTTTAAATTATGAAATAAAGCTCGTTTTAAAATAATTATCATATGTTGTTGGCGTGTGTTTGTTGAAAACTCAGCAATGACTTAAGCTAGGCCTAGTCGGTGAAATTATACAGTCAAACCGGACATTATTGACGTCAACTGGAAATTACATGCAATGGGTCGTTTCGACCCATAAATGACGCCAACGTAAATTTAAAAATTGTTGTTTCATATCTCCAACGTCCTGATAAACACCCAAAATTTAATTGCATTTTCAAAAAGAGCACGAAAAGTTAGACAAAGTCAGAAAACCTAAGGCAAAAATTTTTACAGATAACAAAATTGCAGTCGCTTTTAACTCCGCAAAGGGTCGAATCGACCCACGATGGCATTTGCGGGTTAACTATTGCAACATCCTATAAGTGCACATCTTTATGCTTATTTTCAGTTATTTTTTTACTTTCATTTAACTTTATATCTGCACACAATATCAGTAGTGCCTATAGTACCACATGTTGCGTCTGTCCGTCCGTTTGTTCGTCCGTCCGTCTGTCTTCCCGTCTGTATACCTGTTGTCGGTCTGTCTGTCTGTTGTCTGGCTTACGGTATTATTACTGTATCATGTTGACAGCACATGATTTTGTCTGTTTGTCTGCCTATTTGTCTGTCATTTTTTACTTTCTTGCTTGCTTTCTTTTACCAGCTTGTTCTACATGTTGTTATCACATGTTGTTAATTTTTACCCAGTAAACCTTCAGCTCATATTTTTAGTTAGATTTGTATAAGTGTGTATGCGTGGGTGTAATATAGGCCACAACAGTACATTTTATGTACAAAATTTATTAACATATAGTCATACAAATGAACACATTATATCTATTTACAATATACACACATTGCATGCACACGGTTCTGTCAGTGTTCAGTTAATTACTATTTACAATTAGTTTACACCACAGTTCACAGGAACATAAGCTTGGTTATCGTTCACTTTTAGCATTATACACAGTAGTGTTATTTACATTTTTATATACAAGATTATTTTAAAGCAGTATTATTTACAATACGATAGTTTATCAATTTACTTTTTAGACCATAATGTTAAATTTATAGCTTATATTGGGTAATCACCAGGGTAAACCTAAACACTTTGTCAAGTACAAAGCCACTCTTTCTGGCGTCAAAATTTTCTACATTACATAGTAGTTCATTAAACAGTTAGTTGCAGTCGAACTCTATACTACTAACCACCATTTGTGGATGCGATGTAAAATGTGCATCTATGTGTTGAAATCCATCTGGGGTGCTGCGAGAGAAATTTGCAGATGTTCGTGCGAACGCACGTACGCTCCTGTAAAAGCACACACATTGTAAATTTGTTAAATATCGGTACTGTAATTTCAAATGAGTATACAGTGTACAATAGCAATAATAATGTAAATTAGTTGCAACTAACTATGTAGGCAGATGTTGATTATATTATATTGTCAGCTGGACCTAGCATGGGTGGTCACATCGTGCAATATACGACAAACATTAGTGCTGTTGCGCTTAACTATTTACATTACTGGTAAAATTTATATTTATTACCTCTTCATTTTAATGTGTTCGTCGATGATTTTAAGGATATCCAGAGCGTTGCGTGTAATGAATCGCTCATAGGTTGTGTCCGTGTCATCGATAGGCATGTCGACCTCGGCAATGATGTTATCAATAGCATGCCGTGTTTTTTGCAGTTTTTTGCGTTTTTTTTCTGTCATATGCTTGACAGATACCAGGTAAAGCGTCATAGGCGTTACTTGGTAGACGTCCTTTGCAGACAGGGCATTGCGGTAAGGTGACAGAGCGTCTACAAAGACCGCTATTCACCATTATTAACCCACATTTAGTGTACTCCTCGTGCGGTGGCGGCTGATCCATACCTACATTTGACAACACAGTTATTACCAATTATGTAAAAAATACAACAAAAAGGGTAACGTAATTTTACAGTAGTACAGTAGTAAAATTACGTTTCGTTTGATATAGTTAAGTCACATCACATGCATGATTCGTCCGTTTGTCTGCCCATTCAACCCGTTCGGTTGAATCTAAATATGGCAACAATATACGTTTTAATGATAAAAGTTTATAACAAACCGTTATCAGATAGCTGCTGTAGTTGTTGCAACACATGTTTTATTTCGTCCGCACGTGTAAACTTGGTCATGTCGAAACAAGGAGTAGACGAAAAGATAAACAATAGTTGTAGTAAACATACGCAATCAATTGTCGAATGTTGTCCGTACTAATAGCAGTCGTCAACTGATCAATCTTACATCAACGACGACCTTTGATACAGTATGATAATTAACACGTGACCAGTAAGATGTGTTCTTATCAGTAACTGTGTTAAGCGCTATGGCATCATATCGCAACGTAAATATTTATAGATGTAAGCGCTGTCGCTGGTGCAACAGCAAGTAGTAATCGCGCAAAAGCAGGCTGTTTTATAAGGGTGATGATGCTATTTTTAAAACATGAGTCACCAAAAGTGTAGACAGTCAATGAGTCTACAACCTAGGGTTTGTCACACATTAATGCTACCTGTCGGCTACGCGCCTAGAAGACGCAGCAGGCCCGATGCTCGTCGTGACTGCTGACGTCAGCATCAAGAATGAATCATGAGAACTTCCGGTATAGGTCTCGCGCTACAATGCAGTCTAGTAAGGGTGTGTTACTCGCTTTCGTGCTCTTTCTAGAAGACTGATGCATAGAATTATTCATCGCATTGCAGACGTTAGGGTTGATAAGTCACCGCTTCCAACATGACTCGCGTTGTAGTGCGAATTAGGACTACGGAGGCGGGTCAGTGCTAGGGTTTCACGTATAAATCCACTTTTACACCATATCTGTTAAAACCAAAAGTTTCCCTTAAGTTAGGATTAGGGTTATGGTTAGCGTCTTCCTATGTCTACACTGTTAGATGATATTGCACGACTCGTATTGTTCCTTTTCCTCAATGCTAACGTTAGAACGATTTCTACAACAGATACGTCAGTCGAAATTCACTTTAAATTTCCGAAAGTGTAACTTCGCGTTGAAGTACTTTTTGCGGGTCAGAGTTTGATGTTATCTTTAAGTAGAATGGGAGGAAAAAGTAACAGCGGTGGATTGTCTCTCCCGTGGAGTAGACTGCCCCAGTAAACTGTGTATCTCCACCTAAAGACACCAGAACCGTAATACTTCACACGTTTTTCTTTTGCAAGGATATGGGTTTCCGTGAACTTTCCTCACTTATGCCGAGAGTCGTGAAGATGTCGGAGACTCTGAGCATCTTCTTGAGCGGCGACCTATTCAATTTTTGGTTAAAATTAGTAGTTGTTTTTTTCACTGTGCATTACCTCTTTTTTGGAAACAACTTTTTCACTCACTTTGTCAGCCATGTCTTGATTTTTTTTGTTTTACCACTTATTATTATTATTATAATTACAGGCAAGAAAATTTTGTTTTTCCCGCACAAAGACCATCTGTATCGATTGTTTCAGGACACTTTTTGCACATCACCCACAGACAAGTTTATTCACTGTTGTTTCTAATTGATAAACATTGTAGATCTGCATACTTTATGACAATTTATACGGTGTTTTAAACCATCCGACCAGTGGCGTCATTTCATTAAATCCTTGGGGGTCTCGCCCTTACTCATCCTTTCCCTTCCTGCTCTCCCCTCTTTTTCTCTCCTCACTTTTTCCCCTCCGTTTCCTACTTTCTTTCCTTCTACTTTGTCCTTCCTTTCTTTTCTCCCTAATTCCTATTTTTTTTTATCCTTCGCCTTTTTTTTCTTTAAAAAAATGGCCTTTTTAAGTTCAGCTAAAAGGTCTGGGGGAGTGCTTTATGCTTTCCTATCCGTGTCTGAGGCGGAGCCCTAGCCGAAATCGAATTTGGTGCATTTCAGTTCTAAAACGTGTATGATTTTTTTGAGAATTAACTTACCAAATTTCGTGCAGTTTACACAGTAAAAATTAATTGGGGTCTAAACGTTTGTCGTCAGTCGTTTACGTAGAACTCACTAAGAAAAAAATTAAATAACAAATTTTGGGGGGGTCCGTAGACCCCCAGCCCCCTTTTCCTAGATGACGCCCCTGCATTCAGTTATCGTTTTTTTGTCTGGCGATCAGTGATCTGTCTGTCCAGCACTTTCAAACCTTTGCAAAAACAGAGATTTATAGTTCTTTTGGGCGGGGGAAAGCCTATAAGAAATCTCTATGGATTTAGCTCAGTAGTCATATGCCAGACTCTGTAACTGTCTTCTTGTTACATCGTGGATATACAGTTAATGCAGACAGCCTATGGGTTCAAATGAAGTTGATAGGGAGGCATATCAACTGATGTTTGCATCATTTTATCACGGCATTTTTATTCATATTTTCACATTAGCAGTCTTTATGTTTTTGGCCGATACAAAAAAAAATGTTACTATTCATTATGCAAACTGCAGTGCAGAGCATATGAAAATGGACCAAGCTACACAGTGAAAACATTTGTAACAGCTACAGCCTCTTTTCCTCAAATGGGCAAATGTGAACAGCTAATTCTTATGTATTTAATTTTACTGTTATGCGTACTATTTAAATATTACTTAAAATTTATATCCCTTGATGCATTGGATAAGTTACTTTGTGCACAAAAATTGAAAAATACTAGTAATTAAATCGGTGTTTGTTTCACAGGCAGTGCTAAGGCGTGACGCCTTTCGACTAGTTGCATACAGCTAACAACTTGAAGTGCTTATCTCAGTCAGTGACGCTGCCAGCAGCAGATTTTTCCAACAACGTAACAACGATGCCCACGTGTCGTGTTTCAGACATTTTGTGACAATATATCTTTTTCTGGGACACACACACTTAAATAAATGTCGAAATGTGCAAACTTGTGTTTTGCACTGTTCTGAATCTATCGACAACTTAGAATTTAAACATATTAGGATGTATCTGAACTATGCAGAATTTTTTTCTACTGCAATCATTGTCAATTACACAGCAGCGACGTTTAAAACAAAATGCTGCTTTTTGGTCGCACGCTTTATTATACCAAAATTTGCGTCATTTGGCAGGCAACTGTGAATTGTAGCTATAAACTTATGATTAATTTCATTAATTATTGTCAGCAGCGTAGCCAAAAACGACCACTTGTTTTCTCTTTTTTCATTTTCTTTTGTTTAACTCTTTCTCCCCTCCCTTTCTTTAATGCATTTTTTCTTTCTTTTTACCACTTTTTGCTTTTTCCTTTCTTTTTTTTCAAGTGCTTTCTCTTTTTAGATTTAAGACCTCTAACATTCAGCTAGGAAATCAGGGTGGAGCCCAAGCAAACACTAAATTTCTGCATTGTCCAAGTCACAAAGATAACAACCCAAGTTTGACTCTACTCTATGCTACATTACTGAATTATGCGATAATACATTTGCCGTTGAGTACATAATAGGCAACTGTGTATATTTAATGAAGTCACTTGTCACGGTGTTGTTATAACTTTATTCTGACTTTTGTGGTAATTAACTTGTTGTTAATAATGCTGACTTTTTTTACCTGCTTTGCGTGCAATATGATTGTGTTCTGATTTTATGCTCTATGTGTTATTAAATGTAAAAAATGTTGGTGATTACCATTACTGACGTTGGTTTGTTAATATTAATATTAGAAGTAGACTTACAGTAAAAATTGGCGTTAAGCACATGATTAATTAGTAATTTTATTAAAGTTTAGTCAAAATTTTATCATTAAAATTCCGAATGAAGTTACATTAACAAAAACTTTATTAAGTATATATAATAACATAACGGCAAACATTTCAGTCGGCTTTTCAGAAAAAAGTCAATAAGGCAGGACTGGTGTCAGTGTTTGCTGGTAGCACATGTGCAGTGGCAAATTCGTTTCACTCTTTTTTTGCATTTTTTTATTTAAAAAAGGACGTTGATACCTATGCATCTTTAAACTATGTCTGCAATATAATTCTGCATTTGCGACAGATCAGCTAAACATTTATGCTGTTTAAAGGGTTTTAATTAATTTATATTTGTCTGTTCATGCACTTGCTCTACAACGCACTGTTTAGGTAGGCCTACAGTACGCAGTGACACTGCAAATAGTGAGACAAACTGAGCTTCGCAAGTATTAGCCTGAGAAAGAAGCCTCAGTCTGTAAATAGGTCTGAAAATGCAACGCAACAATTGCGGTTGATACGACAAAGCTCAAATAAATATTCATACAAGAAAAAGCCATTATAACTTATAATAAATATAGTGTAAACTTACAGTAGTTAAATGTATTTGATTTATTGCAAAAATAATGATGATTGCTAAAAAGTTATAGCGCTAAATTAGCTGCCTCAGGTTGCAGTATAGCCTATATTGCATTCGGCCAAGTTCATTTACGGGAAATGACTACTAAGCTCGTAACAACATCACTGAGTTAGCTGCGCGTATCACGAAACCAAGTCAGTAGTATTAAGACCTGCGTTCACAACCACCAAACCAAAATGTGCGTTCATGGCCAAATTTGCTGCACTGTGCGTTGACGGACAAATTCATTGGACTGACAGTTGAAGCACAAACATCTGCATCCGGTCAGCGACGCATTAAAGCGTGCTAAACTTGTCAGCGCGTTAGCGCTGACAACCCCACCCGCACTGTAGCCTGCTAGTTGCATTAGCGGATGTAGGCAATTGTGCGCTCTATGAACCAGCTGTTTCCTGTCCTGTCTATTCGTACAGCCTACTACAGCACATCGGCAATTATTGTTTGATGCATCTACACTGCTACCGGGTATATACATGTGCCGGAAATCATTATTGCCTTATCATCCCTGCAATAGTGTTTAACATTGTCGTCTAACAACTTGCCACTTCCGCTTGTGCCTGTTTATTTTCAAATTTTGTCGCGCCGTAGGCCTAACCGTTTTTGTCCACCCCTCCCACATTAACTCGTACAATTTTAGCCTGCCAACCTATACTCGTCCGAACTAATTAATCGTAGACCTAATTCGCACTAGGTCAGCACTTTTTCAGACGCCTATATAATCGAGTGCGTAGCTGCGACTGCCACAGTTTCTTCATATCGTTCATCGGCGCAACTCGTACATACAGCGAATACGACAGCATGACTGCATATAGAGGTAAGCTGCAGTTCAGTTAAACATCTTTACACGAGGCGATTGTTGCCACGATCGACTGTCACGGCAACTATCGCTGCGACGATCGTCTCAATCAAACAGACGATCGTTCAAGCAACCCGTTCGCGGTTCGTTACCGCTATGCAAATTTTATCAATCAAAAATAAACTTAATTTCTGGAAGGCTTTAAGCGGTCTGGTCCCCCTTGGTCCCTTTGCCTACTCCACTAGCCACGACGACTTTTTAAACTAAGATAAGCCCTGAGCTTAACGTACAATTTTTGTCAAAAATTAGTTCCATGCAAATTGCAATTTGTTATGTGTTTTATCACATAATTTATGTAGTCCTAATATAACAATAACATAATGAAGTAAAATAAATGCAACACAATATTGTATAAGCATGCAACACAACGAAAATTTGCAGCAAGCGTATCCGGCTCGGCGTGCTAATTGGCAGCGATGGAAAGTCGGTGACTTCTACCGTAAATATAGGCTGCTGCAAATACTACGCGCTTCAGCGTATATATGTACTATGTCTTCACTCTATCTTTCACTTTTTCTGCGATAAAGCCACATGCTACAGTTGCTCGCCTAACCAGTATTATAAATAACTAAGTAAGTAAATGCGTTATTTTTTAAAGTTAAGACCTTTAACACAACGTTTCAAAATAGCATGAAATATTAAATAAGTAAGTAAGTAAGCTATTTTTTCAAGGTAACCCAAGCATGCGCGTTATACAGTACATAGGTAAATGACGTCGTTGTGCTCGAATTTAATGTTATTTTGTGCGTACGACGCAGCGTTTTTGATTTAGCATAGAATATATAATAAGTAAGTAAGTAAATGCGTTATTTTTTAAATTTAAAACTTTATTTGTATCTTATACATATTCTGTGTAAATCATACCGCTTAACGTCGATCCCATGCTATTTTGTGCCTTTAACACAACGTTTTAAAATAGCATAAAATATTAAATAAGTAAGTAAGTAAGCTATTTTTCAAAATAACCCAAGCATGTGCGTTATGCACTACATAGGTAAATGACATCGCTGTGCTCGAATCTAAGGTTATTTTGTGCGTACGACGCAGCGGTTTCCATCTAGCATAGAATATATAATAAGTAAGTAAGTAAGGCATTTTTCAAGTAAACCCCAATATGTAAACTATGTACTTTCCTGTCCAACAAACTTACCAGTGTACAATATTAACATGATTGTGATACAATGTCAAATAGTAAAGTTTTCATCCAATTATTAAAAATGCAATTTAACCCTCCTATGCCCACCCGGGGGCTAAAATTACCCCCAGGTCGATTTCATCGACGTATCTTTGGAACCGAAAAAGATACAATGGTGTGTTTTTATGACTTTTCCTAGATATGACCCCGCTACGGAATGGTGTACTAAATGAAAGTATATCGTAAACCGAAATTCCAAGATGGCGGCCCGAAACGTCTACGATTGTTTTAAATCTTTGCATGTACAGCGGGGGCAAAGGTAAAATCATCTCCAGCGTAAACCTCGAGTTTTGCGGCACCCACGAAAAAATCCTAATAGTTATCCCCATGTTTTTGACGTGAAACTTTTCAGTGGTGTTAACAGTTATGTGACCGGAAGTCGGTATGTAACCGGAAATATAATTGACATCCGACAAACATGAAATAGGCTAATTATGTTTCAGGTTATAAGACAGCTAGACAACTAGGCCTATTATCAACGAGTTATTCCACATTGTCTATAGTGTGCTACACAATCGTGCAATAATGTAAGCAACTAAGCCTAGGTCTACACTATTTACAAAACGAAGAATCACGATCAAGTTTTTTCTTCACTCATCATCGCCAGTGTCAGATCGCAACTGCAGCGGACAAACCATACACTTGTACAAAATGGCTTTCTTTCCGTGCTAGCCACATACAAACTGGTGACATTCTGTGCAGCGATGTTCCACCTTCTGCTACTGAGATCGTGGGCAGCTCTGGCATCGACCACGTTTTTTGCTGCCAGTTTGCGACGATGTTGGTGCGACTGGTTCAACGCCGATCGCTAGCATGGCCCTGCAGACCGCTGGCTGGTGTGAGATGTGAGCTGTCTGCGACTGGTAATCAATTAATGGCTTTATCATGTCGTACGCAACAACAGACAAAAATAAGCGTCGTTTATGTAACTGTTGGCGTTTCCACTCTGGATGGGTTAGAAACCAAACAACGCAAGCATTCAAACAGGCAGCATCAACGAAGAAAAAGTATAGTCACATTGGCCATCGTCTGGTTGCTCTTGCGCATGTGTAGGCTTTCACCGTCTTGTCAAAGGTATCTACTGCGCCCTTGGCGGCGTTGTAGTCCGTTGTAGTCTTCTTTTCACATCCAGTGTTGATCTCCTCTTTGTTGTGCATTGTGGACAGGAGAACAACGGTTTTGTTTGTCTTCGGTGCGTAAGAGACTAGTGTGGTGTCCTCTGTGAAGGCGAAAACGGACTCAAAAGCCGTGCGTTTCTTCAGTACGAGTTCATTCGGGAGCTCCTTGCGCGATTTTTTCATTGTGCCCAACAGTGTAAAACCAGCAATTAGGCAATTTTACCACCACCAACATATGCATATCCATCTGATCTGGTAGCATTTATACGTCAGCGCTTCCCTGATCCTAAAAGCGGAAAACGAGACTCTGAGTTTGCTACAGCAGCAGGACCTGGAATATATCACGTCACCTGGACTGATTTTGCTAGCGTGAAATGGCCACAACGACCCAAGTCATGCAATGAATGCAAAGCTTCACGCAGCAAGCCATATTAAATATATATCACTAATGTGTGTGTCAAGCACAAAAAAAATTATGGTGTATTTGTGCAAATGTGTTTGTTTTTTTCCTGTGCAGTTACGATCCGACACTAGTGATGCCGTCATATCTATTTCCGGTTACATACCAACTTCCGGCCACGTAACTGTTAGCACCATTTAGAAGCTGACGTCGAAAACATGGGCATAGCCGCTGGAATTATTTTCATAAGGCCACAGAACTCGAGATACAGGTGTAATTTTACCCCCCCCGGTAGGCATAAGAAGGTGTAAAAAAGGTGGGCATAGGAGGGTTAATGCAAAGCAGTAGTAATAAAGCACCTCTTTTAATGAGTAGTACTAATAAAACGTCTCTTCTGTTTTATCGCTAGTACCGGTATACACGCATCCAATCATGCTACATATAATCTTTTAACATGTATGTGTTACAACCCTTCAATTATAAACAGTGTTGTAATTTATTGTTACAGCAGCGTCACGAATAATGGAAGATATAAGCATGGACGATTACGATGATGACATAACTGATTCCCAACTTATCAGAGCCGCTCAACATTACGAAGATACGTGTATTCAATTTTTAAAGCACTGTAACATTCTATATATTTTTAATGCACTTTGATAGAATATCACAATCGCAAAAACTTAATATAATATATTTAAAGGCGAGTATTAATGTTTTTTTTTGTTGTAGAAGCAGCAACAGCCTCGGTGTATACGACAACGCTGCAGGCGTATTCCCTGTAGATGACTCAGTTGCCGACGACGACCTTGTGTTCACGGTTCAGCACTACGAAAATTCTACCGCACAAGACGACAATACATCCATGCCTTCGCACAACTTAACTAACAACAACAACAACAACAACAACAACAGCAACAACAGCAACATCGGCGACAACAGCAACATGGACAATATGGACGTCGACGAACAGGGCTACTGTTTATTGACTGATGATGACATCATTTCCGCAACACGTGAGTTTCACATATTAGCCAAATCTTCCTCTTCACCAGTTAAAAAGTACATACTTACATAAGTTATGTAATTATGCAAATAAACTAGTGTTATGTTATAATTCATCATTTTTTAAATAACTGTACTTTTATTATTGTGCGTGTTTACAGTTGCTGCTGACGAATGCGACGACAGTATGCTACTTGAGCAACTTATCTCGGCAGCAGAGCAGTACGAACGCGTTTTTTCAAGAACAGTGCAAACAAAAGACGGGGCGCAAGGCAAGTTTTTACACTTTGTAACATATCATTGCAATGTGCAAAGTAAACCTAACGTATGGTTAATGTATAGTATCCACGCATCCCGTCATAGTAACAATAGCAGTAGTAGTAGTATAATGTTGGTGCTGGCATAACAAAAATACTTCAAACAACATTTTATTAACGCAAAGTGTGCAATGACATGTTTACAGGCGGTGGAAAGCACTTCTCGTGCGACAACTGCGGCATTGCCACACTAAATGATGGGGTGTGTGGACACTGTCTTTCGAATCCGTACTGCGCCTCCTGTAAACGTCATCTACCAGCCAACTGTTTCAATGAAAAGAAGAATATCTGTCAGGTACATGCCTTGCATATTACAATTCATTCTCTGTAGCGGTAGTAAACTCGTTATTCTACCAACATTGTTGCTGCTGTTGTTGTTGTTGTTGTTGTTGTTGCTGTTGCTGTTTATTATGCTACCGTGTTCATAACGTTGTACTAAAATGCGCGTTTAACCTCCTGTTTTAGGCTTGTGCACGCAAGCGCGACCACAGGCGTCCATCAACCAGGACAGCAGTGGAACGAATTGTGAACGAAGTGTCATTCTCGTCCAACTCGTCGGATACAACTTACCCGGTGTTCCTGGAGCGGAACATGAATAAAATCTCCGAGACCATCAACAAACATCAGCAGCATTTTGGGTACGTTACTTTCTTATTAGTACACTTACATATCACCTAAATCAAATTTAGCCACTTGTATTATTATTATTATTTTTTAACCCTCGGTACTCCGATCCCGAGAGAGCCTAAAAATTAACTACGAAATACAAAGATGGGTACGATCGTCAGTCCGTGCAGTCAGCGGCCGGCAAACTGTCGTGCAACAAAACAGCATTGAAGCGCTGCACCAAAACAGAAATCCTTTGAAACACATAACTGGTCTCTCTAGCCTCGCCAGTATAAATTGCGATTCTTTTTTCAAGATCAGCCAGGAACTGTAAAGTTGATGCGTTGAAAACTCTCAATGTCTCAATGGCAATGGGCTCAAAAATATAACAGGAGCCAAGATCAACATATTTGTCTTCTTTGCGAGTGGCTGCCAACTCTGCTGCTGAACCTGCCTAGTGAGATGCTCTGTCGACGTATGACTCGGCCAGTGAGCAAGTGACCGTGACGTCCCAACATAACAACTTGCCGCTTTGCCAAGGGACCAATGAGACGCCATTTGGACGTTTCCCGTCAGACCGGAATAATCCGGCTGGCTCTTTAGTGACGCGAACTCCGGCTGAAGCAAAGCTACGAGCTATTAAGCCGCAAAGAGCATGATGTCTTGCTGATCTACCCGGAACTCTCTTGCATACAAAGCTGTGAAGTCCACGAGCGTCAACTGGGGAGCCACAGTGGCAGTTGTGCGGGACGCAAAGGTCCAATCCCAGCCTCAGACCGACAGCAACTCTCACTGCTTTATCGTCCAACTTGAGCCCGCATGAAGCAATCGGTAAAGCAAACAACCAGTTCCCGCTGTGTTGCGATGAAGCTGCCAGAAATGGTGCCTGGTGATGTGCTGTATGCAGATTGGCTTCTACTTATTATTATTATTATTATTATTTTATATCCTTCAAAAAAGGGTTAAAAACAAAAAAAGTAAAGTTAAAAACTAATCCATGGATGACCAGAGGTCTGAACACGTGGGAAAGCTGTCGTGGAGGATGACTGCATTAAATCGTTGCACTGTGATCGAAAGTCTCTGAAAAAAAGGCTGTCTGTGGCTCGTCATTAGTTTTGACAGAGATCCTGCGCCCTAGCTCGCGGAGAAAGTCAACAGCTGACTCATTAATCGGCCCTAGCGTTTTGACAGCGATTGGCTGGAATGAGAATGAACCCGGCATGTCAGCATATTTAACTTCTTTCCTTGTCGAGGCTGCCTCAGCTGCCGATGCTGCAAGTGCAGAGGAAGCTGAAAGGTAGAAGTCGGCCAGTATGGTCGTAATCGTGACATCCCTTGCCACAGCCCTTCCAGACTGCCATGGCACCAGTGTGATGCCATCCGGACGTTTAATACTGTCCCGATAGACCCCAGAAGGTTCCTTTGACACTAAGATCCCAGCAAAAGCGAACGACCTAGCAACAATGTCATTAAGGACATGATGGCGCTGGGTTTGTCCCGAAGCGTGTTTGCAGACAAAAGCGTGCTGACCCCAGGCGTCTACAGCTTCTCCACAAAAACAGAAGTGCGAAACGCACACGCCCAATCTCAAACGCAAAGCCACCGCCACTCGAACTGACTTATCGTCCATCCGCAGCCCACAAGAAGCAATCGGAAGGGCGCTGAGCCAGTCACCAGAGTGAGGAGCCATGGCTGCTGGAAGGACAGCCTTTTGGCGGGGATCAGCACGGGTTGTCAAAAGCTCGTCCTTAACCCTCCTACTACCGCAAATTTTTACACCCATCCGATACCACTGGGGTCAACGTTGACCCCAGTCTGTTTTCTAAACATATCAACTCCATTTTGCACATAAGTTATTACTGTAGGTCTAACAGCTGTTGTAATAGTTGCAGCAACTGTTGCAGTTATTATCAGTTGCAGTTTTTTTTGCTGCAACTGTTGCTGCAACTGTGGCGAAACTTTTACAACATTTGTTGTTGATGCAATCATAATTGTTATTACCAGCTGTTTGTTATTGGATCTATGTTTTCAGTTACAGCATCTGTTTCAGCAACTTTTGCAGCAGTTTTGTGTTGCACTTGTAAGAAGTAGGCCGAATAAAATATAATGCACACTGTCAGACGCCATGTGGAAGGTGCG
>Ga0209367_1008056_pt1 | contig 14451 bp, 7 predicted proteins | sample WorMetLIZISLAND2_FD_187412 | JGI IMG/M metagenome (GOLD analysis project Ga0209367, IMG submission 187412) | Marine gutless worms symbiont microbial communities from Max Planck institute for Marine Microbiology, Germany - Olavius geniculatus... ... | reverse complement strand
TTTAAGAAGGGTGCACGAACGTGACAGACAGACAGACCACACGACGTAAAAATAGGTAGGAACAGGCGGACGCCTGCGCTGCAAGAGCGATTCCGCCTAACATTACTCAAGTCGATTCACTGCTGGAAAATTACGCTCAGTAGTCATAAACGATTTCATTTATTCTTAATCTGCATCAGTTGCCAATGTTAATGTCAGCATCAGAAGAAATGCCTCATGCGAGTAACGCTGCATGTGCGTTGTCGAAAATAATCACTTTGACTGAGTGATCAAAAAAACAAACGGACAAAAAAAACAGATGTTTTGCTGGATTTGCTGGATTATCAGTCGATAATAGTTTATGCGAAACAAATGAATAAGAAGCGCTGTCGCACAATGGACAGTGTTGTGACGTCACGACAACAGACGCCATGCTATTGGGCTAAGTGGCTGAAGCCCCCTTCAATTATGACTAACCCCCCCAGTTTTCTTTAACTATATTTTACCGGCGTCGAATTGACTGCGAGTAATAGACCAGCTAGTGGTAGCGCTATACATCAAATTTAGCCAGTTAATGCACGTCAGCGATTTATGGAACTGCCCGTATACCTATGCCACTACTATCATTAGCAATGCTGCACGAAAACGTCCTATTATCTTTTCGAAGTATGCGTAGTGCGGACTATGACACTTAGAACGTGTCAAAAATAATTTCGGCTACCTTGGACCCCGCAGAGAATGGTGACGAAGCTCCTTAGATCGTCAAGTAGACGGAGGAGAAAGATATTCCAGCCATTCCCCACCATACGCCTGCAGCGTTTAATCTCGGCGCTTTTGGCGCCTCATTTTAGCTTCCCTGGACTCCTCAAATTTAAATGTCAGGTGCACCGCTGTAGACTGCAGACGGTAGGCTGTTTCAAGCACGAACTACAGCAAACGGAAAGGTGCGGTCGTCGAGAATGCATAGACAGAGATGTGGTACAGCATAGAAGGTACCAGGTCATCTGCTGTAACGCAGGCAGTCAGGCTTGCTTTAAGGACAACTTTCGCATAATGTGCAATAAAATACAAAAAATAAAACAAATTATTTAGCTGTATTGCAATTATGCGAATTTCTGCAACAAAGTACAATTACTTCTCTGCAATTGTATAACGCCACGTTTAGTGCTGGGATAAGATCGCTGTGGGAAAACGAAGTTTACGGGGACTGCTTCCAGTTTTTATTGCAGTTTTATTATATTTTGCTGCGCATGTGCAAATAACACATCATTTTATAGCTACATTACACGCCCTTTCTGAGACGATAAGTATAAAACTGCGGTCATTTATGTCAAAATTTTACGTTAGTGTATCAGCGCATGTCTTGGTCAATTGACTATAGCGTTGTCAGGATAGCGATATCGTATCGTTCGTCGATCTTCTATACGTGAACGTGACTGCGCATCTCCGTATAAAATACGTGCAAATTAATCGCCATTGGACACTACAATACAGTAGGTTTACAATTTTCTTTTAATAATTTTCTGTGTCATAATACAGAAGTTGCACAGCACAATCATTTGTGGTGATTATAAAAAAAGTACGACATAATAAAAATACAATGAAATATAACAAGTTTGGCTCGTAAAGTATTCTTCCAGCTGATATTCGCGATAAAGCTGACAGACCTGTTATGCCACAAACGTGACAAAACCAGAATGCTATTTCTCAGATCAGCGAAAATAACGACTGTTCTAAGTTTGATATTTTGACGAGACTTGACCTGCCTTTCAGTTATTTCGTTCGTGTATCGCGTGATCATCGGTTGCTGACGTCATAACGACGTCAGGTTTCCTTCAGCCGCCGAAGCCGCCGCGAGCTCGGCAGGAAAGATTGACTGCAGAGCGCAGCCATATCACTTCAAAAATGTTGTCGGACTGTCAGTATACAGCAGTCACGCACCGTCATTGGTCATTAAAGGCGCGCTTGAAGACTGTGTCGTGATGCTGTCAGTACTGCTGTTGTTGTCTGGGTTCACTCAGGACCAAACTTTACTTGCTTTGGTTCGTTGAGAATTTGCTGTACGACATGCTGTACTACAAATCCACATCAGATCAAAGTATTGGAGTTCGGACCTTAAAAAGTACAACTGCTTGATGTTTTCAAAAAATCGCGATAAAGCTGACAGACCTGTTATGCCACAAACGTGACAAAACCAGAATGCTATTTCTCAGATCAGCGAAAATAACGACTGTTCTAAGTTTGATATTTTGACGAGACTTGACCTGCCTTTCAGTTATTTCGTTCGTGTATCGCGTGATCATCGGTTGCTGACGTCATAACGACGTCAGGTTTCCTTCAGCCGCCGAAGCCGCCGCGAGCTCGGCAGGAAAGATTGACTGCAGAGCGCAGCCATATCACTTCAAAAATGTTGTCGGACTGTCAGTATACAGCAGTCACGCACCGTCATTGGTCATTAAAGGCGCGCTTGAAGACTGTGTCGTGATGCTGTCAGTACTGCTGTTGTTGTCTGGGTTCACTCAGGACCAAACTTTACTTGCTTTGGTTCGTTGAGAATTTGCTGTACGACATGCTGTACTACAAATCCACATCAGATCAAAGTGTTGGAGTTCGGACCTTAAAAAGTACAACTGCTTGATGTTTTCAAACGGTTAAAACTTAACAGTAACTGGGAACATATGTTGGCCTAGTGCCGAAAATTCTGCGACCGTCCGCATTCGTAACCATAACCAACCCTGACCAACCTTTTGAACTAAAAGTTGGCACACCGGTTACTTTTGCCTGAATAATTTTGTGCAAATTTTGGTTTTCAAGTCCGTTTTAGTTGTTGAGGTATGAGCCCGTACGTGACGGACACAGACGGACGGACAGACAGACAGACGGACAAGATTCGTATCGCGGCCCATTAGAACGGCCGCGCAATAGTTTGTTATGCTGCAGTCTTTTTTACTTTAGTTTTCGTTAGCAAGTCGCTTTGTTCTTGTTAGTTGTTGTGCAATTTTTACACTGCATGTCTAACTAAATAAAAATTTTCAACAAAAATTTCCACCCCTCCAGATCCATACTTAAAGCCAGACTGTTACCAAAAGTACAGGAAATGTCTTAGGCCTTATTGTTATGGTGATGCATGTCTGTGTCTGTCAGGAGGTCGTCGGCACCGCGAGGCACTCAGCAGGAGTCGGCAGACAGCGGCAGTTCTGAGGACGACATCACACGAATGTTGATCGTCGTCGTTCTGGTCTTCGTCGTCTGTCAGACGCCCGCCCTCATCACCCAGCTACTCATCGCTCTGCTCAGCCAGGACGCCAAGACGTGCCCCAGTCCGTTCTTCTTCTACGAGCGCATCAGCGACCTGCTCGTCGTCGCCAACTCGTCGGTCAACTTTATCATCTACTGTTTCTGCAGCAGCACGTTTCGACAGATCGTTGTGGCGGTCCTGTGTCGTCGTGATGTGCCCATCCCGCCGGGCTTCGCGCCGCCGCGTGCGTCAGTCTGCCGCGCGTCGTTTGCTGCAGCTGCCGCAACACGCTCCCGACTGCAGGTCAACAACACCCGCCACGGCTCGACCTCCTACATCACGATGCAACCGGTCACGAAGAGCACCAACGTCTAGAGAACTACGCCGACCGACCCAGTGTTGACATATTCTGCGGCCGTCATACTGCAGGCGTCCGACACGTTGAGCTAAAATTAGCACACTCATTACTTCTGCCCCGAGAAACATGCGCAGCAATTTTGGTTTTACTACGCCTTTTCGTTTTAGAGTTAGGAGCCTGATTGGGGCAGACAGACACATAAACGGACGGACGAACAGACGGACAAAAAAAACGTGATGCGGCTTATCAAGACGGCCGCCTAATAATGCAAAGGAGCTAACAAAAATTTCGTTTACGAAAAAAATCGTTTTTTTCTGGTCGTAACAGTTTACGTTGGAAACATAAAATAGCCATTAAAATTCAGTTGAGTAATCTAGTTAATTACACCTACTGTTTTGCGACTAAGATCAGAAATATAGAGTCAGTATTTTGTCTGATGTTCTGCTGCGCAGTGCTGCGCTGTTTGTTTAGTTGCCAGTCCCAATCTTTTCGATCCAAATCAGACGCCATTAAGCGTGTCGCTGTGTACGCTAGCGTCCCCTATGGGTCTTGTGGTTCGGAAAGAACATTACGTTTTTTACACGACTCAATGTAGGCCTAATGTGTTCCAGTGATTAAGCTCTGACTTCGCTTTATATCCTTGTCCACTGACCTGACAAAAAACGACCAGCGGCGTATTTAGAAATGAGAAAAGAAGGCCTTCAGAGGTACATTTCAAATATACATTTTCAGCGGTATTCGCATTTTTAACGTTATTTTTGCTGTTGTATAGTCTATGTGTGATCCAAAAAGTGCAATGGTTTTTAATAAGATTTAGACAAAATTGTCTAATAAAATGGCAGGCTGGTGTAAGCTCCTAACTAAACGCGCCCGTGACGACGACTTCTCGGTTTTGTGTACTACCTGGCGGCTTTGCTGCTCGTCTGTCGTATTCAAAAAGCATAGAAAAACTAAGAAAAACTGAAATTGGCTTGAACGTTCCCAGGGGCTCGAGTAACTGGAGTGTTAATAATTGTCAGTTCAGAGGTCATAGATCATGTAGCTGGGGGTGGACAGGGATTAAAATAGCATTGCGTAGTTTTGAGTTTTAAGCGGAAGGCCATAGAATATGTCAGCGCTTGACCGAAACATTTTTCTAATGTCTCAAACTGATCTACAAAGTAATCAACAATTTACACGGCGCTGGTGCCGGACGTTGCTGTTATGTACGAATGTTATGGGTAAATGTCAGAACTACAGAACGAATAGGTCTAATTGGCCCTACTAGCTAAGACTGCATACGATACTCTTGAACACAAAAAAAGCCGACGACTCCAATTGTCAACTATAAGAACCAAGCAAGCAATCGGGTTTTGTAACTTCGTAACTTTAGTAGATATTTTAATATCTTTCTAGCACACTTAGCTACATTTGCAGTAAGTCGCGATGCATAAAAATTTGTCACTTTTCGAGTACGCCGCTGCAAAATACATGTAGTTTGTCATAGATAGTAGTAGGCCCATTCGAAAACTGATAATTATTTATTTCACAAGGTAGTGCTGTGACATGATGAAAATGTGATGCGATTTTTAAGAATGTTTTACTGCATATTCACAGATGCGTATGTAATGTAAAAAAGTTGAAAATTGGTTGGTATCTGATGCATTTTTGGCGCGTTAAGAAAGTGCGATTTATTGAAAAAATGTAAATATTTTGTTAAGATCAGTAGATGGTGATCGTCAGTTGGTGCACAGTGTATAATACAGTGCTATATGGCTGATTGTTATTTATTCTATGTTTAGACTATTGTGCGGTTTCTATTATCAGATATTACGTGGCGTATATTTTGTTCGTCAAAAATATTTTTGACGCATTGGATGCAGTAAATTGTTAGCTTTACGTCTCTGATTTGGTCGCGCATATAAATGTGTTTTGTTTTGTTATTTTCACGATGTTTGTTTAGATAGGCCTGTAGGACGTCTATCATAATAACTACACAGTGTTCAGAAAAAAACACCAACTTTGCAAACATGTAAATATGATGTCAGAACTAACAGCAGTAAATGCTTAATTTTGACTAGATAAAACACCTACTTATTCGCAAACATTTTCTGAAAATTCTGTGTAAATTTAAGAATTTTCCACCGAGATGTGGAAGAAAATGTGTTTATTCTGAATGCAGTGTATTTTCAGAAACGCTTATGGCAGGTAGTGTCAGCATCACTTGTATGCACACTCATAAACCATCTCGATAGTCGGTACGTAACCGGTCAACTAGATCAACTCAGCCTGGCCGTCCCTCCATGAATAGGCGCAATGAGTATCAGTTATAGCTGGGGAGTAAAGAGGCACACCATGCGAATGAAACGCGATGCATTAAGCTCGTATTTGAGTATCACAGTGTAAGTTGGTGTCTAGTTGACTTGAGGGCTAAGGAAAAGGACATCAGCGCCGCCATCTGAGCGATGTGTAATAGGAATGACTTTACGTATTTTAGTCTGAGACCGCTGCCAATATGTTCGTCAGTTTAAGCTATATACTGTGGATTAATCAGCGTTGCATGCAATGTTTTTTGTCCGTAGGCTAAATGTGATGGGTAAATCAGTTTATTGTTAGACTATTGTGAACTTGTGAACACGTGGCGTTAGTTTAGTATTCGTTCATGAAAACTGCAGCTGTAAATATTGTTGACACTAAAGTGTTAATGTCCGATGTACAGGGTGGTCCAAAAAATGTCCAAACTTGTTTTGTCAGAATTTCGTCAAATTTTTAACAAATTTGATAATTTTTGGCATACAGATAGCCAAGACCATAGTAATATAATATAATATACATGTAATATACACTCAGTGTCTACCCTACGTGATTTATGTCAACGCACTACCGAGTAAAACACAGATGCTCCAAATTGTTACATTACGCTGTGATTATCAGTGTTATCAATTCCACAGAGGGCGCCATGTGATTTAATAATTTTGTAGTATTAAATATTTTACGCTAAAAATAGCAGACAACAAAATAGCTGACTAATGAGCTCAAAACACATTCAATCCTCGACGTCAGGTGGACAATGATATATCTTACGTAATTTTATCGTTTTCGCTATTTATATGCCAGAAAATTATCAAATTTAGTGAAGGTTTGACAAAGTTTTGACAAAAACAAGTTGGGACATTTTTGGACCACCATGTATATGTCGCTGTGTACATGTATTTAAGTGGTAGGCTACTTAACCTTTTCGTATTTGATAAACGTTTATTGTGATAGCTATAGTTGTCACTGTCCTGTGATTGTTTCTTAATAATACGAGTAGGCCTATTATACGCTATACTGTCTGTGAGAAGTGGTAGAAACAAAAAAGAAAAAGTGTTACGTTGGAGAGTAGCCTATTGCATCTCTTAAATATAGGCCTACGGGAAACGTCAGAATTCTATCAGTGACATAGGGTCGCCTGAAATGTAGTTTTGACTAACATTGATGAATCAAAAATAAGGGTGCTGACTGCTGATATTACAGGACCTGATAATGGCGGGACAAACTGCAGTCGCTGGTGTTGCTATGTTGGGTTGTTAGACAGATTATTGAAAAACAAACATCGTGATGAATATTGCTAAATAAACTAAGTGCTGCCCGAGCTTTTGATCATGTTTTGTGACGATATCGAAAATCGAGCTGAGATGCACAACTGAAAATATATTTAATTTGAAGCAGCGGCATTGTCGGTTAAAATAGGTGAAAGGAGGAAGTTCCAATTTTGCAGCAGACACTGCAAATGTTTGACAGAATTCCGACAAACAGTTAAAAAATTTTTCGACAGATGAGACTATGAGTGGTCAAAATTTCAAATTTGCCACAAAATTTTCCCCAAAATGGGAGTTTTTAAGCCTTATATATTGCATTTTTGGATCAAAAATTTTTGGACAGGAAAAGATTTTTTCGACATTTTTGCCTATTGTTTTTTTTTGCTATCCATCTCTTGTCACGACGCCGCCGATTTAAAGCGATTAGAGTCAACGTACAACGTTACTAAGTGCACCAGTATGTTTATCACACAAAATAAAGCACTAAGAAATCAATACCTATCTACCAAAGCAGTGTTTATTACGTTTCTAATTATTTTTTTAATTTACGGCATTTGTTAAAGTATCCACGGCCCACGTCAGTCATCTGCAGCAGCCGTTGTAGGCCTATCTTAGGTCCGCTATTGTCAGGTTTTGCATCGCGCAGAGTGACTGTCTACAGTTTCTCGTCTGGTGTTATCCAATGTTTTAAGCTTACAGTGCAACGTTGTCTCTGTCGCTGGAGGCAGCGCACCTGTTCCAATCTTATCGATCTACACAGTGACAAGACACCATCAACTGTGTTGCCACAGTACTTACTTACTTAATCTCCCGCGGTGCGCCAGTGAGCGACTAATGCCGTCTCGCCTGATTACGCTAAGCTGATCTTGTCCTTCCCTCGAGCACCAGTTTACATCTCAGTTACGTCCACTGTGACCCCGTGCCGACATATTATACGGCCGTCCTACTGACATTTACTCGCTACCTGGGAAGTGGGAACGTTTATACCAATTTTAGTTTCTCTACGCTTGGCGGACAGATTGACAGTCAGACGGACGGGCAAGATTCATAATGCGGCAGCGTAATAAAAATGCCATACAAATGTGGTACAAATATCTTAGTGTTTTATTCTGCATGTAACAATGTCTACAAAAAATAGAAATGTTTAGCCACTAAAATTTTATTTAAAAATTTTGCTAAATTTTTTAATATAACCGCTCGCGGATGTTCGAAATAGGCCACGGTTACACATAAAAAAAACGTTTCACAAATGCGTTAGCCACAATTGGACGTCGCTAGGAGCAGCTAAAATATTTGTGCAACTTTTTTCTTTAACATGTAATCACGGCTTTAGGCTCAAACTCCGTTATTTCGACTTTAGCTTGCTGTAAATTTATACTATGACAAATTAGCAGCTTTGACATATTAGCTTCACTACTACAGTGTATAAATCACACAAATTAACAAAAAAAAATTATATTTAGGAGTCAAGACGCAGAATCCTTTTGGTTTACTGGTTAAACTAGACTCTGGGGTTTTACTTAGAAATTTTTTGTGACTTTTCGTACGGTATGCTGTAGTGTTTCTGTTCCCTGTGGATGTGTTGTGCAGCTTGTTGCACAAGACGTTGTGTACAAATCCACAGCAAATCAAAGCAAGCAGAATTTGAACTTAAGCGCGACAGTCTTCGACGTTGTTAGTCATAATCTCGACGGATGCAGATAAGAGAGTGCCTGAATGTGCGACAAAACTTCGCGAGCGACAAAAACAGGGCGAGACTACGTACAGAGCAGCTGTTAATCAACTCGGATTTGACATCGGTGACCAGACGCAATCGTTAACAGAATGATGTGAATGTGTTTCTTTACCACTGAAAGGAACAGCCCACTGTTAAAAAGCGGTTACAATGAGACCGTCTTCAATGGTTCGGTCATGTGCGCCGAATAGATGACTTCTGTCTGCAAAAAAACGATTCTATTGGTAAAACGTCCGGATGGTTGGCGCTGTCCACCCAACGCGCCAAAGAATGTGACAATGATGAAGTCGCTCGTCGCTCGACGTCTCGACGCATCTACCCAGGCGCTTTTACCGTGACCCTCTGACGACGGCCGCCAGCATGACAGCTAAGCACGGCGCATGGAGGGGGTTGCGGTACGACATCACCGGCATCAACCGACGTCGTGACCAATCAAGCGAGCGCGCACATCCAGATGTCACGAACCTCGTTGTATAAGCGCCGATTTGATACGATCGCGTGATGTTTCGCATGCGAGGTTTTGTCACGCATGCAGACACTCTGTAAGTGTCGTCAAAGTGTCGGCAGCTGTGTGTAACTGTCGGTCGGTAAAATGCTTAATGTTGCGTCACTACAGCAAGCGACACAGAATGGCGGTCAACGATGACTCGATGGCCTTGAGCCGGATCAGCCTCCGGCGGGTAAAGAGAATGTGGGCGACACAAATTGACTTCATCCCGAACATGGCGTTGATGTTTTGGTTATCTTTAACGTCACGTGAGCTAGCTCATTTTTCTACGCGCGACAGCAGAATGCTTCGAGCGCTTTAGCTATGGCCTAGGCGTCCGTCCGTCCGTCTCTCTGTCACACCCTTGCAAGCTAAAATTACAAAAACTTTACTATAGGCTGCTTCAAAAACTCTAGTTTTTTGTGACAAACTTTCGTGCCCCTGCGTAAGGGTTTTTTTTCGAACGACGACGCTATTGGCTTGTCTAGTGTGAAAACGGTTGCAGATAGATACAGACGTACTGCGCAAGAACTAATAATGAGCTCTTTAAATTTATCAACATCGATGATCTTGAACGACCCTAAATCTATAAAAAAGGGTTTTTTTGAAAAATTTATCTCATTTTCAGCTGCAGCGATCACTTTAAAAGTGAATTGCGTCGAAATAGCTGGAAAAAAACCAAGACAACTTGCATACAGAATTTTAGCATTAAACGCAAATTTTAGCAGTTTAAGACCCGATCCCCTAGGTTCAAGGAAGCCTTTGCAGGCGGGCGTCAAAAAAGGTCACCCTTAAAGGTGATTATTTTACAATTTTACAGCTACTGGCTCGTTCAGCGTGAAAAAAGTTACAGATAGGCACAAACATACTGCTTATCAACAAGCACTAATGACGAGCTTTTTAACGATGTAAACATCGATAACCTTGAATAACCTTAAACTTAATGGTGTTAAAAGTGTTAATTTTTTTTGCAATTTTTGGCTGCGCCGCGCACTTCAATAATGAATTGCGCCAAAATGACTAGAGATACAACTGAACAACGTGCGTTTGAAATTTTTTTTTAGCACAAAACGTACATTTGATATGATTGCTATGACTCTTTATATTTAGCCTAGTTTCCGTTTCTTGCTTGCTGTCTGTTCTGATTGCTTTTTCTTTGCTGTCATTGTATGATGAATAAAATTGTATATATTTTTACCATCAGTCTCTGAGTTTCGATCTTTAAGGTTCAAGCTAAGTCTTCCGTACGGAGGCCTCAAATTTGGGTACTCCTTCAAAACGAATTATTATTTTATTGCACGCTGTACATTGATTGCCCATGTGGCGTGACAGATGCTAACGCGCTTTGCTCAAATTACTTGTTAAACTTTACTATCTCGAAAAACTGGAATAGGCCCACTGTACTACCACTTAATATAATTGTATTATTATTATTATGCTTACAGTTTTTTTCACTGCAGATAAACATAATGCATTTTACTGCCCACGTGTGAAGTTGAGAACCTCATTGCTCAGTTGCTGTTGTTCGGTTGAGGTCAAGAAACGTCACCATTAACAACAGTTTTTGACTCTGATGTCAGTTTCAATGCAGACAGAACTTGTTTGATAAATCATCAATCGGTCGTTCTCATTGGTTTGTGGGTCCGGTGCGGTAGAGTGAAAAATTCGTTTTTGCCCCCTTTTTGCCGGTGCGGTCCGATGCGGTGTTTTGTCGGACCGGTCAGCAGTCACCGAACTGAAGTTTACCGTCACGCGTTTCTCGTGACACTGACACGCCAGTTAGCACCCGGAGATAAAAAAGAGAAGTCGGTGCTTATGCCGTCGGGCGTAGAAGAAACAAGATGCTACCAACAGCAGTGGAGTTGAGTGCAGCGGGCAAGATAGCAACAGTAGCCTAGTAGCGCTATAGCAGTGATTAATGGCTGCAGTGAATTACTCCAAGTCCAACAGACTGTGCAGTGGACAGCTTTGACGGTGCCAGTACCGTATAGTCGTTGTTTCGCTTCTTGTATCCCGAGGACGGACGTCCACCGAATGACGCGTCCTTTCGACGGGAGAGTAGCATTGTCGACGGCAAATGAGTGCTGAAGGTATAGAGACATTGGTGTTCGTGGGAGTAGGCCTACGACTGATTGTGTGTTTGCTCTGACGAATTGGACTTGACAGCTCAGGGACGCCACTCATTACTTTGCGACACTCTGAGGCATCACGATCAAAACAATCGGACAGCTGCGTGGGATTTAGGGATCAGGCACAATATATGCTCCATTTCACGTACAAGTCCAAGAATTTTCTATTACCAACACGTCGCTTCTCTATTTTATGTTTCTAAAAGATGAGCACGTGCATTTTAGGCCCCTACATGAGGTAGTAAAATAATTTGCTTATACTAAATGTTCAAATAAACTCGTAAAACAATAGTCTATAAGTCCTAGACACTTTTAGCTTCGCTATTATTATTATTATTTTGAGTTATAATTAAAGTAATTTGTAACTTGTTATGCACGTTAAACTAGGTTATAGTTTTGACTCGTTTCTGTTGCATTTCTAATTGCATTATTTGTTGTTGCTAAATTCTTGCAATAACATTGTGCAATAAAACTAAAGTTGGGGCCTAAACTTGAAAGAAATCCGCTTATTTTGGTACTAGCGGTGCCACATCTGCTTGAAACAAAATCGCATACAAGCCACTGTGTTTAAAAAGCTAAATTATCTTATAGTCAGCAAGTCAGTAAGCACAAAATAGTCAACTGATCTAACGTTGCGCAAACTGTATTCTATAGCCTAGATTTTTAAGCGCCTGTTTTGCAAACACGATTAATAACATGTCATACGACATAATAATTGTGCAATTCGTATCACAACAGGCGTAACTTTTTAGTTCATTGTACTTAGACTACTGTACGTAACTGTCGAGTTTATGGTACGGTTGTCGTCTGTTGTTCGTCTGTCGTCCGTCATTTGTCTGTTACGGATGTTCTGTGGCTAAACGGTGTAAGATAACTTAAATAAAGCCTAGGTTGTTATTGATCACAAATAGATAATCGCATACGCCATTTCGGATGAAATAAAAATCATTGACTTTGGATGACCTTGAACGTCACTGACAACCAGTACGGTCGGCAATGCTAGCGTCAGTTGGGCTTCTTATTTTTTCAGACTTGAATTAAACGCGTTTTGCAGTCGGACTCTGTCTAGACTAACTGAAGGATACAGCAATTTATACAAATGAATTAGGGAGAAGAAAGTGGACGAATATGATAAGCGAGGCAGATACAAAAGAAAAAGACGAAAAAAACTAAAGGGGGTTTGTATGTGAAGTGACCTGAGGAGAAAGCTTTTTGTTACATTGTGATGTTGACATCGGTAAGCGCACCACAATTTGTATTATTTACATTATCTTACATTTTGCCGATAATGTCATGCCGATAATGTCATTGTTGTAGTCACCGTCACTCGTTGGCTGATGCGTAAGCCTACTTCTGACTCGCATGCGACATAGGAAGGCACAAGCGACTGGTTGCTAGCGCCACCTCGCGAAAGCGTGTAACTTACCTCGAATGCGTTTTTGCTTGAAACATCATTGCGCGCAACAGCTATGCTAAGCGCGTTTCAGCTATCGTAGAGGACGTAGAGGCGTCCGTCTGTCTGTCTGTCCGGTGTCTGTTACACTTTGCGACCTTATCAAAGTAACGCAAACTACGGTCAAGAAATCTTCACTGTTTGCTGTCAAAAAACTCTAGACCCTAGTATTTTGTGACAAAATTTTGTGCCGCTGGGTGAGGGGATTCCAATGGGGGATTTTCATCGAACTAGGGCGTCAAAGAGGGCTACTCATAAAAAGTCGTTATTTTACCTCCATTGACTCGTCTAGCGAGAAAACGGTTGCAAATAGGCCGAGACTTGCTGCTTATTAGAACAAACTGCTGACAAGCTTTTCGGGGGTACCGACATCGATGATCTTGAACTACCTTAATACTCCAAAAATAGGAAATTTAGTGCTTTTTGAGATTCTGCGCTGCGATGCACATTTCAAGAGTAAAATGCGCTGAAATGTTTGAAAATACACTAAAACAATATGTATATGAAATTATCAGGATTAAACGTTGCTTTTATCGGTTTTAATTTATGCCTTCTACATCCAAAGAGTTTTTCGTACGGGGGCGTCAAATTTGGATAGTCTTTCAAAATGCGCGATGATGGCTAATATTTACTAAGTTAGCGTGAAAAACAGTTGCAGATGGACACAAATTAGTTGTTTATCATAACAAGCACTACTGACAAGCTTTTAGGGGGGTACCAACATTGATGACCTTGAACAACTTAAAAATTTCAAAAGCGGCTTTTAATAAAAAAAAATAAATGTACAAAACATCAGTTTATACACTTGCTAACGGCGACATGCAATGACTGACACATCGAAAACAGCAAAAATCATAAAATGGTGATATCACTCACCATCACATCTCCTATCTGTCAATGTGCTGTTGAATAATATCACTTTTTTGATTTTTGCTGTTTTCGATGTGCCAGTCATTGCATGTCGCCGTTAACAAGTGTATAAATTGATGTTTTGTACATTTATATTTGCTGTTTTATTACAATAACAAAATTTTGTGTTGATGATCAATTATAAACCATCTGCTTTCCACGGCCATGAAGACACAGAACCTTCAATATTTTGGGTCACGATTTTGATTTCTAAGGGTCACGTGACGTCATCGGAACGTGACCATCGGACTCGGCGAGGGCGCTTTTTTATTGGTGGTCAATGATGATTATGCGTATATCTTGCACAGATACGGAGATACGGGACGTCAACAATTTTGGAGTTACGAGTTTGACCTTTTGGGGTCATATGACGTCATCGGTCACGTCATTGAAGCAAACAGTTTGCCTGCATTCCGTCGTCGACTCAAGACACATCTGTTTACTGTTGCTTTTGAAAACAGTGGTTAACTGTAACGTAGCAAGCGCCTCCGTATCTTTACACACGTTTAGTTTTATGGCGCTTTATAAGTTCGTTTTTAACTTTAACTTTAACGTGACAATTGGACTCTGTATATGGTTTCCTCTTGGTGGTCCATTGTAACC
>Ga0209367_1008055_pt1 | contig 14452 bp, 8 predicted proteins | sample WorMetLIZISLAND2_FD_187412 | JGI IMG/M metagenome (GOLD analysis project Ga0209367, IMG submission 187412) | Marine gutless worms symbiont microbial communities from Max Planck institute for Marine Microbiology, Germany - Olavius geniculatus... ... | reverse complement strand
TATATATATATATATATATATATATATATATATATATATATATATATATATATATATATATGTGACTTTGTGTAAAAATAAAAATTGGAAAAATAGATGTGTGACAGTGCATTAATATGCGTGTAATAATTTACGCACAAATAAGGTAAAGAATTTACACATCAACAATTTCAAACTGTATACCATTTATTTTTCCCACGTAAAGGGCACACGTATAAGGGATGAAAGACTACTAATCGCTGTAGTGCCGCAGCTGATGCCATTTGCTTTGCTTTTTTTCTCGAACTGTTTCGCTAAAATATGGTAGGCCTACTAAAATACGATTCTGCTGCCGCTGAACTGCTATTGTTACTCTGGCGCCTAAAACTGTCTGACTATTGTAATCTATAACAAAATTGTCTAACATTTGTACTTCATATGCTGATTTTATTTCACGGCTGCCAAATTACAACAAAAAATTGTTATTTTTTACTGTAATGACTTATCAGTCAATTAATCAATTAATTGAAACACGCAATCAATTAGAACTTCTTACTGTAAGGGGTCTACACTGTGTTCAGAAAAAAACATACCCTTGCGTTTTCTTTTATACCTCCGTAAAAATGTTTAGATTAACACAAAATTTTCAGCAAATGTTTAAAAGAAAACTAATATTCCATCAGTACACAAGTTAAATATTCTTTGCTAACGATAACGTCATGCTGACGTCATATTTTTGTGCTTGTAAATAATGGGTTTTATCGTTGAAGAGAGACATTCGATGAAATGTTAAAACACATAAATTGGTCACTGTGATGACTGAACGTGAAATATGCTAATCCGTCATGCAGTTTTTCATGTGAACTGTTTCTGTGGTTTATATTCTTGGCCGAGTGCGAGATCTTTAACTTTGTTGATGTTGGCAGTCGTACGCGCACTGCGTCACTGCGTGGATGACCACTGGCCCGCTATCAGTCAAACGGCTTGATACAGCCGGACATGTAATTTTTTATTTAAAAGTTTCATTTCATCAATTTTGAATTTTCTGTCCATTGTCCAGAAACATCTTGCACAAACTTGCGGCTTCATAACTCTTGCTGACTCACAAACATTTATCAATGTGTATATACCCAGTACAAAATAAGCAAAGGGCGCCATGAATTATCTTGCCTCCGAGCTCCGACGACAGAGTTACGTCACTGCTTCAGTACATGGTACGTTTCGGATGACTGTACTGAACTGTTCGTTGCTGCAACGATTGCATCGTGTAAAGAAAATTATTCAGTTTGTTCTCACCAGTGAAACATGAGATCGACACGTCCTCCTCATGTACACAGTTGTGCTGCGCCAAGCCATCGTGTCCACACTGAGTGAAGTCAGTTTCTGACCCCTCGCACGCCAAGTTATCCAACCAGATCTCTCCCTCGCCTGGGCCGTAGCGGCGACGTAACGATCTCCCCAACCGCCTATTTAGGACAGCATCATCGAAGTAAGCCTATATCAATCTTATACTGATATCACAATAGTCAAGAAATACAAAGTAAGCCAGTTGATGATACAGCGGATGGTATAAAACTTTCGCAAAACATTCAGTGAAAACTGTCGTTAAAGGTGTACCACAACAATTGTACACAACTATCACTGTAAACGCTCCACTCGTACGAGTTGTAACTAACAGTCCGTACACTGACATATTATACGACCGTCTGCTTAAAACTGTGTGACATTTTGGGGTTATTTCCGTCCCTGGTACGTCCAGACGTACGCGAAGTCTTTCTTGTGACAGTGTAACTGCAGCTTTAATAGGCGTCCAAAAGTACACGTTTCACCATGGTCTAAAGTGTATTTTGCGATTTCGAGGGTGTAAAACACTTTAAACCGTGTTGAAACGTGCTTATTTTATGACTGTGATCCACGGCGTGTTCTGCCTCAGTGGAACGTGCGCGTTTCAACCGTTACGCCCCACTTGAGTTAGATTATGATCAATTACAACACTGCAGTAACTGTGGTGAGAGATAGAAAAACAAAGCAGGTCGAGAAATAACGAATACAGTTACGGGTGGATGTAGACGTAAGATTTTCGATCCCCGGTTATTCCGCTATTCCAGTTAAACTCGTTATGAAAAGTAAGCCTAAGCCACTTTTGCCCAGGACAGAGTTGTAATTACGTGGCATTTACCCATAGCCAAGCATGAAGCAAGCGACGCCAGCATCACGATCGTCAAAAAGATCGTCACACACCGTGCCCCATTTCCCGCCAACTTTGACCTCCAAACGACCTTCGCGGGCCATATCGCTTCCAGTCAGTCGAATGTCTACAACGACAAATTTACACCCACGTGGAAGAACTTTATGGCACAACTCTTTTTATGATGCTACTGTTTGTCTAAATTTTCAGCTTATGCGTGCTGCATGGTAATGCATATTCTGAGTTCGTAATAAAATACTGCGGTCCTAATTTTAATTTTAAGTTTTGTTGTTAAACTAACTCGAAACAGAAGATTTACTGCATAAGTTGTGATGTTGCTAATTCATCCCATCCATAAACAAGACATTTGAAAAAAGCGGTTTTTGAAACTATCAGCTAGGGAGCCAAACAATAGTAGGCTAAATAAAAAATATCTTCTGAAACATTTTGGTTTACGATTTTCGGATAACGACCCAGTGTTAATCTGGACACGCATCTGAATACCAAGTAAAACTTCATTGACTGGTCATTACTTGTGCTTCGAATACGCTCCAAAGAATTTATCAAAATTTCGACGTAAGTTTTTAAAGAGATCTAGCTGGCAGAAACTAAAGCAGACAAACAGACAAAAAACAAGCGGACATAATCTCCTTATGTGACGGATGTAATAAGTTACAATTTTATGTTACGCACTATGACCGGTACCTGTGATATCGAGACTATCAAGGCACATAACGGACACGTCTTCGGTATGCACGCAGTTGTGATCGCCCCACTCCGCGTGCTGGCAATCTGCCAGCGAAGTTTCGTTGCCGTAACACATAACGTCATCCAACAGAATTTCACCAGTTCCCTCGCCGAAACGCCGGTCAAGCAACACCAGACCGAAAGTCCTGAATCACAAAACGTCAAACCGCATACACTGTCGGTTAAAAAGATAAAAAAAAATAAAAATAAAAGTCCGTTACTTACTTGCCAAAATGATTTCTTGCATTAATCGTAGTCCAGCGCGTCCGTCCGTCCGTCCGTCTGTCCGTTCTCCTGCGCTTTGTCTTTCCTGTATACCAACACCTAATTAAAAAGCAAAAATGTAGAAAAACAAATTCGGTGTAAAGGTTCATTGGGGCAAGTCAAAGTTCAACCTTCAAGGCTGCGTTTAGGCTAGAGTCACGCAGCTTTAAACGGACGGCCGCATAGTACGGTCAGCATTGAGACAACATATTTTTTCTGGTTGATTTACGATAAATTATGCACTAAAATGTGCCTTTAAAGTTAAATTTTATTTGTTTCGATTTATCGAAAATATTCAGCAAATCCACAACAAGTCCTCAGGAAATCGAAGCAAAGTATAGTTTCCACTACTTCAATTTGTTGCAGGTTGCAGACTCGGTGTACAACTAGAGGTATAACAAGCTGTACACATTTTGGCACTCGAAACATTGCAGATTTGCCACAGGCTTTGATATTTTGTGAATTTGTAGCACAGGAGTAACCGCATGACACAACGAAATCACTACAATGCGATGAAGTGGAGATCGCGCCTTACCCGACGCCAAGCTGTCGACACGCAACACCAGCTGCAACGTTGTTGAAACCGTCGTCACACACGGTGCCCCAAACTCCATCATAACTGACTTCCAAAACCCCTTCGTTCTGCGTCTGACCACCAACGAGTCGCAGACGGAAACCGATCTCTGACAACGACAACATGTTGGAATGTCATCGTTCAATCTCTTTGTGATTACTATTACAACAGTGATCATAAATACTTACTTGCCACAGTAACAAAAAAACAGAACAGACAGCGACAGACTAGGCCTACAATACAACTTACAGCAGAAAAAAAACAGAAAAACAAACATAAACACATAATTCAGTCCACTACTTTAACGTAGACAGTTCAAAATAATAATTGAATCAGTTTAGCGTGACAACTTTGGGACAAACGACGATTTCCGGTGACTTAATTTATTAACAAACAAACGGGAAAAAACAAAATCCCAGGCAAAAATTAATGACCACGGTTTTGTTTTTTTTCAAATATTGTAAAAATGTAAACCTGCCACATTTTTAAAGAGGCTCGGAATAACTTATGTGTTGCTATACTTTTGCCAACTGTGCTTTCCCGTTTGTCGGTCCACGGACGACTTGACATTGCCGAGTCGTTATCCAGCTTCTGTCAGCGACTAAAAACTTACCTGTCCACGAAGGCTTTTCTGGCATTTTCCTGGACTGGACTGGACTCCATCTATACCCTACCTCTAGCTGACCTAGCACTAGCAGTAATCTGTATTGACAGAGTTGTGGCTATGTGCTTACCGGTGGCATTATCACACGAGATAGACACATCCTCTGCGTGATCGCAGTCGTGGTCCGCCCAACCATTGTGTACACAGTCAGCCAGACTCATTTCTGATCCCTCGCAGCCGACGTTGTCCATCCAAATCTCGCCTTGGCCCGAGCCGTACTGCCTGCGTAGCGTTCTCCCAGCACGCCTGCTCAATACAATAGTGTATACAACAAATAACCATAAATTTGAGAAAGCCACGACCAGTAACCTAAGTAATCTATTCGTTGAGTCTAAATATAATAAACAAGAAATATTATTAGATTGTGACCAATCTAGTGTACTCCAGGAGCGCATCATTTTATTTTGTATTCTTCTAAGTACTTTTTCGTTTCTTTCGACTTTATTAGAGACCCGGTATCTACTTGAAACTGGTTTAATATGATACTAATTGTGACTGGCGTCGAGGTCGTTATTAAAAATTGTCTTCCCGAAGTTCATAAAATATTGCCCGTTTTTAGGAACTGAGGGGAAAAAATTTCCAATAACGGTTGCTGACGCTAGTTGCCATTTGTCTTGCTATACCTCAACGAATGCGTCTATCTGGCACTGTTATGGAGACACGGCGCCTCAAGGATAACCTTAATCTTTTGGAGTTACGTGACGTCATCGGTCACGTGACCATTCGACTCCCGGCGGTCGACTTCTTATCTGTGGTCCATTGTGACCATGCGTCTATCTGGCACCGTTATGGAGATATGGCCGTTTGAAGTTCTTCCAGGAATGCTTTTCCAGGAACAGAGGTCGGTCGTCGGTCGGTCCTCAATATTACACTGATCTCATATACATTTTTCGCAACCTTAGGAACGTAGCGCGCGAGGAGTAAAAATACTTTAAAAGCGCGAAATAACGGCTAGAACTCTAAGGCTGCGAAAGCAACGCTTGATCCCTAATGATCAATCGTTGACGACTGCTACAATTAAAATTTTAACGACAAAGCTGATGCTATACTTTGTCTGTGTTTCATATGCCTGTAACGGCTGTTTTGCATAAAAATAGCTAATCAAATAAAAACCGATGATCACTTCTTGACCGTAGGCTAAACATTTTAAAGAATCATTTGTTTAGTGCAATTTTGGTCAATAACCATGACGCCGCAGCAATAGATCAAAGCGTCTTTTAATAGGGTGTTTTCACGAGCCAGCAAACGTCCAACAAACTTCCAGCAAACGTTCAGCATTAGCACGTGTATTTTAAATACATTTTCTGGAAGTTTGCTGGACGTTTGCTGGATCGTGTAAACACCCCATAACTGTGACGCATTTCTGATGGTTGTTAGTTGAATGGCTGATAAAGTTTCCGACCTGCGGCAATTAGGTCTACCACTGCCACTTTTTAATCGAAATTAACGTTTTGTAAAATCGTTAATTTTGGCACAGTAAACTATTAAAATAGTTTTTATCGTTATCACTGTGGGTTTAACACTAGCCACTAGTTTAACCGTGTACAGCAGGCAGCAAATCACGTACCCAAGACCAAGCATGTAGCAAGCCACAGCGGCATCCCTGTTGTTGAATGAATCATCACACACTGTGCCCCATTTTCCGGCAACTTTGACCTCTAAACGACCTTCACCGGCCAACTCACTCCCAGCAAGTCGTATGTCTACAACGACAAAATGACAAATTGAGCGTTAAAAATTACGGTGTTTTTAACAACTGTGTCGTTCGTCATTTCGTCCTCTAAAAGATTACCGTCCCTAAAATTGTTATTTGACGCCTCAAAAATATAAATGCGGTTTTTTGTTTGCGTTGAAAGTATTATGAAAACAAAACTGTTTACATTTATATGTTACGGTGCAGTTCAGTTTATCCAAGGGTTTGTGAGTAAATTTAAAATGAAAAAAATATTAAGTTAACAGTAAAAATCAGTGCGTTACACAGTGAAAACTAGTTAACACAACAGTTTTCCACTGTTAATAATATTTAATTTAATGCTACTATGCACAAAACGCTACAAATTCCACAGGTTTCGGTTTGTAGTCTAAATTGCCTGTTACCTTAATCTAAAGGCATATAAAGACCAATATTGCTCAAAGCCAAAATCAAAGATTTTAAAGGCCAAAACCAAAAATAAAACCAAAAATAAAACAACGTAACTTTGTTTTCGATTTGTCCTTGAATTTGAGGCATGTTTGGCGGCAACTTGTGAAAACAGAACCTATATACGAAAAGCTCCTGAAGAAAAAACAGATCGCGTTTATTACCGGTGATAGTTAAGTTGTCGACGCAGACGACGGCGACGTCCTCAAAATGTGCGCAGTCGTGGTCACCTATTTCAAAGTACTGACATTCTGCCAGTGAAGTTTCATTATCAGCACACTGGACCTCATCCAGTAGAATTTCACCAGTGCCCGGGCCGAAACGGCCGTCGGCCACCACCAACCCGTGTGTTCTGCATCGCCCAGCAAACAACACGAATAAACTAGCGAACTTCAGAAGTAATTCTGCGTTTTGAATAAATATACTTCTACGTTGAAACGGTGAAGTACCAAGAATAACAAACCCGTAGGCGATGGGGCTTGCGACTATTAGCGATCGCAGTTTTGAAGACAGACTGGGGCAGACAGACAGACAGCGGATGCAGAGACGCAGACACCAACTGCAGACACGCTTTTGAAAACAAGGGTCGCCTATTGCAATACAAAACAAGTGACATTGGATGCCGTCGTTTTTATTGAAGGCCACATGACTAATGAATTCGGCATAGGCTTATGTGGTTTCCTATTCGTGATCAATGACGACCATGCGTCTATCGGGCATATATACGCGACCTCAAAGATATTGGGGTCACGAGTTTGATTTTTTCGGGTCACGTGACCGTTGAATCGGCTTATCCAGAATAATCAATAACCCGAAGTCAATCTGATGCTCGGTTACTGAAAAATATTCGTTTAAAGATGCCGAACTCTGGACGCACGCCGTGCGCGTGGCACAACGACACGTTGTCTGAAACTAAGGTCTTGCTAAGCTGAGCCGTCGCAAGCCATGGCACTATGCGTCTTCGAAAAAAGCGAACTCAGCTTGAAAAGAGGACAATTCGTTCGCTGCGGCAGAGAGAGAGAGTATTTATTTGCCAAAAACACAAATACAATGTTGTCGTACAATACTAGGCAATGTAGGCGGGCTACCAAAAAAGCAATTGCTCATCAACGCTGACCGCGGCAACCTCTAGCGGCAAACGGATATCGTTCCAAAAAGGCAATAATTGCCCAAAACCTCAGCAATTTAACCAATAAGAAATGCATGTTAAATGAATTAACACAACTTGAAAAAAATTACTTTTGACTAATCTCTAAACTGATTTCAGTTTCTATAAAGAGAATTCTTTGCGGTGTAAGCTTATACAGTTACTACACTATGCTGAAACGTACTACACACTATTACAATGTCGTTTACAATATTTAATAATACGCACAACGCAACATAAATATTAATATACACACAAAAAGTGCAATAAATTTAAAATTTACTTTATAACTCATTAGCACTTTATAACAGATGCAAAAATTAATAGCTAAGTAAAAGGTAAATTTATATAAAACAAACGCATAACGTTAGAAACCTCTAACGTGTCAGTCACATTAACTGAGCAATATTGTTCAAAATTAAAATTCAAAGGCGAAAAATAACAAAAATACTAATTTTGTTTTCGAACATAGTCGAATATATGCATTTTGTGTTACCCAAAATCGAGCTGGCGACAGACGACACCGGCAGCAACGTTATCGAACCCGTCATCACACACGGTGCCCCAAACTCCGTCATAACTGACCTCTAAACGACCTTCACGCTCTGTCTCACCTCCGACCAGTCGCAGGGCGTCAATGCTCACTGAAAATCGATATTGTTTTACTGAATGATAAGCAAGCAAGTCAATAATTCATACAACACGTAAACTCAAAAGCGTTCGGTTGCTAGTGAGGTGGTGTCTCGGTAGTCTAACGGTAACGTGTCGGACTTGCAATCCTGAGGTAACTCAGAGGCGCAGGTTCGACTCCGCACCGGGACACTGCCGGGTAACGATCTTAGGCAAATTGTTCACACACATGTGCCTCTGTCACCAAGCAGTATAATCTGGTACCGGCTTCACCGCTGGGATGTAAACAGGCACACCGCGCGATACACTGGTCCCGTATCCGTGGTCTCGCAGTGTAAAGACTGGTGACTGGCTGAGGGCCTTAGAAAACGGAGATCAACGCCGCCCTATGGGCAGTAAGGCTCGGGAAGGACTTTACGTATTTTTGCTAGCGGGGTTGAAGAAACAGAGCAAGTACCGGCCTGTCTGACTGGGATTGTGCCCGGTGCACGTTCACCTGTATCAAGTGGCAGGTAACACTGCGTGATCCCATATAGCAGGCGACGCTCCGTAGCTCTGACAGATGGGTTTCGTATGAAGAACTATACCAGTTAACTTGCTGTCGATTCGCTGTAAACGTTTCAATTGTCGTGCATCGCTTTTGCTGTAAATCAGCTAGTTTTGCAGCGTATTATACTATTGTGCAACAAATCGACAAAAAATTAGGTAAGTGGAGTTTAGGTCGAAGCAAACGTACAGGTTATGTTGTCACATGATATGGACACATCTTCCAAGTGATCACAGTTGTGCTGCGCCAAGCCGTTGTGTCGGCACAGAGTAAGGTCAGTTTCTGATCCATCGCAAGCCATGTTGTCCAACCAGATCTCTCCGTCGCCTGGGCCGTAGCGGCGACGTAACGATCTCCCCGATCGCCTGTTTAGTACACCGTCAGGCATAAAGACGCGTACACAGAGAACAAAAAAACGAAACCAAAATCTCAGTTCAGTTCAACGAACGAACAAACAGGCAACAGCATGTACCAAATATGCAGCAAAATTTTGCGTTTGGTGACAACATCAATTGCTATTTTACTGCAAATTTTATATCAAGTTTATCGGTGAAATGCTGTTTTGAAAATCGACCAATATCTGGCGAAGATGCCGACAAGAGTTTGTTGGCTTGCTCGTTTACTCACAATAGAGAATATTGCACAATAAAATAATGATCGGCATTGAAATATTGACAGACGACTTGTCCCATGCTTTCAAAAGACCGAGAGCGGTCAGATCCATTTTTTCTAACCTCTTTCGACCGTCAGGCTGCCGTGCATGTAACCCGAAATTTACCGACATTTATCACATTGCACGATTGCATATCCTAACACAAAGGTTATCTTAAAGCAATGAAACCAGAAATATTTGGGAGTCAAAATTATAACAGTAAAAATACAAATTTACACTTCACCGTGACAATTATAACAGCAAAAACGCATACCCAAGACCGAGCATGTAGCAAGCGACTGCAGCATCTTCCTTGCTGAAATAGTCATCACACACTGTCCCCCATTTCTCGCCAATTCTGACCTCTAAACGACCTTCACTGTCAACCTCACTCCCAGCCAGTCGTAGGTCTACAAGGACATTTCACTGCATACACCGATGTCTCGTCAACGTAATCCGGATGATTTCTACATAAGCCTAACTGACCTTACAGTTACAAACGCTCGGTTTCCGTTTAATATTGCAGACCGGTTTACTTCTACTGTAGGCCAGTTCTTAACCATTTTTACCCAGTGTACATACATTGTACAAAAGTACAAAACACTGATAACATCCGAAAGTAAATAGTTACTCTTTCGACACGAACAGTTTAAATTTACTGTTGCACTTGCACTACTGGTTTGCATAGCAAGTTGTTTAAATATGCACATTATGGGCTGTTTTGTCTGGTGATTCCGACACTGTAGAAAAGTAAAAGTACAGCATACAGCACCAATTTAATTGCATATACCTCTATCCAAGCAAGGCGAAACAGTTTAGTTGCGAGGTCTAGTGAGCTGGCTGTATTTTTCAAGAATTTCGTAACACATTCTGATAAAATTTTGTAAAGTAGTTAGGCATGGCCCAAAGAAAAGGCGATTAGGTTTCGGCGGCGATGCGGGTTTGTTTTGTGCATTCTGAATCATTATCAAAGATTCATTACAGTTAACTTTTTTCAATCGCCAGCTGGCAGCACTATTTTCGTGAAGTTTTGAGATCTTTGATTGCGCTTGGCTTGTTTTCAATTACTCGTTACCTGTGACATGTAGGCTGTCGAGACACATGACGGACACGTCCTCGAAGTGCACGCAGTTGTGTTCACCCCACTCCGCGTGCTGACAGTTGGACAGCGAAGTCTCGTTTCCCTGACAATGAACGTCGTCTAGCAGTATTTCACCCGTTCCCGCGCCGTAGCGAACGTCGTACAGCGCCAGACCGACATTTCTGCAGCGCAGGCAAAAACAAAAACGTCACGCACGAGCAAGCTGGCTCTATCAGCTGGGCCAGCTTTCATCTTGTACTATCGCGTAAACTTAATAACGATGCATATTGCAACAAAAAAATTGAGCTAATACTTACGAGACGCGCGAAAGCCTATAGCAGTTCCAGTTCACGCTAAGTTAATATACAAATACCAACGATAGTAGCGTGGCGCCATCTTGTGAATGATATAGACGTGTGTCACGTGTCGCAGCCCGAAATCGCCAAAATCCATAAAACCCTATATTTTGGCGTTCAAGGTCATTCAAGGTCATTGAATTCGGCGCCAATCGAGAGCCAGTGTACGACTTCCTATTAGTGATTAATAGTAACCTAGGCCCTATCTCGCACCATTACTGAGATACAGCGACTTATTGGCCAAAAATCGCAAATTTTGCCCACCCCTTTCTCATTTAGCGCCCTCGTTCGGAATGACTTTCTTCGAACTTATGGTAAAGCTTTACGGTTCCTGAAACTAGAGTCTTCCATGCATCCGACGGTGAAGATTTGGTGATCCTAGCTTGCACCGTTTTTGAATGATTCATCCGTTTGACAGACAGACGAACGGACAGACAGACAGATAAAATTGCGATGGCTAAGACACGCTGAAAGCAGTAGCTGCTTTCACGCGTAAAAATGTAACGAGGTGCGCTCGTCGTTCGCTCGTAGAGCTGGCTCTAAGAGCGCACGGTCTCAAAAAAATTGCTTCGACAAATGCGGCATGAGCGGGCTGCGGCATGCTTGGACTACATGCTACATGGCTACGTATGATAGTTGCAAATTTTCCGCGTTTTCCAGACAAGAGCTCAGCATGTCAATTGCAACAGTTACTGAGATTTGTAGTGCTACTACAACCATACCATTATAAAGCTATGTCAATGAAAAGGAGCGTAGTCTGTTATAATGTTTATCAATACCCGAGGTCAAGCTGGCGGCAGACTACACTGGCAGCAACGTTGTCAAACCCGTCATCACAGACACTGCCCCAAACTCCATCATATCTGACCTCTAAACGACCTTCACTCTCTGTCTTACCTCCGAGCAGTCGCAGACCTACAACAACAACAACAACAACAACAACAGTAATAATAGTAGTAGTAATAGTAGGAGTAATTACAGTCGTGTATTTGACGAAAAGACTTCGCAGAGTTCTGACTACAGTGTATTTTCGATCATTTTTCGTCGGTTTTGGCCACGTGCGGCGCATTAATGTGTCAACTTTTTTTTATCGTATTAAAATACTAATTACATTAACTAATTAATTAACTGATTGATTAGTGAATAACTGTGAACTGTAGTTATTATTTCACTGCGCATGAAACATCGAGAAACCTTGATCGACTGGAGCAGCGTTGATTAACGGCAATGACGCTATCAAGACGACACTACATGTAGTCCACAGCGACATCATTCTGAAACGACACGCAACGCGAGAGTATATGATTTGCGGCTGATTCGTCGTTTCACCAGTTTGCTCCCTGAGACAATACCTGTAGGCAATAAGCTTGCCTAAGCCAGCATATGAAGCATTGTTCATCATTATCACGGGCGTGCCCCAGACTGGAGCGCAGCCGTATCCACGAGCTGCCTCCACCGTCCTCTGTCTTCTGCCAGCCTCCATGCTGAATTCAGTCCGTGGTTGAGCGGCTAGAGGTCAAACTCCTCGATCCGTAGCCAGGTGTGACGTGGACGACCTGGACGGCGCCTCTAGTCTTTGGGGGCCCGCGGATCGACGTATTGCTGCGTCTATTTAAAGTGTAAATTTCGCTTCCACACTTAACCGGTGTATCATTCTATCCCTCCGATAAACTGGGGGCGCTAAAGTTTAGGGTTGGATTGAGCTGGAGTTGAAAATAAGCTATTAGGAATAAAAACTAAACTGTTGACAAGTGACCCTAAATTTAAGAGCACATGAGACAGGAATAGGCCCGCATTCGTAAGATTCTCGGCATAATTCTTCACTTTTGTTTTAAAATAAGCCCCTTTAATAACTATTTTAGTTTTTGTTGAAGCTCTATTTCAGACTAGTGACAAAATTAGATTGACAATTTAATGTAACCCAACAAAAAAATTATGATGGTTATCTTATTACTTTTAATTTATTTTATTTTATTTTATTTTATGACAATGGGTTGCAGCCACTAACATGCCACAATAAAATTACAGTATACATTAATGAATGTTTCTGATAACGCAATACAACAATAGATTTACCAGAAAAAAACTTTGCAATAACTAGCCAAGAATGTAGAAGTAATAGATCGTTTGAAACTGTTTAAGTTAGAAAAGTCAGTATTGTCAGCTGGCAAGTTATTCCATATTCTTGCTGTACGGTAAGTGAAAAAGTTATGTCTTGTGTTGGATCTGCAGCCTGGTAGAAATAATTTATATTTATGTCCACGATGTCCATAGTCAGTACGTAGTTTAAAAAATTTATTTAGGTTAAGATCAGTTAATCCAAATGCTAGTTTGTAAGCAAATATCAAGTTCAAACGAAGTCGGCGAAGTTCCAAACTTTCTAACTGCAGCTTTCAACCGCTGACAATAAGTTTGATGCTGTAAACCTGGAAGGCGCTTTGTGAAGCGCCGCTGAACTTTTTCTAAACTTTCGATATCTTTCTTTAATGACGGATTCCAAGCGACGGAACAACACTCGAAACGCGGGCGAACATATGTCATGAAAGCTTCTACTAAGCTATTAACGTCTCTCGAAAAAACATTTTGATATCAAGTTTACCTGTATTTTGCGTCAGACGAAAGCAACAAGTACAGCGCGTTTGCAGGTACACTCTACTAGCTCTCTCTCTCTATATTCGTGTATTTATAAGGTAAACAGGGGACCGTGGTCAGTGGTCACGTGATGGCTTTGTGTCTACTTTTAGCGTCTGTTCGCTGGTCGAATTCTTCCAGTTCGGTCACCAGACACACGGGCAGGTAGAAACCTGTTTATTCTAAGCAGTTTACCGGCACATTCTCTTAGTTATAATACGTCAGACACAATCGTTTCAGTTGTAATTCTTTCTGGACAAAATCTTCTCTTCTAGACAAAGACCCCAGATCATTTTCTGTCCTAATAAAAACGAAATGAAAAATTTGTTTATAAAAGAAAAAATTTGGAAAGGATTTGTTCATTTTGAAAGTATATTGTGTTCTATTTTCTGTTAAACTAATATTAGAATTTACGATTGCTTTGGTATTTTATTGGGAAGAAGCGGGGGTACATTCGGAGGATTTCGTGTCTTGTATTCGTTCAACAAGGACAGCTACGGGGATTACAGGCGATGTGTCGGGGCGACTGAAAACGCGAGACTGGAAAACCCGGCATCGTCAAAAATACAGGGGTAGAAAACACGGAACTAGAAAACCCGGCACCAAATCACAGTGGTGGAAAACGCGGGACCAGAAAACTTGGCACCAAATCGCAGGGGTGGAAAACGCGAGACTGGAAAACCCGGCACCAACTCGCAGGAGTGGAAAACGGAAGAATAAATTGCATGGACAGCCAATGGAACAATTTTTGCAATTTATTGAAATAACAGTAAGTCTTATATTGTAATTCATATTTGTAATATAATTAGCAAAGCAATCGCAACTGTCAGTATATGCCGTACTGGCAGAAGC
>Ga0209367_1008054_pt1 | contig 14454 bp, 9 predicted proteins | sample WorMetLIZISLAND2_FD_187412 | JGI IMG/M metagenome (GOLD analysis project Ga0209367, IMG submission 187412) | Marine gutless worms symbiont microbial communities from Max Planck institute for Marine Microbiology, Germany - Olavius geniculatus... ... | reverse complement strand
ATTTTATCTCAATCGGGTCAGGGGTTTTGATTCTGTGGGGGGTCGAATTTTTGGCTTTCCCATAAGAAAGAGAAGTCGCCGTTAACACAGGGCTTGAACTACCGTTCAGCCTGTGATGCATTGAACGTATCGTAATGCAAACAAACGTAATAATGACGTTACACTGAGCACACACGGTAAGGTGCGTATGTCATAATGGGCGTGACCGCAATTAATGTTAAGATAGTGCAGTGTACGATATTTCGTTGAAATCCATGACTTACAAACTGAATTGGGCGTGTTTGAAACAGGGGTGCCGCTAATTTTGAGACACGGTGTACTAATAACGTTTTTTCCCAAACATGGTGTGTGCCAGAACAGTTAACTCATTTGTAAGCGTGCGTAAGCAGTATTTTCTAGCTGACATAGAGCAAAAATGTAAAGTCTTTCCCAACTACCAAACTATAAGGCCCGTAGAGTGGCGATGATCTCCGTTTTCTTAGCCTTAGCCATACACCAGTTTACACTGCAAAAGCAGCAAGACCACCGATACGGAGCTAGTGCATCGCGCGGTGTGCCTCTTTACGTCCCAGCTTTCGCTGGTACTCATTGTGCCTACCCACAAAGGGATGGCCAGGCTGAGTTCATCCGGGGCTGGCGTATCACTGACCTGTGATAGGCAATGAACGACACGAGCAGGAACAAAGCGGACAGTAAATCGGCTCGTCCGACAACACCAGCAACCTGAAAAATGCACCGACACTACATTTTGTCATAGGCTATATATGACTGGCATATGACACATTACTCTTTGTTACGTGTAAGTAAGTAAGTAAGTAAGTAAGTAAATGATTTATAAAGCGCCAAAGTCTCAGAAAGAATCAGGGCGCATAGGATGATGGACGCTAGGTGGCAGAAAAGGCTGACTGAAAGTAGTGGGTCTTTAAGTGACATCTGAATGTAGCCAAGGTTTGACATTGGCGAATTTGAGTAGTTAAGGAGTTCCAAATTCTCGGAGCAGAGACACGAAAGGAACGGGAACCAAAGGATAAGTTATGCCGTGGAATTGCATGTAACTGACTGGTAGAAGAGCGCGTGTAGTGCTTGAGCGTTTTGCTGCCGCTGGAAGTATAAATACGGAATATAGTCAATATTGCAGTTCAGTTAAGAGCTTTAAAAAATCTCAACCTGGAACATGTATAAGACCGAAGCCAACCAAACCATACTAGCTTGAAATTTGAACGCTCCCATCACCCCGGAAAAAATAAACAGCAGAAAAACTACAAAAAGTCGGACATCTCGGCTGGAAAAGATAAGTGTGAAAAGATGACTAAAATGACAGGCGGCGAACGCGGTGGAAATAAAATGCGGATATGACAGAAGTCGGAAGAACGCTTCAAGCCAACGAGCCAGCAACATCCTGTCAGTATTTCTCCGCGACACCCGCCGCGAAACTGTGTAAATTACAGTCAGTAATGTGTCCCTGCATTATTATCATCAGCATCATCCGTGCACTACATTGGTTAGGGCGATTAACACATATAACGTCGGAAAACTCATCTGAAGCCGCTGACTTAGACATATTTTGTAATCTCAAGTATTTTGCGCCGTCTTCAAACTTGTGTCGGAATCTGGGGACTAATTTCCAAAACTTCCTAGAAATTGTCATAACGTCTTCTTAGGTATTCCTAGGTATTTTTGTAAAGCAAGTCAGAGTTTGTGTAGGAAAGACATAGGACGTTTTGTAAATTAGGCCCATGCATTGTATCGTGCCAAATTTAATTTGCTATTTCTTTGTTTTAGCCGACTGTACTTAAGTAACGGTCAGGCTTATGGTACGAGTTGTCGTTTGTCTGTTTGTCCGTCCGTCCGTCGTCGTCGTCTGTAACGGATGTATTGTGGCTTTCGCTAACTTGGACTATTTCTGTGACTTGAGCGGATCTGCGGTGTTTAGACAGACCGGATGGTTTCGTTTTCTCGTCGTTGTAGTAATCTGTAATCTATATTCGTTCACGCTGCTAAATGCATCCTTATAATATTCGCTTCGTTACAAGCCAGCGCCACGTTGCGTTGCTGTGCCATGCACGTAAATCGATTTACGGCAACTGCATCTTTCATGAACGGGCGAGTCCACGTGCCGCAAGACTTATAACATTCTTAATCCGCTACTTACTTATTGCGATGGCGGGAATAATATCTCGGAGCGGGGGACCACCTGCACGCCGACGCGCACGTTGAATATTTAATAAGCGGACGCGGTCGGATACCGTTAATATAACAGCTGGATGTGTGATTGACGTCTTCGGTGCGTTGTCTAACCACCACGCCTTAGCTCTACCAAGACTAGCATCCACTGGTAATTAGACTGGATGCGTTCTAAAATGCAACAATCCGAACGATCTGATCCCGTCATTATCTCTTAATTTATTGCTGTTTTAGCGTAATTTTGACGAAAAATAAATGTTTAACGTTGTGCAGATTTGCCCACACTCTCAGGATTCAGCGGCGTCATGGGCCCCCAAAAATAAAAGGCCACAAAAAGTTGCAATTTTTGCGACGAACACTTCAAATTTCCAACAGAATTCCGACTGACGGTTGCAAATTTCTGACATACACAGAAAATTACGGCTGCTCAAAATTTAAAGTTTGCCCTCAAATCTCCCCATAATGAGGTTTTCAGCCCAACACTTTACACATTCTGACGAAAATTTTGGACAAGAAAAAAATTTCCAACAAGCTAAAATTTGGGGGCGGGGCCCCTGTCATCCCCTCCCACGACGCCAATGCACATAACATGTACACAAATATGTACAAACGAATCGTACCGCCTCCACGTGAACAGGGTGAACGGCGAAGATAGCACCAGCGAGCACGGGTTGGAGAGTCATGCTATCAGACGGCGATGACGTCACTTGCAGTCTACAGGCCAGCATGAACAGCACACTGACCGCCGCGTGCAGAACAATGTTGACAACGTGGTAGCCGTTTGGCGACAGACCACCCACGTAGTAGTTCAGTCTGCCGTCACAAACAACAAGCCAACCCGAACAGAATTAACTAAAATTATGTTGACTCAGTGCCGAAATATTGTGCGGCCGTCCGCCTGATCTTTGGTCGCTTGAGCTCAAAAATTGCATATAGTGAAGAAAACGTTCACATCAGTTGGAGTTTTTTTACGCCTTTTCGCTTTCGAGTCAGGAGTTCGTACCGGACGTACGCAAGGACGGACGGACGGGCAAGATCCGTAATTCGGCCCATTAGAACCCCATACAATAAAATACATTGGACACAATTTACACTATACGGGACATTTCTACGCTGACAGTTCAACACTCATTTCTTGTTCAAACTTAACTTATAAATGAACAATTTTCTTATTAACTCAATTCGTCATCTTGTGAAACGTATCAAAGCATTATTTTGCAGGTGCTTGTGGCTATTAAATGCTGCAACAGACGGCTGTTCTTTTTGGCCTATATAATAAGATTAATCAAAAACATAACACATAACACATGACGATGGTGGTGATGATTAACGGAGCAAACACAGATCTACTATTTAACAATCTCACTCCGCGAAGAGCAGCCTAACGCTAAGTGGCTTGGCAGTGTAGTGTAACGGATAGGACGTTGGATTATACGACCGCTAGGCCATTGCTTCGACACCCGGTCGGGTCGCTATCTAGTAGTTACTACTTAGATAGATGACTGTCTGTGGACAGGTAAACCATCCGGGTATATAACCAACATAAAATTAAGGTCAACTCAGCTCTTTTCATCTCTTCTGGTTAGGCAAATCGCGTAATGGCCTGTCTGGTCGGGGTTATGAAGAGGCGAGTTCACCTATGTCGGGTGGCATGTAGCACTGCGTGATCCCATATGGCAGGTGACGCACCGTAGCTCTGAGATGGGTTTCCCACAAATAGCTATACCCCTTTTAACATTTTAAATATCGAACCAACCTGAATGTGGCGACGCACAGCGGTCTGTATGACTTGTGGCTGCGCAGCGAACTGATCGGCTCTCCCCAAAAGTCGTGACGCAGCATGTCGACGAGGGGCACGGCAGGTGCGATGACGTCATCGTTCTTGACGATGGCGACGATGTCGTCATGGACGAACTGACCGTCGACGCTGTTCCAATAGACTCCCGCCGCCAGTCCAGCCACTACCAGGTAGCACAGTGCCTCCAGACCCCGGCTAGACTTGGATCGAGCCGCCATCGACCAAGTGCCGTGTTTGCCGGTCCGGTGCCTCAGTTGCCAAGTAGCTCGTCGCACATCGAATACCTGGCTTTGGCATCGACATCGTTCCCCAGCTGCCAGCGCGCGGCACCACAGCGATACCGCAGCGTCTAGCATACTGCTTGCTCCTTCCTGTTCGCTAGCGGTTCGTTCAATTCAAAGTCGTTAAGCCCGCACATTCAGCTTGCACTAGTAGTCCGGTACTGTAAGTTTCACAACTTCCGGTGGCTGCAATCGTGCGTCATAGAGCAAAGAACCGAGAACACCAAAGTGAATGCGAGCTGAGCGTGTTTTAAGTATGTTACAGCAGCACCGCGTACTCCCTTACCCACTGCTGCAGTAGTGCTGTAGCCTAACTAGTAGTGAAATATCACGACAGTTCACGACAGGGAAGTAGTCGCGATCGTTGTCGTCGTCAACGTTACGGTTAAACGATGTACGCCGTTCGTGCGTTGTTTAGACGCATGCTCGCCGATCGCGGTGTTGACGGTTGGCGAGTGACGAAGCAGCAAATGAAACGAATCGCATTCAATGTGCGACTGAACGGTGGGCGCGCGGAGCGAGTGATCAGCTGCTGAGCAACACTGATCGGCCCCAGCACGCCGCGCCGAAGGGCCTCTGATGCCACCGCAAACTAGTTGACGGTGTTAAGACGACCTGTGAACCTACTTTGATACTTTAAACCATAGATGTAAAACTAGAAATTTGGGGCAAAGCCCAACGTGAGTCCGCCCGGCGCCCTAAGTCCGATTAAGGAAAAAATTCATGGGGGTGAAATTCCCCCGTGGCAAAGTCACGTGGGCTGAAGTCAAATGCATTAGCATATGCTGAACTCGCATTGACGACTTAGGCTAGGTAAACACGTGATCTCAGGTGTTAGTATACCAAAGTTTACCAATTTTTTTATTCAACGCGGGCGAAATTGCGGTTGACAAAGCCGTTTACCGCTTGTCGATATCTCTATCCAGTTCAGAGATATTTGCGGGCAAATTCGAAAATTGTCGTAAAAAAATTTACTAAATTGTGGATGTTTTTTGCCCTCCCGAATATTAAGGGGCCTCCCCCCCAAAAAACTTGTACTTATTTTATCATGTCTGGACAGCGCCACGTCATGTGCCAAAGTTTCATTACGCTACACATCCTAACTCCGAAGTTATAAGCGCTTCATTACTACATTTAAGCTAATTTTTGACCCTTTTTGAAAAAAGTTGTAAGGGGACCCGCGTCTCCGGTGGGAGTGCGTTAGTTAGACTTGGTCATTCTCCACCGCGTGTAAAGATTTGGGGGCGCAGCACCCCCCAGGGGCCGAAATAATGTCTTCCGAAAAAAGCGTTTTAGATGGGTACGATTTCACATCGAGATCTACAAGGTTACTGCACCAAAGTTCGCCGGACTTGTTTCGCCTAACGCGGGAGGAATCGCGGTCGATTTCGAATATCTTCTTCCGTTCCGAAGATATTCGCCGCCAAACTTTGAAGTCGTCCGAAATCGGGCCAAATTTTGCATGTTTTTGGCCCCGAAAATTTTTTGTGGGTGCCCCCCCCTCAAAAAAAATTAGACCGGCATTATAAAACTCGGTCTAGTACTGATCACCGCGCAAAATTTTACGTTGATCGGCCGACGCATCTCGGAGATCTCGCGTTGAACAAAACAATTGTAGCAAAACATAAACAATCTAAAAATTTGGGGCAAAGCCCGGCGCTCTAAGTCCGATTGGGGGGGGGGAATTTACGGAGGTGAAATTCTCCCAATAGCAAAGTCACGTGGCCTTCACTTAAATGTATTAGCATACGCAAAATGCGCACTGTTGACTTAGGGTGGGTAAACTTTAGCCGCGTAATCTCTTATGTTAGTAAACTAAAGTTCACCATTCACCAAGTTTTCTTTGTTCAACGCGGGATTAACTGTACTTGATAATGTCGTTTACCGCTTGTCGATATCTTTATCCAGTCGAGAGATATTTGCGATCAAACTCAAAAGTCGTCGTAAAACGTACTAAATTTTGGACGTTTTTTGCCCTCCAAAATTTTAAGGGGGCAGCGGCGACATCTGTTGGCTCACTTGGCTGCAAGAATTAACAGATAAAACAACACTCTTGGCATGCGTTTTCCCGTTCTCCCCGCTCCCAGTGCACGAATCGTCTTAATACAGCCATCAGAGGGACTGCACGAAACGTCACATAATCAGACAGACTGCCACTGAAGAACGCGGTAGTTAAGTCATCGTGTTGACGGAGGCAAGGCGCTATCTCTGCTCACAGCACTCGCAGCACTCGGTCAATGTGTTCAGTAGAAGCTGGCGACGTTAGCACAGACAAGACTGACAGCAGCGTCCGTGTGCAGCGGCACGTAGAGATACAGCACACGTCACAGCGGCGTCGCATTATGCTCAATTCACACCTTCGACGCAACTCAACTCAACTCAACTGTCGTGAACGTGTGCGTGACGTCTCTAGCATTGTGACGTCACACTGCTGTGCACGGACCGCGCGTTGTTTGCTAGCAGTTGAGATGAGTTGCGTCGGCGTCGTAGGTGTGAAGCGACCATTACGCGCTGCCCATACACGTAAAACCCAGTGATGGGCAAAGTTTACCTTAAAAAAGTTGTTAACCACTGTTGTAGCAACGGGAAGGGCACTAAGGGCACGTGCCCCTTAGACCATAAATGATAATCATCTAGTGTCATACTTTAAGCTCAGTTACTCAAAATAGTGCTAAAAATGCACTAAAACACTTCATTATCATACAAGAAATCGGAAAAATTTCTAGAGAGAAGCAAGGCCCCTTCCGCTGACTCCTCTTCTGGTGGAGAGAAGACAAGAACACCCTTTGTCGTCATCTCCGTCGACGGTGTTGGGTGCGGTAGGGGCGCTTGTTCGCTCCGCACAGTGGCGTCGCAGCAGAGGAGAGGCAATTGTCTTTTATCCTTTCTTAAATTTTGGGATGTGGGAAAATTGTTGGAAAATCGCCTAGACGGAAAAAATTTACGTCATGCAATGCAGAATTTGAAGCTGAAACCTATTATGAGAAAATTTTGGGCAAAACTGAAATTATGAGCACAGGTCTAATGTCTTCTGTCAGAAATTTGCAACTGTCGAAAAATTTCAACCTTTCATTCCGCTTACTTTTTTGACCCACGACGACCACGATTCAGCATCGAACATGTCTGCCAAGCTTTCGGCCGTGTTAAAATTTCGATCGATCACAACCATACCTTCCCGCTCCCATCCAGTTCTCCTGTCCAGCTCTGTCTCGGATAAATTGGTTTTGCATCGATTCACTATTACAAGAAAATCACGTTGTCGTTCGCGCACTCCACGGTTGCTACTGTTTGCATGTCACAGCGTTGATCAAAACAAAAATACCATTTTTAAAAGCATCTCAAAAGATTTTTCACATACATAAAATGCGTAAAATTTAGCAATAGTTGTATAAAATGTACGTGAATTTCAATAAGGTTTAAAGGTTAAAGGTGGTGTATAGTTTCTTTTTGTTGGAACCCATCGCAACGTTAGGGAGCATATGACTTGAAGAGTTGAGGTAGACATTGTAAATTCTATTCTACATTATGGGATTAAGCAGAAAGTTATTCAGATGTACAGCATGAGCCAAAAAATGTCCCAACTTGTGTTTTTGTCAGAACTTCGTTAAATCTCCACCAATTTTGATAATTTTTGGCACACGGATGGCCAAGACAATAGAATTATGTGAAGTACACTCATTTTCGACCTCACATAATTTATGTCAACGCATCACCGTGTAAAATGTAGATGCTCCAAATTGTTACATTATGTGGTGATTATCAGTATCAGATTGCTCACCTTTTCATTATCAGTTTGACAGAAGGCGCCACGTGATTCAATAATTTTGTGGTATTAAATATTTTACACTAAAAATATTAGACAACAAAATAGTTAACTGGTAAATTCAAAACATATTTAATCCATAAGTGAGTGCAGCCTGATCAGTTGATCGTCAATGCCGCTATCAGCCAGTGGCGTCACGTCTAAGCCATTGTTTCGTGTATGCGGGGCACACTTTTAGTTTGGACATAAATTCTGATAATTTGGCAGCAGCTTGTACGTAAACTTATAATTTTGCTAAACAAATCATATTTTAGTTTATTGCCTGTTTAATTAAGTCTTTAGAACTTTTACGGGCGCAACAACTCAGCATTATGCAACGATATTAGCATCAATGTTGGTGGAGATTTGACGAAGTTCTGACAAAAACAAGTTGAGAAAGACGTAAGCCGTTGTCGCATTTGCAGCACGACAACGAGAAATTACGTCATTATGCCTATAGCTGTCGTCAACTTGTCATATTTATTTTGTCCCCGCCTCCGTTTAAATCGTGCTTCTAACTACAAATCCTACCTTGTCCCGTGCCATGCCGATTCCGTTTTACTTTTTTTTACCACAGATTTACAAAAGAAAACACTATTATATAGTAAACGTATTTTCCAAAAAGTTTATAATTTTTGTAATTCAGTGCAAATTCGATTAGCCAGTAGAAGAGTGACTCGAGGAGAAGCGTTGCATTTCATCGCCGGTGGTCTTACCGATGGGCTCTCTGGTTGCAATGATCAAAGAATGGATGCTTGACGTACTGTACTGGAAAGTCGCTCACTCGACTGACTCGACTGGACAGTAGTGGACAGTAGTGGACGACCACTTTCCCCTCCAGCGACAAACTCCCCTTCGACAAAAACCTCGACGGCAAAGCCCCTCTCTGCAAATTTGCACTATACTGAAGCTCATTACTCAACACAGTCAGGGCAAAAAAACGGGCGCAATACAGGAAAAATTGTTTGCAAGAATGTACACCGTGGGCCATAGAAACGTGGCATTTTACCTTTGTCTATATCTTCACTAATTATTGACCGATTTTTAAATTTTTTTTACTGGCACACTCTGCGAACAATTTGCAATAATGCGATTAATATATATTCAACCACACGGTAAATGCGTCTCTACACTATTTTGTAAAATATGAATATAAGCAAAAACTAACGACAATAACAAAAATTTGGGTAAATGAAAAAAAACACTTCAGACCAACATTGCGATAAATGATCCGTATGACACTAGACTGAGTTAGTCCCACACAGTTTAATGTCACACAGACCATTCACTGCAATGTTGGTCTGAAGTGTTTTTTTTTCAATTTTACCAAAATGTTTGTTTGTTATTATCGTTATATATGCATATTTCATTGATATTTCACAAGGTAGTGTAAAGACGCATTTACGGTGTGGTGGGATTTGTAATAATCACGTTATTGCAAATTGTCCGTGGAGTGTGCCAGTAAAAACATTTTGAAAATGGATCAATAATTGGCGAAGACATGGACAAAAGTAAAGTGTCACGTTTTTTGGCCCACTTTGTAGTATGCATTATTTCATGACTTACTTCTATCGCCTATTTCTCACTGCAGTGTCTGGGATGTTTTAACTGCCCGTAATCTTACTTCGGTCAAGCGTGACGACCGAATAAACGTGGCTCTCGGGTCTGTGTAGAGCACCCATTTTTAGGCAGAACTCACCGCCAATCAAGGACATGAAATAACCTACGTACGTTTCAACACGGTTCACAGTGTAGGCCTATTATTCCTCGTTACACTATGATAATTGTGATTAGTGATAAGTCGTACACTGTAGAGACCGTGTTGAAACTTGAAACTTATAAGTCAGGTGTGACACAAAAGAGGGTGTTTCGTTGTAGGAGGATTTTGTCGCAGGAGGAAAGGTTTGCCGCGGGGGCGGGGGGTTATGACTGTCCCGGTAGTGGACATATGGCCGAGAGGTCGCCGATGGCAGCGGTCAAACGACATCAGAGCATCATCAATGAACGAAACGAGTGGATGAGCCGCGCCGCAGGCAAACTGACCTATTCTAGATACATCTGTTGGAGCATTCCGCCGGCAGTAAGCCACCATGCACTACTGTACATCACTTCTATGTCTCCATGTGTCTGCACGAGAATAATGCAACTGCATAGCGGCATCGTAAAATTTCGACGATCTGGAAAACTTTATCCGCAACTCGTTCCACTGATCTACCGACATCATTCGCATTGTCCGCGAAATGAACGCACATTCAAGGAAGCCTAGATAGATTGCTATTACCCAAGAGCTCCGTGGTACTGCGTAGTCACGCGGCGGAAACTTAGAACTTTAGCGGAGACAATATCGACTGATGTCGACCTGTATGTGAATATGGCCGGTTCACTGCAGGAATTATAGTAAGTGAGTGAGTGAGTGAGTGAGTAACGTTTAACGTCCCACCCGACACAGTATAGGTCATTTCGAGGACGGCCTTTGCAGGCAAAATTACAGATACATATAATAACGCAACAACAAGTTTAACCTTTACAGAAAGTTTAACCTTTATGAAACACAAAACACAAAAACAACGTAAACCTAAAATTGTAAGGAAGTAGAGGCCGAATAGTCGAATACTTAACAGCAAACGACCGTGAACACTGAACTGTTAATAGATTTTTTGGGCCGACCGTTAGGCTGTAAGCTGTAACCTTTGGTACGAGTTGTCTGTCGTTTGTGACGGATGCATACTGTGGGTAAGTGGTAGGCGTTAAGGAAAAACTTGTACATGAGTAATTAGCCCTGTGTCGAAGCTCTTTGCGCCCAAAATTTTGGCAAAGCAGTGTAAGGAAAACATCTTCAAATTTGAGGTTGAATGGAGTAAGGAAAAGGTGTTTATTTAAACGAAAACTAGCTGTACCTCGGAAACGATGAGAGATAGTACTTGGTGAATTTGGTGGCCATTCATCCTCTACGACGAAGTCGGTACAGTGGGCTTTCAAGTGAAAATGGAAAATTCTCTAAGTAAGCGAGCATAATATAACATAATTTTTATCAAATTTAAGAATGATTGAATGAGACTTTGTAATTTAGTGTAAGTTTGAAATATGTCAGTCTTTAAAAATAAACTTAAGAAAACTTTAGGGGTGTAAAATTTTCTAACTCATTCTCGTATGCTATTATGCCGTATAAGAAGTTGTATAAGCCCTTTCACATAACACGAAAATCATTTACCTTGAATGACATCGAAGGGCCATTACGCATTCTACTATGTCAATCTGCGGTATTGTGGCTGAATGGTAAGTCGTAGCGAGTCGGCAATAGTGCCGTTGGACAGGGCGATGACGAGTTCTTATAGGCTATCAATAGTAACAATGTCTCCGTGCGCAGCGATATTTAATTGCAAGGTTTCAACTTATTAGTCGCCGTATTTCCGAAACGGTCAGCCTTCCCTAGCGACAGCTAGGCATCTTGTAAAAAAGGTGTCATCGTCAGTGATGTCAGAGACAATACGCTTCTTTTACTGTATAGTGAACAAAAAGAGCGCTAGGTCCGTAGGCAGATTGTCTAGCGTCTATACGTAAAATATCGCATCAGAAATTTTCAATTATTGTTACGCTGTAGTTGTTTATGAAAATGTCCACGGTATGGACACGATGAACATGTTTAAAGTTGTTCCGAATTATATTGTAAAATGAAGGCACAAATTCTTGGCGAGGCTCGTCAACAATGATTTAACTCTCCGTGTAGTTTGCTTTGAGAACCACCAATAAAGATTTCAACGATATGATGTCGTTGCGACATTTACATTGTAGTTACCTGTAACATTTTCTTTATTTTTAGTTATGTTTAGTTAAGTTTTGTTAAGCGTTTTTCACTGCAATGTTTATGGCGAAATAAAAATGTCGGCCTATATTGTACTGTGTAATAGTCAGTACCGGTGTTTCGTCATTTTGGCTCCGTTTAAATTCAAAGCAAAGCGAAAGGAGCCGTTGGATATATTTCTGTCTTTGGAATGGACGGAGAGCATGCGAAGACAGCAGGCCGTCCGTCTATTCTATGGATGTCAGTCCAGTCGGCAGCAGATTAAGCATTGATTTAATATCCACTTTGTCAGCGCTGCGCCACAATCGACCACGTCTCGTCTTGATTATCCACCGCCGCCCCGCCGCGTGTCTTATCACGCATCGTAGCTCGTCAATCACCCATCACTGACGTTCTGCTGCCAAAACGTTCGCCCCCCACAAACAACCACCGCACTGGATAACATCACAATATCCCAGTCGCTGAATCAATAATTTACAGTCCTAGATAGTTTCTGAATCAATTGCGATCACCCGCAGTCTTAGATGCATGGCAGGAGTTGTCGTCGCGCGTATGACTAAATACGGCAGTTATTCTCGTTATCGCCTAAAACGTAAACCTGCCGAGTTCAAAACATCTAATAGAAATGTTGTTTTTATTGGACGTATAATAGCTAAAAAAATTATAAACAGTTTTCGTCATCGTGTTCCAAAAACTGCTACACTTTTAACATAAAGTACGGTTAAAATTCAGTTTCATGACCGACTGCATAATTACAGCAAATTAACCAATCGATGATGCCCAACTGCACTCCGTCTCAGTCATCAAGCCTCTCGTGCAACGTCATAAATCAGCGCGTCGCTGATTATTTTCGCGAGAATCTGCAGTTTCAGACTAAATTCATGATTTTCAGAATTCGGCTATTTCCCAACGTAAGAAAGACAGTTGATACAAAATAGAAAAAGTAAAGACTAAAAAATGCAAATTAGAACATTAATCACAAAAATTAATAACTGTGTCAAAATTTCTTGCAATCACGTATAGTTTTCGTTCAAATTTGTCGTAAAAAGTAACGTTAGACACAGTTGACGCTATGCTTATTCAGTTACTGTGTATCGTCGCAATGTTAGTCTATGCGCGACGCTCCTTTTTTAAGCGAGCTGTTTCAGCAGCAATTGAATTGAAATGACGGATCACTGGGCACTTCCAATCAATCAAACGCTCCATAGATTCTTCCATTGGTCGTATTAGCTCAGCTCGTTCACTCAGTGTAAAGACACATCAATGTCCGTCCCGCAAAAGACAAAAGCCTGCGGTAAAATCGAAACGTCCCGCATTCGTTTCGATTTTACCGCAGGCATTTGTCTGTCCTCACGGCACAGACGTTTATAGCTCAACCATTAAATACAGCGTGAGTCAGAAAAGTTTACACCCCTAAAGGTTTCTTAACTTTATTTTTCAAAAACTGAAATTTTCAAAACCATATTTTATACAAATATTCGGCGTTTAAATCTACACAAAACTGCGAAGTTTTATTCAATCATTTTTATAATTTAATGCAATTATGCCACATTAAGCGTGATCAGCCGGAGAATTTTTCATTTTCACAATGCATTTACCACAAAACACAACTTTTGATATTTGACAACAAACAAATGGTTAAAAATACAAATTACAAAGGTATTACAATTTCAAAAAACAGCTAAGAGTACTTGATAACATACTTGTTGAAAAAGTTTACATTTGATGTCCAACATCTTCACCACCGGCCAAAGCACATGCATTCAGACGATATTGCGACAGTCTGCCGCAAGTCATCCCATATCTGCTGCAGCGCACCTTTTAGCTCCGGGATAGTCTTTGGCTTTGAATTAAGTTTGTAAAATGTCTGCAGCATTGCACGACACACACAACAGTTAAGTGGATTAAAATCTGGTAAATTTGGTGACCATTCATCTTCTACGACGAAGTCGGTACAGTGGGCTTTCAAGTAAAAATGGAAAATTCTCTAAGTAAGCAAGCATAATATGGCATAATTTTATCAAATTTAAGAACGATTGAATGGGACTTTGTAATTTGGCGTAAGTTTAAAACATTTCAGTCTTTAAAAAATAAACTTCAGAAAACTTTAGGGGTGTAAAATTTTCTAACTCATTCTCGTAGATTTATGCACATCAATCCGTTAAACCGCGTACAGAACGAACAAAATAAACTAAACTAAAATAAAATAAAATAATAAATAAGCAAAACTATATTATTCTATTTTAATTTATTTTATTTGTATTTCAGTTTATTGCATTTCTGTTGTTTTAAACTCACCTTTAGCGAGTGACAGAGAACGTGTTAAGCGGCGAACAGCAATAACTGTATACTAAAGTGGAAAAATAGTGACTTTAAATTACCGACAGTTGTCCCAGTTTTGGCGTTAGAAAAGTCGCAATATATGGCGGCCCAAAAATGCAATCGAGTGGTTTGCGGCTCGGGCTTTAGCCGCTCCAAACAGCGGCGTCGTAAGTGGAAAAACGTAGCCGGGGCAAAAAAGTTGCAACTTTCCAACAAACAATTGCAAAAGTTCGACAGAAGTGATCAAAATTTCGATTTTGCTTTT